>Ga0209712_10004971_pt1 | contig 10466 bp, 14 predicted proteins | sample ArcOceMetagenome_FD_187443 | JGI IMG/M metagenome (GOLD analysis project Ga0209712, IMG submission 187443) | Marine eukaryotic phytoplankton communities from Arctic Ocean - Arctic Ocean - Greenland ARC118M Metagenome (SPAdes) (version 2) | ecosystem: Environmental > Aquatic > Marine > Oceanic... | reverse complement strand
GAAGAAATAGTTCGTCTGAAGAAAGTGGTACAAACGGACTGTGTCGAGTAACAAAAGTAAAAAGTGGCAAAAAAACACCTTGGGTCAGAAAAATATCTTGGGCCTGAGTAAACTTTTAAGTCAGGGGGATGCATTTATACTTAAATCTACCATGATTGAAAGACTGCTCTGGTGACTAGATGAATAAAAAGGGGGCAGTTCCAAATTACACCATCAACCAGACTGGTGGTTGATTTTTTACTCCAAGTTGAATTCCGTTTTTACTCCGTCAGTGTATGATTTAGATAGTAATGTTTTTATATGTTGGAGTGTCGATACACAGCTACCTCCACCTATCAAAGAAAGCATAGTTTGTAATGTCTTACTATAAAGCTGTTAGTCTTTTTATCGCAGCTCGTATCAATGGCTCTAGTTACGGGCTTAATTTTAGAGCTATTAAAGGATATAAAATGAAAACTAAGATGTTAAGTGTTGCTGTATTAATTGCTACTTTAACTGGATGTGCAGCGCAAACGTTCACTGTTAACGGTGATACATCAAATAAACCCACTACGCAGGACTCACAAACTTTCTTTATAAGTGGCTTAGGTCAAGAGCAGGTTATAGATGCTGCTGATATTTGTGGAGGGAGTGAGAATATAATTAAGGTTGAAGCTCAGCATACCTTTGTTAATGGTTTACTTGGCTTCATTACGTTCGGTATTTACACACCAAGAGACGCAAAAGTTTTTTGTAACGTAAAATAGCCCAACAAGTTGCTGAAACGGAAAAATAACAGTTGGCCATTGCTTCGCGATTATAGCTAGCTGTTATTTTCTGCTTAATAAGACGTTAGATATCATTTAGATTGTTGTTCAATCACTATCTTCTGATGCTAACGTAAACATTTAAAAAACAGTAAAATTTAATGAAAAGGAATCGAAATGACTTGGGAAGCAATTGGCGGTGTAGTTGTCGTATTTATTATTATATTTATAGCAGTATCAGCTTCAAAAAAGAAAAAATAATCTAATGTATTTCAATTAATAAAAGGAGGTGAGTAGGGCACGGGAGAAACTTAAATCTCCATCACCAATGGTAATTACACGGCAGTTTTTGGGTAAGTACATGAAACATACATGACGCTAATTTTAGCAAAGTATACCAAAACCACCGAATGGATTACACGCGTATAACTGGGGGGCAGGTGCAAATTACACCATCAACCAGACATTCATCATAACAAGCAGCCCTAAAAAATAGTTTTTCGATTTCTTACGGCGGGGGTCTTTATGATTTCTTTTTATGATTTTAATGTACCCAAATTAGTGCAGGCCGTTAATGATGCGATTTGTCAGTAACACTGATATCACTCATAAAATAGATGCATCATTACCAGCTATCAGCCTCAAAGCGAGCCACTCTTGCCTCCGCTTCGGTGCAATGGGTAAGTAATACCAATTCTGATAACGTAATACTTGGGGTTTGGGTGATCAATCGAGTCAACTTTGCTTCTAGGGTTTCTAATTTATCAGCATGTCCCAATAAAGCCGTTTCAATCTTTTTGATAAGGTAATGAAACTCAGCATCACCTTGTTTATTTAATTTATGTGAAATTATTTGATGTGCTTTTAGCTGCGCAGCGTATGTTTGAACCTTTATCGCATCACCCGTTACACGCCAGTTTCTTGAGCGACGCACTCGTTTTAAATCGCATTCACATTGTAATGCCATTATTTTAGCTTGTTTGGCAGTCTCGCCCCCGATCCGGTGAATGAGAGAAGGAAGCGCAATGATAATATCTTCATTCATAACGGTGAGTGCGCAAGTTTAATAAGGGTTTATGGCCGACTATTAAATCATTAAGTTGGATATTTCCCCACTTGTTTTTGCTATTCAACGAATAAATCAAAAGAACGAGCGCTATGAACATCTGGGGGCAGGGTCTGACGTATCCCCACGAAATAAGCGGGTTAATAATTTTAAAATAATTGGGAACATTCACGGTACTTGGTGATCTGATCAATCGCCAAACAACACTAAAGACCAATACCATACATAAAGTGGTTATTTTGAATACGTGCCTTACAGCTGTCACGCCAAAAATGCATAAAGTTAGATGAGCGTCATTAACGAGATGTGTGAGCAGTTCGTTAAATGGAGCTAAAGTCAGTGTAACCGCCATGGGGCTTGGTATTTCACCTTCAGCATATGAAAAGCATCGTATCAAACAAGCCGCCCCTTTGTTGTCTGATAAACACAGTGTGAATGAACAATGACCTATCTGACGAGTAATTTTTACGCAATATGCGAATGTTTCGTCACGTCCTATTATTCTGATTGGCTGGTTGGGTTTAGATACGTATAAAGGCTGCTTTTTGCTTAGGACTTTGATGGCTTTTAATGGTCCAGGAGTGACTATTTATCAAGAATTTCATGGTCTGATTACAGAAGACACTTTGTACACATAAGGCGTTCTGGCAAAGTTAAAGATGATTATCGATGACGATGCCTCATTCCCATTTTGTTTGATGTTCGCGCAATGATATAGGCAGAAGATGCTCCAGCCCTAGAACGTGTATTACATAGAGAATTCACCTATAAACGTGTTAATACTGTGAACGAAAGGAAGGCGTTTTTAACTACTGACTTGGTTAGCATCAAAATGCGGTTAATCACATTGCAGCTGTCGATGCTGAATTTAATACAACAGTATTAGCTTAAGAATTTTAAGAGTTTTACGAATCAAAGAGATTGTCAGCTGCGTCTGAGATAACAACAAAAGCGATTTTGTGGGATCAAAATCACTGATTTAAGAAGCTAGCAATAGCTCTGAACCTGTGGTCAAGGTGAACGTTGAGTTGACTTTTTGAATGTGCAATACCCTTTCAATAATCTGAGCAACAGCGGCAAGAGTAGGTTAAACCATGTCGCCAAGTTTTTAATCTTGTACTCGGTTAAATCAGGCTAACCCATTAAAACAATCCCAAACACCACAACGGTTAAAAATGAGACAATTAACACTAAGTATCCAAGCACCAAGCCTGCGTCGGCAAAACCCATGCCTTCAATATTGTCTTCACTGTTTCTGATATCACTGACCGCTAAATGCCCTAAAATGACAGCAATTATCGATAACACAAAGGTACCAAACCCGACTAAACCTAAAATACTGGCCACCAGACTAGAAATAGCGAGAACCGACTTTTTTGTGGCGTGTGCGCTTTGATCCTGTGTTCTATATACTTGTGTGGCGGTATTTTCGTTCAGCACAAAATCAACACTGCTGCCTAGTGCTGGGGTGTCGTTACTTTTCCAATCTACAGAAGAGAACTCATAACGAGCGCCTTCACTGCATTTTATAAGCCCCAAGTTTTTATCCGTATCAAAGTGTAAAATTTCGCCATTCATAAGAGTGCTCTTTTCGATTTATATTGCTTTAGTTTTAATCTTTGTTATGAGTGCTTTAAACCATTGTGTGCTGAAAAGGTTTAAAGCATCGAGCTAGCTAGATAAACCTAGCAAACTGCTTGATAACTTAGAAAATCTAGCTGTGTTATCGAAATATACATGAACAGAATGTTTTGTGGTTATGACAATACATACTTGCGTATCTAATGCATGATCTCTGACAGCTATTGATAACTGTATACATTGGGCATAACTTCCCTCTAACTTACAAGGTTTGTGCAGCTTGTAAGGTTGCATTAATAAACTGTTAAGTTCTTTGGAGGTTTCGTAGAGATTAGTGAAATAACCCAAAGTGACTTTGAAGCTTTTTGGCCTGTTTTTAAAGAAGTTGTCATTGCACAACAAACGTATGCGTTTAATACTCGGTTCGTATTATATTAAAAAATGCTTCTGGTCCTAGCTCCCACATCTCTAATTGTGGTCATATGGTCGGCCCTATTAGGCGTGGTAGAGGTGTGGCTCGTAAACTGTGCTTACATTCACAGCAAGTGGCAATAAATCTAGGCTACAGGGCTATGCAATTTAACTCAGTTGTCTCTACAAATGAAATTGCTATTAGATTATGGGAAAAGCTTGGTGATAAAATAATAGGTACTATTCCTTATGCATATAACCCTAAAAAACTTGGGTTTGTGGATTCCTTCATAATGCACAAGCAGCTAAGAACCTAACCGCCCATTCAAAAAGGTCTTTTAATCCTTGTTTAGGTTCCGCTTCTTTTCACATTTAACTGCTATCAAACTGCTACAAAAGTCCCTTAATGAGGTGTCATGTGTTTTTAATGATTGACTTCTCTTGTACTTGAAATATACTTGATTAATCAAGTATATTTCAAGGGGATTGTATGAGCTCAATAAAACTCACATCGTTAATGTTAGAACAAACTTACATAAGCACGTTATTAAATAAGAAGGTGGATTCCTGTCTTAGCGTGCATGGCTTAAGTTTTACAGAATTTATTATTATGCATAAATTACATAATGCACTAGGTGGCTCGCTGAGCCGTATAACTTTAGCGGATTCAATTGGTTTAACGGGATCGGGAGTGACTCGGCTTTTAGCTCCCATGACAAAGAATAATATTGTTCTAAAATGTGTAAATTCACGGGATGCTCGTCAAAGTTTAGTTGGTCTCACAATTACAGGAAAAGAGCTGTATCTAGACGCTTTAAATTCTTTTGAGCTCAGTTGTAGTTCAATTTTTTCACTCTTAGAAGAGTCTGAAGTTGAGCAGTTATTACTATTACTTAATAAAATTAAGTGTTAACGCACACAACAAGTTGCTCAAAACTGGAGTCAGGGGCAACTTAACTTTTATCTTGCGATAAAAGGGGGCAGATCCAAATAAACTATCTAACCATTTACTCGTGTGTTGATAAATAACGTATTCCTGCTGCAAGGTAAGTATCGCTTGTAAAGTCTCACTAATAAGCTGTTATATGTAAAGGAGAGTACATTGGAATTTTGGATCGCATTTGCAGTTTTCATGTTTTTCTTAATACTTGAAAGTGTGACTTCATGGATATTTATTCGGGGAAGTAAAAAACACCACCCATTGCTATGGCAACATGCAGGGGAACCAACCTTAATGGGTAATGGCGACATGATTAGCGCGTGGCCTTTGAATAAGTACCTTATGAATCGAAAATATCAAGAAATAGAAGATCAATCAGCTGTTGCTTTTGCTGAGAAAAATAGACTTCTATTTGTAGTAACGTATTTTGGTGCATGCGTTTCAGTTATTGTTTTTTTTGCCGTATTGTACTTTGTCGGCATGCCTAAGTAATTTATATATAACAAGTTCATTAAATATCGTTACGGCCAAAAAAAGGCCTTCACTGGACGCGCAAAAAACGCGCGCCATTTATAAAAAGCGTTATGTTGCTCGCCCAGCTGGAATTAAATTATCCTAATGATGGGAAATAAAAATAAGAAAGTGAATCCTAGTTTGTATGTATACCTTTTGGGTGTCATTTTGCTTGGGGCGACCTATGAACTAGTAAAGTCAGCCCTCGGTGGTGAGGTGCTCTTCGTTTGCGCTGTCGTTATCTATTTATTGGCGTTGCGCTTACTTGGCGATTTTATATCAAGGAAGTGGCAGGAACGTAAATCAACATAATAAGCTGTTATGTTCTTTAAAAATAGGGTGAAATCCTGTGAATAATAAAATATGGAAGGTAAATTTTGAACATTAGGATCTATACATTGGCTGCCCTTGTCGCCCTCTCATTTTCGTCAGCAGCAAGATCTCAGCCTGGCGTAGATGTGTTCAATCGTTTTTTGACTTCGTTTACGAATTCGGACGCGGAAAGTATCGTGGGCCTCTTCTCCGAGGATGCAATCTTTTGGGGGACGGGATCACAAATATTAGTGAAGGACACTGCCGGAATTATTGAATACTTTTCGGTTATGAATGGGCGTCCACCTGGTCATTGGGTTGCGAGTGCGCTGGATTATACTGTATTAGAGCTATCCGAAAATAGTGTTCTTGTCTCCGGCATGTGGCAAGTTACACCAGCGGGACAAACTAACGGCACACCTCTTAGAGTTAGCATGGCTCTTGCTCTACGAAATGGGCAATGGAAAATTGTACAGTTTCATAATTCGAGAGTGCCTGAATGAGTATGCTCGCTTAAGTGAATACGGAACATAACAAGGGCTTGAAAAGATAAAAATAAAGTTGGTTATGTTATATAGCACCCAATATGTATGGCACTGCATAGCAATGCCATACAACGCCAAGCAGTCTATCGCTGCTTATTTTTATTCCACGAAGAAGTTAGATACTTGAAACACATCGCCTCAATTTTAATAAGGGAGTGGCCATTGGTAATGAGTCATTCAAGCAAGAGACAGAAGTCTTATCGGCTAAAAGAATGAAAGATAGAAAAATGGGTCGCCCAGTCAACTCACAAAACAAAAGAAGCTAACTTAATATAGGAGCCAAGTTGACCCTAGCACCAGTTTTGTGCAACGATAATTAGTAGAATTGGACTATATTTCAGGAACCTAGGTATTCATTATGCAATCTCGCTTTCACACGCTCCTTACCTGTATTCTCGTATTTACAGCGTCACTCTCGACGCCAGCAAATGCCATTAATGATACCCGTTACTTAACCGAACAAGCGCATCAATTTTGGTTTGATATAAATACCTTACCGACTGTAACGTTAGAGTTTTCAGAAGCGAATTGGGCATTATTAAAAACCTCAACTAGCGACAATAGAGAGGAAGTTGAGGCTGATTTTACTTATCGGTTAAATGAACAAGAATATAGTCTAGAAAATATTGGCGTAAAGCTGAGCGGTAACACCAGTTTTACCTTACCAGAGTATGAAACTGGAAATTATACGCAAGCAAATTTCACCTTTGATTTTGATGAATTTGTCGATGACCAAGCACTATCTGGCATTGCCGCAATGAAGTTAAAACGTTTTAAAGATGACTCAACCTTTGTTCATGAACCACTGAGTAATCAGATCATGCATAACTTTAATTTGTGGACTGCTCATTCATCAGCTTACACGCGACTGGTCATCACAATAGGCACTCGCAACGAGGCTTACTTTGGTGTTTATCGTATGAACGAAAGCGTTAATCGTCATGAATATATCGACAAACGTTTTGGTACCGATAACGATGGTGGTTTTTTGTGGCAGGGGAATTATAAAGATTGGGGTATGGCCCATTTCTCCAGAATTACAGCAACTTGGGGTGGGGTGGGTGACTTCGATAACGCATCATTTGAATACAAAAGCAAAGGTAAATACTTTGAGCAAGCGCACGCTCAACTTGTTGAAATAGCAACAAACTTCACTCAATTAGACGGAGATGAATTTGACTTATACATAACCGAACACCTTAACATTGAAATATTCCTAAAAAGCCTCGCTGCCGAGGCCGTATTGGGTCATTGGGATGGCTTTTGGGGAAATGGTAATAACTTCATGTTTTATATCGATGAGTCCATGGTATTGCACTTTATTCCTTTTGATACTGACAATACTCTAGGAACATCATTGTTTGTCGATGATGTGGGCGAACGAAACCCTCTTAATTTTGCTATGGAACAAAATACACCTCCACTAGTAAGAAAAATGCTCTCGATACAGAAATATAAAAACCAATACCTTGGCTACATAGAACAACTTGTTAACGACGAAAATTTAGCAAAACAAGAGTACGCTAATACATGGATAGAAAACGCTCATAACTTGATTAAAAACGAATTAACCAATGACACCGGTGATAATGAAAACATTATTGATCAACCTGCGAAGTGGGGTAATCAACCCGATTATCGACTGTTCGACTTAAATACTGGAAAGAGATGGTTTGAAACCCGTCAAGTAGCCGTTATGACAACGGTAAATGCAAGTAACCATATTTATAGCCAAATGTATTTTCGCGGGACCAGCAATGATTGGGGGTCAGATGCGATGCAATTAATTGAAGGTGATGTGTGGTTTATCCAAGTCACTCAATCGGCAGACAATAATAGCTCAGCGCCTAGGTTTAAATTTGACGTAAATGGTGATTGGCAAGAAAACTTTGGTGATAACAATGCCGATGGCATCGTTGAACGTGCAGGCGCAGATATCGCCTTTAAAGATGGTTCTGGAATATACAATATCTTCTTTAATGCCCCCCTACAAACCTACCAGGTTTTTAAGTTATTACCGCCTGTTTCAAATGCAGGACCAGACATAAGCATAGAGGTTGGGAGTAAGGTGGTTTTTAACGGTGCCGATTCAACCGATGAAGATGGACAAATTTTGAGCTATCAATGGTCAAATAACTTATCAGGCGTCTCTGGTGAACAATTTTATAATGAAATTGGTCTGTATGTCGTCACGTTAACCGTGACCGACAACGACGGGTTAACCCACAGTGATGAGGTGAACATTACGGTGGTTACAAAGCGTATCGGTGATGACAATAATGGTGCTGATGATAGATCTGGCGGTGCGGTTTTTAGTTTGTTATTTATCATAGGCTTTGCTTTTGCAAGACGCCACCTTGCCAATTGACAAGAGAAAACTGTTCTCGCTATCTGATACCAATGCCATTCATTTATTGAACACTGATGTACTTTTGAAATACAAGGGAACAGACAAAAAATTAAACCATTAGACAAACACCTAGAATAACGAGTAGCCCAAAAACTGTTTTCGATTGATTATGATGAGTATATTTGTGACTTGAAACTGACTGGCGGTCGATTTTTTACTTCAAATGTAATGTCGTTTTTACTTTGTTATTGTATGATTTTACTCATGATTTTTATATTTTTGGTGCGATATTACAAGCTGTTATAGTTTTATCAAATTTAGAAATTAATTCAAATTCATCACAAATAAAGGAGAAATAGATGAGTAAAGTAGCAGTGGGAAATAGCCCTACAACGAAAGGGGCTGCCAAAATAGTTTACATACTTTATTTGGTAAGCTTACTTTTTGGTATAACTGGGATCATTGGCGTTGTGATGGCCTATATCAATAAAGACGATGCACCTGAATGGGTACAAACACATTATCAATTTCAAATTAGAACTTTTTGGATTGGCGCTCTTTTTATTTTTTTTGGTTCAATTTTATCTGTAATCTTAATTGGTTGGTTTTTGCTTCTGTTTTGGGTGGTTTGGCTAATAGTTCGTTCAGTCAAAGGCATGAAAGCTCTTGACGAGGAAAAGGCTATTGATAATCCAACTCGTTGGTTTTTTTAAAAGCCAAATAATTTGCTCAAGCAGGAAAAATAACAATTGGCCATCGCTTCACGATTATAGCCGACTATTATTTACCACCTAGTGAGGCGTTATATACTGTTCTTTGAATGGAGATATTTATGAATAAATTATTCTTGGGAATTAAGAGTCATGTTGTTTGTATAAATAAGAAAGATGGTGAACAACTTTGGGCAACCAAATTGAAAAGTTCAACTATTACGAATGTGTATTATGAAGATGAAAAGGTATTCGCATATTCAGGCGGACACCTTTTTTGCTTAAATTCTTTAGACGGTTTGATTGTATGGGAAAATACTTTGAAGGGTTTTGGGTATAGCACTTGTATAATAGCCAGTGAAAATCAAAATGGTGCAGTCATAGCAAATCAAATTGCAGCCCAGCAAGCGATTGTGGCAACAGGTGTCATTGCAGCAGGCACAACAAGTCAGAATGTTTAGTCTACATATAACAAGTTAGTTAAACGCACACAAACAGATGGCTTTGCTCGTTCATCGTTATTGTAGCTAGTCATTTTTTAGCGCTTAGTAAAGCGTTATACTGACTGCGATTTGTGTTGAGAGTAAGCGGCAGGGCAGGTTAGAGGCTTGTATATTTAACAATTTGAATAATGTGTTAAAAATGATAGCTATTCAATCTTATGGTGTTTTTTCGATATTATATTATGGAGTTAGATATGGATGTTTATAGTGTTTTAAATTGGGGGTCACCACTTGGACTCGCATTATTTTTTTTCTTTTCTTGTTCAGGTGCCGGTATTTTATTTTGGGGAATATCCCATTTAATAAAAAGCAATAAAGGTGATGTTTAAGGCAAAAAAGCCAGCATAACAAGCTGTTTAACTGGGATAAATTCCAGTAGGTTTTTGCTCCTCGGCCACTCATTTTAGCCAACTATATTTTGCCCCTAAAATAGATGATGTATTTATGTCAATAATTGAAATGGCGAAGCTATTCAATATTACTTCGCCATTTCAATTAGGGGATCTGGGATTTGTTAGTTTTATTTTTTACCACACTCGAAAGCGTGCAAAACAAGACTTGCTGTTCAAACACCAAATCGGACGTTTGATCAAGAGTATTGTGAATCAAGCCACTTGATCCCTTTGCATACTTTCTTTCTTAGTCGCCGCACATCATTTAACTCATCGCTGAACTAAAATACCCTTCGCGGCGTATTTTTAAACTATCTGTTAACGACGGAATGTAAAGTGAACAATATTATTACTCTAGATAAAACTATTGAAGTGACACGCAAGCTCCATGAGGTAT
>Ga0209712_10004970_pt1 | contig 10469 bp, 9 predicted proteins | sample ArcOceMetagenome_FD_187443 | JGI IMG/M metagenome (GOLD analysis project Ga0209712, IMG submission 187443) | Marine eukaryotic phytoplankton communities from Arctic Ocean - Arctic Ocean - Greenland ARC118M Metagenome (SPAdes) (version 2) | ecosystem: Environmental > Aquatic > Marine > Oceanic... | reverse complement strand
CACAGTTGTCTGCGGAAAATGCCCGTAAATCTTTAAAACTAGGGTGAAAACTAATCATTATCTTTTAACGTCTCCTTTAAACGTTGTAATGCAAGTCTGGTTCTTGACTTAACAGTACCTAGCGGTATACCAAGTTCGTCAGCAACTTCTTGCTGAGATTTACCATCTATGTATATCGCCTCTATCACCAGTCTTTGCTTTTCAGGTAAAGAACCAAATAAAACACCAATTTCATCCATGGTAACTTGGTGTTCCAAAGAAACTTCATTAGCATCAGGTGTTTGTTCACACAATATAGGCCATAGATCGTCAGAGCATACGTCTTCTTTACGATTTCTTTGCTTTCTAAGCATGTCGAATCGTATGTTTCTAGCAATGGTAAAGATCCACGTTGAAGGCGAACCTTTTTCAGAATTAAACAAATGTGACTTTTGCCACACGTTAGACATGGTGTCTTGCACTAGCTCCATTGCTAGCGCCTCATTACCCATTTGCTTGAGGGCATATGAGCGTAACCTTGGAGCAAAATAACTGAATATCATAGAAAAGGACCGTTTACATCGGTATGTTGCAACGGTACTTAAATACCCAGACATTTCTTCAGCACATTCTATTGGCTTTACGGAATTAATTTGTTTGGTTTCCTGAGATAATCCAATTAGCATATTTATACCATCAATTTATTGATACTACTAAATTATACTGCATGATTAATTTAAAAGATCACTCAACTAGATTTGTTAAAAAACTAAGAGCTTTTATATAGTCTTTTTCCTGCATTAACTGCTGTTTTTTTTCAGCGCCTACTGGTAAAAGCTCCAACCAACGGTATATAACCCAAATTGGGTCATTAAATTTAGGAATTTGATATAGCGATTGTAATTCAGGATATTTGTCAAAAATCTCCATTAATTTTCCATCTATTGGCTTTATGGAGTGCTCTTTAGACTGTACTGTCCATTCGTCTAACCATTGACATTCACCTAACCTCAAGCCATCACTCTCAGTTGTGACGGTTCCAATATCGAAGCATCTATGCCCCTCCACTGTTAGCCCTAGAAATCCGTTGTCTAGTAAGTCAAAGTCTATAACTTTTGCATACGTGCCTATGGGATATATGTGCTCATTCTTATCTTTGTCTCCTTGAGCATTTAACATACAAATGCCAAAACCAGTATCAGACCTGCACGCTTCTTTGACCATACGTACGTACCTAGGCTCAAATATTCTCAATGACATTCTTCCACCTGGTAGCAAATGTGCCGAGAGCGGAAATAAAGGAAGCTCGAAAGATGGGTTCATATACAATTTCTTTGTGTTATCAATCATTCCGATACGCCATGTTTCTAAATTTAGATCCAAATTAAAATATTAAATCACTCATTAAGTGATCTCTAGATACTGCATTTAGGTATATCAAGTGGTCAAAAGTGAGTTGAAATAGTGTGCCTCAGTTAACATTATTGGTATGATTAAATAAAAAATAGGACAACAATGAGTAAAAATATTGCAATAATAGGAACAGGCATTTCAGGGTTAACCTGTGGACACTTACTCCACCAAAAGCATAATATTACTATTTTTGAAGCAAATAATTATATTGGTGGACACACGGCAACTAAGGATGTTGTGGTCAATGGTAGACACTATGCCATTGATACGGGTTTTATAGTTTTCAACGATTGGACCTATCCAAACTTTATTAAATTGATGGATAAAATTGGTGTCAAATCGCAAATTACCGAAATGAGTTTTAGCGTTAAAAACATTTCAAAAAACTTGGAGTATAACGGCAATACACTCAACAGTTTATTTGCTCAAAGACGCAATTTATTTCGCCCAAAATTTTGGAGAATAGTTAGAGACATTCTCAGATTTAATAAAATATGTAAAAAAGGCGCCGCAGAAAAAACTGATTACGGACAGATAACACTGCATGAGTTTCTGATGCAACACCGATTTAGTGATGATTTCACCTACAACTATATACTCCCTATGTGTGCTGCAATTTGGTCGACTAGCTTAGAAGAAATCAAGGCTTTCTCTTTCACATTTTTCTTGCGGTTTTTTAACAATCATGGATTACTTAACATCACAGATAGACCGCAGTGGCGTTCTATTATTGGTGGGTCTAGAGAATACATCAAACCACTTATTGCCGGTTTTGAACAGAATATAAAACTTAACAGCCCAGTGAAGTCTGTGACAGACATAGACAACCAAAAATTAGTTCGCTTACAAGATACTTCTGAGCATATGTTTGATGAAGTCATCTTTGCTTGCCATAGTGATCAAGCTTTATCCATGCTTACTTCGCCAAGTTCAACCCAGACAGAAATTTTAGGAAGTATTTCTTATGCTAAGAACGAAGTCATCCTGCATACAGATAGCAACGTTTTGCCAGTCAGGAAACTTGCTTGGGCAAGCTGGAACTACCTGATTAAAGGTTATGAGGGTGAATCTCAGGCACCCGCAGTGTTAACTTACAATATGAATATTTTACAAAACATACAATCGGACACTACTTTTTGCGTCACCTTGAACAACAGCATGGATATTGATCAAGAAAAAGTATTAGGCACTTACCAATATTCCCATCCTCAATTTAATAATCAGTCTATTGCCGCACAAAAAAGATGGGCAGAAATATCTGGGCAAGATGGTCTACATTTTTGTGGTGCATACTGGTACAACGGATTTCACGAAGATGGTGTGCATAGCGCTTTAGATGTATGCAAAGCATTTGGTGAACACCTCTAATGCAAAGTGCTATTTATAGAGGAAGTGTTTTACACAGCCGATTTGTACCAAAAAAACACGCTTTTACTTACCAAATATTTTTACTTTGGTTAAATCTCGATGAATTAGATTTACTTGAAGCTGAAGTAAAAGGGTTTTCAGTTAAATCATGGGCTCCATTGAGGTTTAAACGTAGTGATTATCTAGGTGATGCAGATAAATCACTTAAACAATCTGTGTTAGACAAGATGTCGGAACTAGCACAACAGTCTCTAACGGGTACAGTTTATCTACTTGGACAAACACGCACCTTTGGTATGTATTTTAGCCCAGTCAATTTTTATTACTTGCAGCAACCAGATGGCACATTCAGCCATTTATTAGCTGAAGTAAGTAATACGCCTTGGAATCTTAGACACTGCTACTTGGTTGATTTAGCTAAACAAGAAGATTGTGATAAAGTTTTTCATGTATCACCGTTTAACCCGATAGATATGAAATATAAGTGGAAAATTTCACAACCAGAACAGTCACTAAAATTAACGCTTGCTTGCCACAAAGAAGTCAAACATTTTGTTGCTAGCCTCAATCTGTCACGGATAGAACTGAACTCAAAGAACCTTTTCAACGTATTGTTGACTATTCCTAGCATGACAGTAAAAACCGTTTGCGGAATTTATTGGCAAGCATTCAAACTATTTATAAAGGGCGTCCCTTTTTATTCCCACTCAGTACAAGGTAAAAAATAATTATGCCAAATGGTGAACAGATATTAGTTGAGTCTTCAAGATCATCCTGGCAGCACAAGTTGTGTCGCACAATTATGTTGAAAGTTTTTGCCAGTCTGCCTCAAGGTCAGATGGTTGTTAAAGAAAAAGGTATATTAGTAGATACTTTTGGTCAGAAAGACTCTGACTTACATGCGGAAATTGATTTTCAATGTTTAAGTGTTTACCAAAGCTTACTATTTGGTGGTAGTGTTGCGTCAGGTGAAACTTTTTCTGAAGGTTTGTGGACTACCCCTAATTTAACCAATGTTATCCGTATTTTTGCGCGTAATTTACCGCTTCTTGACAGCTGGGAGGCAAAAATGGAGTGGTTGGCTTTCCCTATTCGAAAAATTAATCACATTGCTAACAAAAACTCTGCAACAGGTTCAAAGAAAAATATTGCTGCCCATTATGATTTAGGCAATAAGCTTTATACTCGATTTCTTGATGATAGCATGATGTACTCTGCTGCAATTTACCCATCAGAAAACAGCACTTTGGCACAGGCCCAAATCACAAAACTAAAAGCAATATGTGACAAGTTGCAATTAGTCCCTGAAGATCACTTAGTAGAAATAGGTACAGGCTGGGGGGGACTGGCAGTCTTTGCAGCAAAAAATTATGGCTGTAAAGTGACAACTACCACCATTTCAGAGGAACAATACCAATACACGCAAGATTTAGTTAATAATGAAGGTCTACAAGACAAGATTACTCTTCTAAAGAAAGATTATAGGCTACTCGAAGGCAAGTATGACAAGTTAGTTTCCATTGAAATGATTGAAGCGGTAGGTAAAGAATATTTACCAACATTCTTTAAAAAGTGTTCAAATCTACTAAAAGATGAAGGTCTAATGGTTCTGCAGGCTATCACGATAAGTGATCATCGCTTGGACAGTTATAGCAAAAATGTCGATTTTATTCAAAAACATATTTTTCCGGGTGGCTTCTTGCCTTCTCAGTTGTTAATTAATCAACACTTGAGAAAACACACAGACCTGATGATCCGTGATCTTCATGACATAGGTCTAGATTACGCACGGACGTTGAAAGACTGGCATCATAAGCTATTAGAAAACAAAGAGCCGCTTGCTAAAGACGGTTACGATGACCGATTTATGAATATGTGGCGTTATTATTTTAGCTACTGTGAGGGTGGCTTTTTAGAGCGCACAATCAGCACTGTACAACTGGTCATAAGCAAACCTGCATTCTCAAATACCATTAGCCGTTAGAGATTGAGATGAAGCTACCATCACTAAGACACACAACGGTTCGGTTTTTAGTTTTTCTAAGCACGTTAGTTTTTTCAGGAGTCACGATGGCCGATCCACTTACTGATTTGAAAAAGGTTGGGGAAGCCAAATTACAAGTATTATTTTGGGATGTGTACAATTCGAGTTTATATAGTCAAACAGGTCAATACCATGCAGATAAATTCCCACAAGCATTAAAAATTAATTATTTAAGAGATATTGATGCAAAAAACCTAATAGAGAGAACCCAAGATGAATGGGAAAAATTGGGCATTGAAAAAATAAAATATAGTTTATGGGTGCCATTACTGGGGAACATATTTCCGGATATAAAGAAAGGCGATACACTTTTATTAAATGTGAGTGAAAACCAACAAAGTGAATTCTTTTTAAATGGTAAGGCAATAGGCAAGATTATTGATCAAAATTTTGGTAGAAATTTTCTACGAATTTGGCTAGACGAAAATTGCAGTTACCCTAAGATACGCGACAAATTAATTGGATTAAAAAAATGAAGTTATACAAATATCTACTCTTAGTTTTTATTGCCCCTTTTTTTTCGTCATGCAGTAGTTCACTAGATGACTATGATAACACTAAGCCTGAATTCAATTTGCCAATATATTTTGATGGTGAAGTCACAGCATGGGGCATAGTACAGGACTACACCAACAAACTCACACGGCGTTTTTGCGTGGACATAGTCGGCACTTGGCAAGGTAATCGAGGTCAATTACATGAGACCTTCTATTACAATGACGGTGAACAACAAATACGTATTTGGGAACTTCAGATTGATGAGAATGGCAATGTTAGCGGTGGTGCAGCAGATGTAATTGGTAAAGCAAGCGGCGGATCGAAAGGCACTGCATTTAATTGGCAATATACTTTGCGGGTACCAATAGATGACACAGAATACGACCTATTCGTAGATGATTGGATGTTTATGATTGACAAAAATCGCGTGATGAATCGATCTTATATGAAGAAATTAGGTGTTACAGTAGCTGAAATATCTATTTTTTTTGATAAGACTGAGCCAGTCAGGAAATGTGGCTAGTTAATAGCCCCTTCCTTACCGTCTTAATTGCTTTGAATTGAGCAATGTCTAACCCCGGATGGTCTCTACCCATGCTCGACTTCTCGATAGAGTTGTCTCTATTCTCCCGTCTGATGTTTATTGAACTGTAGAGTGGTGAAAGCTGTGCTTATCAATAGTCCAGTTTCACCCTGATACATTTGGCTAATAATCGAATGATGAGCATTGTCCTTGAGGGGCTTTGTTATTAAATACGTTCTTATATTTTACCCTTTTGTTTGGTTGCTGTAGATAAGAATCAAGTCATACTACAAGCAGCAGTCAAGCTTTAGGCTGAGTAAAAATACAGAAGTCAGTGCCAGTCAAAGCATAAGTTAAATCAATCCCGATTCCTCCCCAACTTATCATGACTACTCACCCAATGCCCTCCAATTACAGCACAGGCTAGAGAGATGTCTCCAGCCAAGACTGTGGCTGCAACAATTTCTGCGAGTTTGTTTGCTTTCCCAGTACCATAACAACCGAGTATTCCTAAACACTCTTTTTGTGTAGGTAAACCAGTACCACCGCCGTAGGTAGCAACAATTAAGGAAGGTAGAGTGACCGACAGATAAAAGTCGCCGTTATCTAGTAATTCATGAGAAAGTATACCCGCATGTGACTCAACTACATTGGCTTCATCTTGCCCAGTGGCAATAAACAAAGACGCGATGCCATTGGCTGAATGGGGACCATTGTAGGCAGCACCTGCCATCATGGCCCCAGTATTAGCCAATACTGTCGCTCGGGCCAACATTTTAGTATCAACCTTCATGATCTTTTTAAGTATATCTTTTTTCAATACCACCTCTGCAATAACACGCTTGCCCCGAGAGTGCAGCATGTTCAAATGAGAGTGTTTTTTGTCTGTGTCCATGTTCCCAGATAATAAGTATTCACACTTACCTGGGTATTTTTGCACTATCCATTCGCAAGCAGCCAACGTCGCTTTACTCACCATATTTTGCCCAGCCGCATCACCCGTTGTATAGTTGAATCGTAAATAACGTGTTTTTGACACTGACCATTGCATAATATGGTCAAGTTTACCTATTCGAGTTGTTGTTTCAGCTTGTTGCTTAATTTTGAGGAAATGTTCATCTATCCATTGACCAAAATCTCGCGCTTCTCTGGCATTGGTAAAAATAAAAGCAGGAGATCTCTGCATAAATTGTTCGACCACTGTTGTATGTACACCACCACATTCATTGAGTAAGCGCATACCACGACTATAGCTTGCTACTAAAGTGCCTTCTGTAGTTGCCAAGGGAACATGAAAATAACCTTGTGCATGCTCACCGTGAACCAGCATTGGGCCTGCAATACCCACAGGCATTTGCACAACACCAATAAAATTTTCAATGTTACCCGGTAATGCACTTGGTTCTATGGAGAAGTGTCCGGTGTGAGGTAAAGCAACACCTGTTTGTTCAGTCAAATATTCACGACGTTTCTGTGCCCACTCATGGCTATGATCATTAAGTGTATTTCGTGGGATCCTATTTTTTCTGGCCATAATATTTGATCCTTCATTAAATTATGTGTGCCCTATGACATGACCATGCAAACAGTTTGCCAATAAATTATGGCTAAGAATAATGACCACATAAAGGAAGTCTCGGAAAAATTCATATTTTTCTTCTGAATATGATCGAAAGTAGTGCGCTACGTTATTCGTTATAGTGCAAAAGTGAAGAAGTGAAGAAATGCAAAAGTGCATTCGAGAGGACAAAATGAAAGAAAGCAGAAAACAGGGTTATTAAGTTGGATGCACTGGTGCAACTTAATAAAAAGCGCTGTCGCCAAAAGTAAGTCGTGTACAAAAGATCCGGTGTAATAAATGTCGATACCCACCGCACTGATGAAAGTAAAGGCAGCGCATGCTTTACAGATTAAAAAACAACCTGCGACCCAGCAGGCTATTCTAAAACAGATATTCGTCTTAAGAACTTAGGCTTTCCCTGATTAATGGAAATTTCTACATGACGATTTTGACTACGATTCTGTTCTTCATCACCTTCATCTAAGGATGTAGTGACGGCTTTATCGACAACTGATATGCAACTTTACAAAACCATCAGTATTACTAAATTTTCACCAACAGCGACACCACTTAGCGATAAAAACGCGAGTTAAATAGATAAAGTTTTTTGGAAGTCTGTTAACTACAATTATGCCAAGACACTTAAGAATCCAGAATATCAGCTAAAAAAATTCTAACTTTGCGCAAAATTTGTATAAAGCATGGTTGTAAAAACACAGACTTAACAGATGATTAACCCTTGTTTCAAATACAGATAAAAAATTTTTGGCCAAATAATTCTATTTATAATGCAAAGTAAACGACATATTTTTAATTTTTGAGTCGCTTTATGTATGCATCCTACCTTTTCTCCAACCTAATATTTTAACTGGTATATTGTGATCATTACTCATACGCGTTTTTATTGTGCTCTTCCATCTTGTTGTTCACCACACATTATAAGGACCACTTGCAAGGTCACCATTACCTTTTTAGAGCTAGAATATTTATTGAGTCATATTAGTACTGAGTGATTGAACACTACTTGTAAGTTTGCGTTTTGAACAACCAAGGTTCAACTCCATAGCAATGACACTTATTCCCTTTGAGATATCTTTTACTTCAATTATGTTTTGAAGACCAAAAGCAAACTTCATCAAACTTGCGATTTGTTTGAATTTAATTTCATTCATTTAAAGCAGGATAATACCGCAAAAGAGCACATCAATAGCATTTTCAAATGAGTAGAATCAACTTTTCAAAGAGGAAGCATTCAAGTGACATTTAGGGCACTTATTTTAAATAAGTTATTCTATTTTTTCTGCGGAAATATGTTTGTTAGTGACTAAGTAACTTTAAAAAACGCTTTCAATACCCTATGAATTTTGCTTATCAGCAATGCCAAAAATACCTCCTAATACTATGGTATTATTGGGCATTTAAATCGTGCTTTAAGTTGACTTATTTCTTATTTCCTTGTGAGTTGTTTGGCAGATATTTCCAACTTGCTTGACCAACAATAAAATTCTTATGTACATAAACGCTTAGAAAAATATCACTAAGGAATAGCCCTTTCTAACCAATTGAAGAATGGCATCTTGTTTAAATTCACTCGAATATTTTCATTCATAACATCTTTTGCCTTACTTAAATTTCTAAGTACCGAGTGCCTACAAGTTAAGTAAAGGTTAGTTATCTTTATAGCATGTATTTATAGTGCGCAAATCAGCCCTGACTTATCTGCATAAAATATAGTTTTGTCGATAATTAATGAAGGCTAATTCCCAAACCTAATGAACAAAACTGACTGTTATTTTGTAATCAGACAAGTTGGCATTTCACTCCCACTAGTAGAACAAGTAATACAGGATCACCCAAATCTGCAACTAAATAATTTTACTTGGTAAGATAACGGTTAGTTTATGACTTGATGAATTATTTTCGAACAAAATTCACAACATACAAATACTGGCTTTTGGCTCAGTTCTGCGAATACGGGTTACTTTTACTTTTTTGTTAGTTATCCAAAACAAACGAAATTACATCCATACTGATATAGCGGTAATTATTTAAAAAATATAAAAAGAGTCGTCTTTTGTTCAAATATTGTAAGCTTGTGCGTCCATCTGTAACTGAGAAGTACTATTCAATATACTTTACTCATCCCTTATTTTAACAAAGCAACAGTATTTTATTGCAAACGATATTTGTTATTTTGTTTTAACTAACACGACTTTTCTTTGCAATAAATACTCTGAAACTTAATCATTTTTCTGTATTCATCTGAGGTGAAACACTAAAAAAGACTTAGCTTGTATCAACCTAATTAACCGGCACAGCTACTTATTTTGTGTGTCTAAACGCTTCATTTTGCCTACGCTCCGTAACATAAGTAATTAGGACATATCTACAAACCCTACTTTAGGACAAGGCTACTTGGCGGGTCATAAGCCAAATAAAATTGTTAGGCTCGTTTACTGGATATCAACTGATTACTTTACGAACTAGACTGCTTCTACTATGTTTATTTTAATGAAATAATATAAAACGTAAGGAATTTATTTATGAAAAAACTCATTTTTATACTCTTATTTTCTAGCATATTTTTGACTACTTCAGCCAATTTTGCGATTGCTGACACGACAAAAAGTAAAATTAGTCAAAAACATATGGCTAAGGTCAATATAAATACAGCGTCTTTAAAACAATTAATTTCTTTGCCAGGTGTAGGAAAGGCAAAAGCAGCCGCTATTATCGAATACCGTACAAAAAATGGTAAGTTCAAATCTGTAGAGGACCTAATGAACGTAAAAGGTGTCGGTGAAAAAATGCTTCAGAAGTTAAAACATCAAGTGATAGCAGGTTAGGTATTAGTGAAAATTTAAGCTGCTCTTTATCAATATGAGCAGCTTAAATATCAACCTAAATATTAAAGAGTTAAGTCTTTTAGGAATGACTTAAATTCTGCACCCAATTCAGGATGACGCAATGCATACTCGACATTCGCAGTCATATAACCTAGTTTGCTCCCACAGTCATGGCTTTTACCTTTCATGTAATAAGCATCGACCTGTTCTGTTTTCATCAAAGTGGCAATTGCATCC
>Ga0209712_10004968_pt1 | contig 10472 bp, 10 predicted proteins | sample ArcOceMetagenome_FD_187443 | JGI IMG/M metagenome (GOLD analysis project Ga0209712, IMG submission 187443) | Marine eukaryotic phytoplankton communities from Arctic Ocean - Arctic Ocean - Greenland ARC118M Metagenome (SPAdes) (version 2) | ecosystem: Environmental > Aquatic > Marine > Oceanic... | reverse complement strand
CTGGGCCTTTTTCAATATCAAACATTTCCCCTTCTGTTGGGTAGTGTTTTTTGGACTTGTGAGCAGTCGTGGATTCTGGTGAAGTAAATGTAGATTCGCTTACTTTCTTCTCGCTTACTTTCTTCGTCGAATACAGCCTCATTTGTTGGATGCGTGAGGGTGCTAGTGGAGAGAACGCATTTCCGTCTGGGACAAGAGATGCCGTGATAAACAGGAAGAAGGAACTAAGAAAGATTGATTGGTACGTGCACTTCATATTTGGTGGTGTTTAGGTTTCGTTTGCTGGAAATGTAAGAGAGTGGTTGGATTCTCATTTTGAATTCTGACATGGTTCTCATCAAATCATTTCACGAAACTAAAGAAGAACGCTGCTAAACAAAATTCGTATATTAGAATGTACGTGTAGGGAGCTCTCTCTTTTGAGTTTCTTGATTTATTCCAAGGATGCAATAATTATTTTATGCGATGTAAATGATTCCTCCTCTCCTGATTGATGCATCACGTACAGTACTTGCATGTACTATTGCCGTCTTTACGATACCAAATATTTTTGTGATGCACAAACCATCACTATTCTGGTCTTACGAGTATGCATACCCTGCAGTTAAAACTTTTCCTGTACAGATGGCAATACAACGAATGGCACTACAAACAACAACAAGGCAAGAATCCCAAAGGAAAGAAATGTAAAGATGACCGCATCCACTTTCAATTCGTTCAATTCGTTCACGTCGACAGATTTATCTCCTAAATCCTCGATAACTTCGGGGTTCTCGTCGATCAAGTGGTGACTTGGGCCTCTTTGAATATCAAACATTTCCCCTTCTGTTGGGTAGTGCTTGCTGGACTTGTGAGCAGTTGTTTTATCTCCTAAATCCTCGATATCTTTGGGGATCGCGTCGATCAAGTGGTGACCTGGGCCTTTTTCAATATCAAACATTTCCCCTTCTGTTGGGTAGTGCTTGCTGGACTTGTGAGCAGTCGTGGATTCTGGTGAAGTAAATGTAGATTCGCTTACTTTCTTCTCGCTTACTTTCTTCGTCGAATACAGCTTCATTTGTTGGATGCGTGAGGGTGCTAGTGGAGAGAACGCATTTCCGTCTGGGACAAGAGATGCCGTGATAAACAGGAAGAAGGAACTAAGAAAGATTGATTGGTACGTGTACTTCATATTTGGTGGTGTTTAGGTTTCGTTTGCTGGAAATGTAAGAGAGTAATTGGATTCTCATTTTGAATTCTGTCATCATGGTTCTCATCAAATCATTTCACGAAACTTAACTAAAGAAGAACGCTGCTAAACAAAATTTGTATGGAGCTCTCTCTTTTAAGTGTCTTGATTTATTCCAAGGATGCAATAATTATTTTATGCGATGTAAATGATTCCTCCTCTCCTGATTGATGCATCACGTACAGTAAGTACTATTGCCGTCTTTATGATACCAAATATTTTTGTGATGCACAAACCATCACTATTCTGGTCTTACGAGTATGCATACCCTGCAGTTATAACTTTTCCTGTACGAATGGCACTACAAACAACAACAAGGCAAGAATCCCAAAGGAAAGAAATGTAATGGTGGCCGCATCCACTTTCATTTCGTGCACGTTGACAGATTTATCTCCTAAATCCTCGATAACTTTGGGGTTCGCGTCGATCATGACAGATTTATCTCCTAAATCCTCGATATCTTTGGGGATCGCGTCGATCAAGTGGTGACCTGGGCCTTTTTCAATATCAAACATTTCCCCTTCTGTTGGGTAGTGCTTTTTGGACTTGTGAGCAGTCATGGATTCTGGTGAAGTACACGTACATTCGCTTACTTTCTTCTCACTTCCTGTCTGCTCGCATACTTTCTTCTCGCTTACTTTCTTCGTCGAATACAGCCTCATTTGTTGGATGCGTGAGGGTGCTAGTGGAGAGAACGCATTTCCGTATGGGATAAGAGATGCCGTGATAAACAGGAAGAAGGAACTAAGAAAGATTGATTGGTACGTGCACTTCATATTTGGTGGTGTTTAGGTTTCGTTTGCTGGAAATGTAAGAGAGTAATTGGATTCTCATTTTGAATTCTGACATCATGGTTCTCATCAAATCATTTCACGAAACTGAAGAAGAACGCTGCTAAAAACATATGTACGTGTAGGGAGCCCTTTCTTTTGAGTTTCTTGATTTATTCCAAGGATGCACGCAGAAGATCGTCTCGCCAATCTAAAAATCTAAAAGAGTTCTAGCCGAGGAGAGGGTAACAATTCCAAGTATTCGCCATGGGGAGAAACGTAGTACATTACACGTATGGACATTCGGCCGCCCTCGAATCGTAACAGTTAGTACCTCAAGAGATCACTGCTTTTCTACTCTTGGATGCGAGTAGCTTTCGGATTTTGAAAGAAGATGTGAATTCGTTCTTCGAGTTCATATTCTATTAGTACGTGTAGTGAGGCATCCTTCGTCAAGTTCCAGTGGATGAGACACTCGTCATACCCATCATCGCATTCATTCTTCTCAGTGTCTGGTCTAATGGCTTGTACCGTACACTTGCCAAAAAGGGAGAATAAAGGAGATGCGAGGCGGGTAACACAAAGCTATTGGAATTCCAAAGACATTCCATCGCTTTATTCCATGCTATTGAGTCCTAGTGCCGGCCGGCGGTACTCCTACCGTCGTGGGGTATTGCACACTCGGTGTACCGCAAAACGAAATAAACCAAACATTAAAATTACTATTTTAAAAAACTATACTTCAAGATTCTTTTCCTGTTCATTCCTTTTGAGCACCCAGGTACATTAAAATTCGTATTGCCAAACTACTAAATTTCGTTTCTCATTTGCTCAATCCTATCAGAAGATTTACGAAGTGCCCTCTCAAGTTGAGCTATCGCTCTATCCTTTTCTTGAGACTTTTGGAACTCGGCCTCCTGTCTGGCGTAGATCTCGTAAACTCGTTCAGGTGTGGACTCTTCTGCGCTCTCCCTCAAGAGGTGGCCTTTGCTTTCTTCACTGACCCACATTGATCCAGACTCATCGGTAACTTTAGAAAGTCCAGCAAATGTGCGGGAACTATCAATGTGAAGGAAAAGACTGCTGAAAAACTGCATCTCGGCTTCACCGTTCATTGCGACAGGTGACTGGGGTGTGATCAAGTTTTGGCAGACCTGGTGCAAAATCTTAGCTTCGGCAACCATTCGTCTCCTCAGTGGAATAGTCGGAATGCCTTTAAAAGCTTCAAGCCATGATTGCGGTACGTCTGGGTAAGCACCCTCAGAAATAAGTTTAAGAAGACCTTCGGGTCCAGCTTCAGCACAAAGTGCGCTTGAAGCACAAGTATACATGTAAGGAAGCGACTTGTACACAATATCAAACAGATGCTCGCGGAATACATGGGGGTATGACCCGCCACCATTCTTTGGTAATGCAACTGTACTTGCGAATTCATCCACCAAGTAGAGGAATGCACGATTTGGCACAGCATAAGTTTCCGCGACACCCGTTGCGTACTCAGATACAAGTCTCAAGACCGGGGACATGGGATCGTCAATAAAAGACTTTGGATCTTTCTCGATTTCTTCCTTCACAATCGACACGAACTTTGTAGCCAACTCTTGATAATGCTTGTTATCCAGATGAAAAGTTGCCAGAATATTTTGTCCGGCTTCAACTGGATCGATGTCAGGCTTCATAAACAAGATTGAAATGGATTGCTGAAAGTTTTCACTTCTTGTTGCCAGAGTCTCGGCATAACATGCAGCAAATCCTGCAGCCTTACTAAGCTCCATCAGTTGGCGTCCAAGCCGCTGCGCAAGTTCCATATCTAACTTGGTTCCTGGAACAAGGCGACCCTCGGGGTTCTTCGTGAGCTTGTATGGAAGGAGTATGTGTGTGAATGGAGTATTATCCGAATAAACACCCTCGGGGTCCATGCTTTCCTTCAATGCCGTGGTTGCTGAGTTTGTAAGACGCAATTGCGTTCTTAGTCCAAGATGACCCAAGTGCGTCGTCTCGACAGTCTTGTCTTTCATGGCCTTCTCCTTCTGCCTCCTTCTGACTTTTCCTATGAGTTCTCTTTCCTCCATTGCTTCTTCCATAAGCTCGATGATCTTTTGGGGGATGTCAGAAATTGAGAAGAATGGGTGCAAAAGAACTGCCGCTAGTGTCAATTGCTTTCGCTGCTCTCCAGTAACGAGAATGTGTAGAAGAAGATCTTGTGCAGCCAAATTTTTGACTGACTGCATGATGACTGCTTCAGCCATATCAGGATTCCAGTTAGCAATGGTTTCGTATGAAGTCATTCTTCCTGTCCTGGAGTTTACATGAAAGAAAGAATCCCCATCAGAGACGAGAGCAAACAAGAAGACCCCGAACGACCAAACATCGATGCTCTCATCAAATTCGACCAATTCGTAGGGGAGAGGAGGCAATAGCTCAGCCGTTTTGTCTTCAAGGTTGCAATAACATTTCATAACATAGGTATCATTGGTGAGAGGATCGATACGAGGTTTGGTTAACTCGGTTGGGATTGAAACTATTCCAATTTCTCTCGCTGATCTCCAGTACTGATCGTATTGAGACAGCTCGAGAGAATCAACCTTCATGAACATCTCAGGTGGCAAGCAACTGGTGTCAAATAAACATTTCCCTCCTGGTGTGATAGCGCCGAGCTTAAAGAATGTCTGATCGGCTGGTGTCAAGGACGTGAGATCTGTTATCTTCAAATCCATATCTTTTACTCCATCGGTAATCTTAGTAAAAGATAAAATGTTTCGGTTTGCGAAGCTTCCATGAATCAAACCGCGAGAATGCATAGCCTGAAGTGTCCTAGCCATTTGACGACCTCCCTGTTTTGCCGACTCATAATCCAAATTGCCGTGTCCAATACAATCTTGAAGACTTCCTCCTCTAGCATACGGTAACACAAGTGCGTATGGATATTTTGTAAGGTCCAGACTTTCTTCGATATCTCCCTGGCTTTCTTTTGAATAGAGAGGCATTTCCTTGAATCTCTTATCAAGACGGTCGACTGCATATTTCTTATCTACTTCTCCGTCAATACAGTTGGGGTCGAACGTGGTGATAATTGGAACAACACCAGGAATTTCGCCTTCAGCGGTGAACTCTTTGCGCCATTTGATCTCACGTTCGTAATCAATACGATTTGTCATGAATTTGAACACTACTTGACTTTCTTCAATCGTGTGATCCTTTCTTTTCCTCACATCAGTGGTGGGATCAAACATCCAAGTACTATCAGTTAGATCATCACTCGTTCTATTCATGACCAAGTTTCTTTGCGTGGCTAGAATCAAGAGACTGTCGTTATTTCTACCACGGTGAAGAAGCATCGACGACATGGGAGGCGGAGTGAAATCATATATCCCAGCAAAATGATAATATTTGTGGAATATTGCCTTGCAGAAAATATTCGCATAATGCTCGATGGTAATGGAAGTCTGATCCCAGTCAATAATTTGAACGTTTTTGAAGGTTCCAGGAGCTATCGGCATTCTAATCAAGAATTTTGTTTCATCATGATTGAGCTTCTCAAAAATTCTATCAACAGCGGCAGCGTACTGATCGGATGGTTCATCCAAATTAACAAACGACGCCAAAAATGTCCAGAATCTGGAGCAAACTTCACTCAATTCAATATCTGATGTTTGCGCGAAAGGAGTGTTTTGGACTCCTGTAAAGAACCCCATCTTCATGTGAATAGGATCTATTGGATGGTTCCCTTTCCAATGGTACGAGAGCAAACAATCCCCAGAAAGTTCTGCCAGGGTTTGCTGCTCGAGAGAGTTGATCATGTCCCTGTCCTTACGGCAATTGAAAAAAGCGCCCTTGGTTTGTTTCGCTGTCACTTCCAAAGGAAATGCCTCGTAAGTGAAAAGAAGTTCTTTGACCGCTTTCCAGCACTGTAGGAAGGTCAGAATACATTATCATAAAAATCATGAGTTTCGATATTCATAGGACCTCATCAAACATACATGAAATGGGAAGAGCTTTTGGTATAGTAAGACTTACATCGAATTCTTCCTTTCTGACCTCATTTGGAATAGTTCGGCGAAGACAGTGCATATCAAGAGCTGTGTAACCATTCACCGCTGATCTTACTTGTGCACATTGGGGAGATTCTTGAAGGATATCTTTGATCACTTTGTATGGAGCTGCATGGAAAGCAACCATAATTTGGAGACAATTTAGACTGTAATCAGACCCAATGCTGGACAATGCTGTCTTGTGCCCCATGATAGCCATGCCAAGTAAATTGACTTTCCTCATGATCTCGTAAATTGTGTTGTCTGCATCTTCAGACGTCCAGCCGTTGCCTGGAGCAAAAATGGCTCCACAAAGATGGAACTTCTGTAATCTTGTGACAATGGTCTGCTTCTTGGCAAGATCTCTTACTCTTTCTCTGAATTCAGGAGTAAGCTTAGTATCTTTGTGACTATGGACAGTCGCAAGATCTGCATTTACAAATAGAAAATGTTTGTCGAGTAGATGATGAATTGGAAGATCACCTTTATTCCCAGGGAAAGTGACAACCTCTGGATCTTTCTCGACCAAATATTCTAACATCTCCAATGATGCTTGGTTCTTTGCAGCCAGATGCAATGGTGTATCCCCGGCTGCATCCTGCATCTTCAACGCAATCGTACCATCGATACTGATTGTCTTCTTTTCTGTTGCAATGGATTCACCTTCTTCATCGCTAGGGATACTGTCGTCGTCATTACTCTTGGCAGCAATAGTAGCAACCTCTACTTCTCTCTCAAAATGAAGAAGGGTATCAATGATCTCTATTGTGTGTGCTCTACTCATGAAAGGATTCGAGAAAGCAAAATGAATTGGAGTTCTGGAGCATTCAAAACTTGACATGTAGAGAGAATCATCCGAAGCAAGATAATCGTAATGATCGCGAATGAAGGTGAAATCATTAACCACAGATCCCTTCGATAGTCTTGTAAGACTTTGTGGGTTGCTTTTAATTAACAACTTGAGCACTTTCGGTGATGTCGCCACTAAAGAAGCACAATGCAGAGGTAACAACCCACGCCTATCTGGCACCGAAGATGCACTCTTAGAAGCAGGAACAGAGTCATCGTCATCAAAATCGTCTTCGGTAACTTCCTCAAGAAGTAATTTGACCAAAACTGCAGGCGGGGCAAATATCTTTGGTTCCACCGGTGGAGCAATGTTTGCTGCTCCTGTCTGTGCTATATGAAGAGCCTTCGCATACTCCAAGCTATGCTTTTCGAAAACAGCCCTAAACAGCACATGAAGCGGGGTCTGACCATTTGCATCCGCAAGCACCAATGCCTTCTTGCTCGAATCCATGATTAATTGTAGCGTCTTGATTGTCAAACAGGAAGCTGGAGCCTTTTCATCAGGTTTTGCTGGTGCAGGATCGATGATATTCTTGGCGAGCAACTCGATCGCATAATGTAAAGGTACTCGATGAGATCTTTTCTGTGCATGTGTATCTCTCATTGTTGCTACATCAAAAGTGCCCGCTGAGTCCTTCTTCAGCAGCATTAAGACGATATTATACGATCGGTGGTAATGGTGCATAGGAATTGTCTCATTCGCATAGCCGATAGCAACTGTATCTCCACCAGCTCCAAAACACCAGTGTAGTGGGGTACGTTTGTTGCAGTCCACTGCTCCCACACTCGCAGGATAACCCTTTATCAACGCAGCGACAACTTCCTTAGGTGCTCCGTTCTTTACAGCATAATGAAGAGGGGTGGCGCCAAAAACTTTGTCAGGAATAGCCAAAGCAGATGCTGGCGTGAACAGGTTCACGCCCTTTTGTCTGTTGGGCATCATTTTCCTTACAACAGTTGGTATAGGCAACGGCACCTTCTCATCCTCTTCATCAGCCTGCGCCTCAACTTCGTATCTCCACACCTTTTCATCGACAGTGCGGCCAAGACGATCAATCAATTCTACATGCCTTGTACATGCATGATTCTCCAAAAGGACATGAAGAGGCGTTCTCCCCTTGTCATCTCTCGTGACTAGTGCCATTGGGTACGCTTCAACAAGAATTCCAATGCTTTTCAAGTTATCGCTGATTGTAGGATCAGGCTTTTTCTTTAAACTCCCAGTCGGCTGTCTAGCAGCAAGATGAAGGGAAAGAGATCCATCTTTGTATGGGACAGTGGCTCCCTGAGGAAAAAGGTGACAAAGAGCAGCTATAACATCAGCGGTACAATGCACCTGAGCAGCCAGGACAAGAGGAATATAACCGTTTTCTTCAGTTCTCAACTCGTCAACCAAAGACTGATTTGGAACCACATTGACTGGCAGGGGCGAAACAAAAAAAGTCTTCTTCGATTCCTTCTTCTCAAAATCGTTCGTGACGGAGCAGTTTTGGGTAAGGTACGTGAGAATGCTGTCTTGCCATGCTCTGCGCGATGGCACAGGGCCTCTTGAGATCAAGGCATGAAGCCTTGTCTTGAATTTGATGTTCTCAGCTGTCATGGAAGCTAGCAGTGGTATTGTACAACAGAATACCGAATGTGTGATGTGTGATTTTGGTAATTGTGAGGTTTGTCATGCAAGATCGGCGATACTGATTACACCAACCGTGGGCCTTTTATACGGAAATGTATATTTTATTACCACTAAAAAGAGGCCTTTTCATCCGTTTGGGGTGAGCAAGAAGACAATTGCTCTATCACTGTTAGGTTGGGACCAGTACATGGAATCCTTACCATGGTTTCTAAAAATTGCATGGGTGTGGATTGCATGCAGTCTATTGTCTCATCACATGATACTTTGAAATTGTGTAGATAAATAAACTGAAGTAACCGGTCAGGAAAAGAAGGTATTTTGTGTGCTTGCTTGCGTCGTAGAGTTGCGTGTAAAATAGAAAATAAGATTTATTTTTCTCCCCTAAACCTTTTCCGAATCCTCTTCTTCACCAAAGAACCTTGTAGCCTGAACAATTTCCTCAAACTTGTCCTCTCTGATTCCAATGTTTCAATATTATCATCCCTGGATGCGACGTCCATGTCTCTAGCTTTTAAACTCTGTTGAACTGCGTCGAGTTCTTTTTTCGTTTTTTCCTTGAAAGAAATGAGTTCATTCGTCAATTCCATCTTTGCCTCCTCTAAATCTTGCAATAGATTCTCAGAGCATAGCTCAGACTCGGAAAGCTGTTGTTCTAGTTCCTCAATTTCTTTGACCAATGTAAGTCTTACATCTTCCGCCTCAACTTTGATATCAGATATCTCGTTATCTTTTCTAGTCGTTACTTCCTCGATTTGACCCAACAACAGAGCTTCCAATTCATTCATATTCTTCTCAAGCAATTTGATTTCCTTTCCAAGGTTTGTGGCTTCTTCACGAGCAGATGCAAGTTCAATCCCTGCAATCTCAAGATCCGATTGCAATTCATCGTATTCCGTTTGCCATTTAATTTTTTCAGATTCGTGGCTTGATTTTATTTCTTGCATCTCTCCCTCCGACTCGCTTTTGAACACGTCCATAGCTTTCGTGAGCTTCTTCACTTTCTTCCTCAATTTGCTCGTGATTTCCCTGATAGAGAGGGAGACGAACAATACATGTCAACATCATACGACGACATTTTTAGTCTAATGTAAATAATTGTAAACTGCAGTAACTCACTTGTATTCCTCTTTCAGTTTGGCTGCTTCTTCTCCGCTCTTTTCTTTATTATCTTCTGTTTCAATTTTATCTACCAAGTCTTTGATTTGTTTTTGGAGCATTGCAACTCGATTCTCTGCTGCAGATGCTCTCATTTCGCTTTCTTGCATAGTACCTTTCATTTGATTGATCATGAATTTCAATCTACTGACTTCAGTTCTTGACGAAGTTTTCTCATCACTGACATTTCTCATGGAAATGTCCCTGAGAGGAACTTGCTGAAGTGGATGAAGCATGAACCGTCCTTCCCTTCTGCGTGTTGTACTTAATCGTTGTTGAGTTGACGTTGTTGGTAGGCATGATATTGATGGCGTCGGTGTAAAAGAAGTGACATAAAATGTCGGGCTACACCACAGCAATACGAAAGCAATGGGAAGACGCATCTGCATTGTTGATTTTTGTGTATAAATGATGTCTCTGCGTCTATTTGAGGTGGTTGACTCACTACTCACTACTGTATTTGAGTATTTGCTCCTTGTGCTCCGTTTTGTGGTCGTCTGTGGTTGTGGTGATAGGTGGTTTCAAGGAATGAAGATGAACCAAAAAATGTCATCAATCACCACAATACCAACGTCATGTCAGTTTACTTTGACCTTCTTCGACGACATTACTCGTATTCGCGGCGCGGGTCAAAACAAGCGCTAACAGCGCGCGAAGGCGAGCGCAGGGGAACCCGTATTGAATTCTGATGTCAAAAAAGGATCTGGCGTGTTGGGAAGTATGTAGAAAGTGGCGTAAGAAGTGGCAACTCCGAACTCCGGTGAATAGCCAACACAAAACTACCAGCAATCAATAATCAATACGGA
>Ga0209712_10004964_pt1 | contig 10476 bp, 12 predicted proteins | sample ArcOceMetagenome_FD_187443 | JGI IMG/M metagenome (GOLD analysis project Ga0209712, IMG submission 187443) | Marine eukaryotic phytoplankton communities from Arctic Ocean - Arctic Ocean - Greenland ARC118M Metagenome (SPAdes) (version 2) | ecosystem: Environmental > Aquatic > Marine > Oceanic... | reverse complement strand
AATCTAGGAGGCTTAATTGAAAAGAGTTTGGGGTCCAATAAAGGTACTATTTGTGGCATAAAAATGTGTTACAAAACCTTCTGGAGGCCCCCCATGATGATAATCCGTCCCTTATTAGAGACCGATGCTGACGCCCTACTCAACTTAGCCCATAAAGCCGGCGTTGGTTTTACCTCATTGCCTGCAGATCCAGACCGTATTACCAGCAAAATTGAAGCCTCCTTAGCGGCTTTTAGTGACCAAGTTGACCTTAGTCGCGAACAGAGCTACGTATTTGTGCTGGAAGACACACAAGCAGCTAAAGTGGTGGGTATTTGTGGCATTGAATCTACCATTGGTTTATCCACTCCTTGGTATAGTTACCGTATTGGAACCTTAGTGCATTCCAGCCGCGAATTAAGCGTGCACAACACCTTCCCTACCCTGTATTTAAGCAACGATCAGACCGCCTGCGCTGAAGTTTGTACCCTGTTTTTAGACCCCGACTACCGCCACAGCAAAAATGGTAATTTATTATCTAAGAGCCGTTTTCTTTTCTTGGCCCAATTTCCACAACGCTTTGAAACTAAAATTATAGCGGAAATGCGGGGTGTATCAGACGCCAATGGTCAATCGCCTTTTTGGGATGGTTTAGGTGCTCATTTTTTCGATATGCCATTTGCCGATGCCGACCGTCTAACCGGTTTGGGCAAAAAAGAATTTATAGCCGAACTCATGCCTCGTCACCCACTTTACATCAATTTGTTGCCACAAAGCGCTCAGGAGGTCATAGGAAAGGTGCACGAAAGCACCCGTCCAGCCCGTAAAATGCTAGAAGATGAAGGCTTCCGCTATCAAGGTTATGTAGATATTTTTGATGCTGGTCCAGCTCTGGAAACTCAAGTAAAAGACATTCGGGCCGTGCGCGACAGTCAAATACACACCGTCATAATTGCCGACCCAATGCCTTCTGGAGCAACACTTTACCTGGTCAGCAATACCAGCCTAGACAGCTATCGCTGCACTACGGCCTACATTAGTATCCCAGACTCTGGGCCAGTGCGCGTGAGCACAGAATTAGCCAACGCGTTAAAAATTGCAGCTGGCGAAACACTCCGCGCAGTACCCCTATTTGGCCCACAGCCCTAAAGTATAAGGAATAATCATGACTCACCTCATTAATAACCAATGGTTAGCTGGCCAAGGCCCAACTTTTGATTCTGTTAATCCGGCTAATAACGACCTGCTTTGGCAGGGCCAAGGAGCCGATGCCCAACAAGTTGACGATGCGATCACGGCAGCCCGCGCAGCCTTTCCTGCTTGGTCTTTAAGCAGCTACGAAGATCGCCTGGCTATGGTCAAAGCCTTTCAAACCCAATTACAAGCCAAGGCCGAACAAATGGCCGTGGCTATCGCTCAAGAAACGGGCAAGCCTTTGTGGGAAACTCGCACAGAAGCAGGCGCCATGGCTAGCAAAATTGACCTATCGGCAAGGGCCTATGAAGAACGTACTGGCGTAGTGAGTAAACCTGCTCCAGCCGGTACCCAAGCTTGGTTGCGTCATCGCCCCCATGGGGTTGTGGCTGTTTTTGGACCTTACAACTTTCCTGGCCACTTACCTAATGGGCACATTGTGCCCGCACTTTTAGCAGGCAACACTGTGGTATTTAAACCCAGTGAGCAAACGCCCATGGTCGCTCAGCTAACCCTTCAATGTTGGTTAGACGCAGGCTTACCTGCTGGGGTAATTAACCTAATACAGGGTGCACGTGAGACTGGCATTGCCCTCGCCAATCACCATGGCATTGACGGCTTATTCTTTACCGGTAGCTCTAGTACCGGCATGCTTTTGCACCAGCAATACGCGGGTCGTCCAGACAAAATATTGGCCCTAGAGATGGGGGGTAACAACCCATTAATCGTAAGCCAAGTCGCCGATCCACGTGCTGCAGTGCATGAAATCATTCAATCGGCTTATATCTCGGCGGGCCAGCGCTGCACCTGTGCCCGGCGTTTGTATGTGCCTATTGGAACGGCAGGCGACACGTTAGTCGACATGCTAATCACCGCTGTGGGTAAAATACGAGTGGGTTTGTATGATGCAGAGCCGGCCCCATTTATGGGCTCTGTAATCTCATCGGCTGCGGCCCAACAACTATTAGCTGCGCAACAACATTTAATCAACCAAGGCGCTACATCTTTGGTGACCATGGCATTGCTCGCAGAGGGTACGGGGCTTTTAAGCCCTGCTTTAATAGACGTGACGGAGGTTAAGGGCTTGCCCGACGAAGAATATTTTGGCCCACTTTTGACCTTAGTCCGTTACCAAGATTTTGACCAAGCCATCGCCATGGCTAACGACACCAGTTTTGGCTTATCCGCTGGTTTGTTAAGTGATTCACGTGACCAATACGATTACTTTTTGCCTCGTATCCGCGCCGGCATCGTCAACTGGAACAAACAAATCACCGGCGCCAGTGGTGCATCCCCCTTCGGTGGTGTGGGTGCCAGTGGTAATCACCGTGCTAGCGCCTTTTATGCGGCGGACTATTGCGCCTACCCAGTGGCCTCTATGGAAGCTGAGACCTTAACCATGCCCGCACAATTAAGCCCTGGCTTAGACCTCTAAGGAGTCACTATGAGCGCCCTTATACACGCTGTTGAGGCTAACTTTGATGGTCTGGTAGGACCCACCCACAACTACGGTGGTTTGTCCTATGGTAACGTGGCTTCAAGTAGCAACTCAGCACGGCCATCCAACCCAAAGCAGGCTGCTCAACAAGGTTTGCAGAAGATGAAGTCATTACATGACATGGGCATGATGCAAGGTGTGTTAGCACCCCAATCACGCCCAGATCTGCACACCTTACGCCGTCTGGGCTTTTCCGGTACCGATAGCCAAGTCATTCATCAGGCTGCCACCAAAGGCCCAGAACTATTAGCCTCCTGTTACTCGGCGTCAAGCATGTGGACCGCCAACGCTGCCACCGTTTCTGCTAGTGCAGATTGCGCTGATGGCCGCTTACACTTTACCCCAGCTAACCTAGTTAACCGTTTTCACCGTTCTATAGAACATGCAACCACCGGGCGTATTTTACAAGCCACCTTTGCTGACCAAGACCACTTTGCCCATCATCTGGCACTACCTTCATCAGATCATTTTGGCGATGAGGGTGCGGCTAACCACACGCGTTTTTGTAACTATTATGGCCAACCTGGAGTGGAATTTTTTGTGTATGGGCAACAGGCCTTTAATGCAAAGGCGGCTAAACCCACTCAATACCCAGCGCGCCAAAGTCTAGAGGCGTCTCAAGCAGTGGCCCGTTTACATGGCTTAAACGATAACCAGGTGGTGTTTGCTCAACAAAACCCAGAGGTCATCGATGCGGGGGTGTTTCATAACGACGTTATTGCCGTGGGCAATGGCCCTGTGTCCTTCTACCACCAACACGCCTTTCTCAACACCCAACAAGTTAACCACGACCTACAGCGCGCCATGACTAACATGGGCAATGGTGACATGCAGTTCATCGAAGTGCCCAACGACCAAGTCACGGTACAAGATGCAGTGAGCAGTTACTTATTTAACAGTCAATTGTTGTGCCTGCCGCACTTAGGTGCCGGTAAAATGGGCATGGTGGTGCCGCAAGAATGCCGAGCTAACGCCAATGTCTCAGCCTACCTAGATCACCTTGTAGCCAGCAACAACGCCGTTGAGGAGATTGTGGTGTTCGACTTAAAACAAAGCATGAGCAACGGCGGCGGCCCCGCCTGCTTGCGCCTGCGGGTGGTGCTTAACGAAGCCGAGCAGAGTGCTGTTAACCCTGCTTGCATGATGACCGCTACCCTGTTCGCCCGGTTAATGGCCTGGACCGAAAAACATTACCGCGACACCCTCACTGAAGCCGATCTGGCTGACCCACAACTGCTCATTGAAAGTCACAGCGCCTTAGATGAACTCACCCAAATTCTCAGTTTAGGCAGCGTTTATGACTTTCAGCGCTAGTGGCGGATCATGTCACTCATGCTACACTTAAAATGAAGTGGCCAGCATGAGTAAATGATGAAAATACGACAATTTTGTGAATCTGATCGCACTGATCTAATTAAGCTCTGGCACACAGTGTTCCCTGATGACCCCTCCCACAACGAGCCATCAAAGGTCATCGAAGCCAAGCTAGCCATAGACAAGCTTATTTTTATCGCTGAGCATGAAGGCTTAATGATAGGCGCATGCATGGCCGGCTATGATGGCCATCGTGGTTGGTTATATGCCGTTGCAGTGCTAAAAGAACAGCGCCGCAGTGGCGCTGGTGCAGCGCTGGTCAAACAGGCCATACAGGCGTTAAAAGTAATGGGCTGTATCAAGGTTAACCTGCAAATTCGTGCCACTAATACAGAGGTAGCCGCCTTTTATGAAAGCCTAGGTTTTGTCATAGAAGAACGTCTGAGTATGGGCACATTTATTGGCTAAGAGTGACGAGTTAAGGAAATAAAAACAATGCTTATTGAATCTGAATTACAACTTCGAGAAATCTACGGCCATGCAAAGGGGCGCGCTAAAGATAAGCAGCTCGCTGCCTTAGAACACCATAGCATTAATTTTATTGAACATTCGCCCTTTATGACCCTGTCTACTCACGCCATTTCAGGCTCACTTGACTGCTCACCTCGGGGCGGTGAGCCTGGCTTTGTAAAAGTATTCAATAAAACCTGCATCATCATTCCCGACGGCAAAGGTAATAATCGGCTCGACAGTCTGGTTAATATTATTGAGACAGGACAGGTCGGCTGTTTATTCTTAATCCCTGGTGTCGATGAAACATTAAGAGTCAATGGCCTGGGGCAAATTTCTACCTCAGCTGCACATTTGAACTTGTTCGCTGATCATAAAAACCCGCCCAAGACCTGTATTGAAATTAGCATCAAGGAAGTATTTTTACATTGTGCTAAAGCCCTAATGCGTTCTAAACTTTGGTCTGCTGATGCCAAAATTGAACGTTCAGAGCTGCCAACCATAGCCACCATGCTAAATGATCAGCTTGGCATAAACGACCCACTAGAAAGCCACGTGGCTATGGTTGCACGCTACCAGCGTGATTTATAGTCATGCCTTGGGTTTTCAGTACTTTGCATTAAGCACATAAGGAATATCAATGATTATCAGGCCCATCGAAAGTAAAGATATCGAGGCTATACTCGAACTAAACCAGACATCAGTGAAGGTATTAAGCCCCCTAGACAGAAGCGCTGTACTGAGTTTAATTGGCATGTCTGCCTTATCTGTGGTGGTGGAAAAAGACCATCAAGTGGCTGGCTTCTTGATCGGCTTGACCCATGATACAGCCTACGAGAGCATCAACTATGCCTGGTTTAATAATCAATATGACAGGTTTTTTTACGTAGATAGAATCGTGGTTTCCGACCGATTTAGGGGCCTAGGTATAGCGTCCTTGCTATACCAGCATATTATTAAATGGGCTGAGTCCCATGCATTACCCCAGGTATTCGCTGAAATTGATGTTCTGCCACCCAACACACCCTCTTTATTATTTCATCAAAAGTTTGGCTTTAAGGAACTCGAATTATTGCGTCACAGTGAACATAAGATGGTTTCTTTACAAGGGTTAGGGTTAGCATTAACTTAAGGGTGGTCAAGGCAGGTTAACTTACCCCCGTGCCTACAAAAACCTGATTTGGGCTGATTTGGGCTGACTCACTTGTGAGCCTCCTCACCCAAGCACATCGTTATCTATAACCCGTTAGGCGTCGCATCTATTAGCGGCATTTAACGGTATTTAGCGGTATTAATTAATATCAGCATAATAACTGAAGACTGTTATGCTTTAAGCACGTTTACACAGATTAAGCTTAACCAAGGAGAAACATATGTCGTTACTTATTAATGATCAAGCACCCAATTTTCAGGTAGACACGACGCAAGGGAAGATTGATTTTCATGAGTGGATAGGAGAAAGCTGGGCCGTACTGTTTTCACATCCCAAAGACTTCACCCCAGTGTGTACCACTGAACTGGGATATTTAGCCCAAATCCAGCCTGAATTCGAAAACAGAAATACCAAAATCATTGGCTTGAGTATTGATCCTATCAACGACCATAAACAATGGCTTGCCGATGTTGAAGAAGTGGGCAATACGGTTGTTAACTACCCTGTTATCGCTGATACGGATCTAAAGGTTGCTAAGCTGTATAACATGTTTCCCGCTGATGAAACTGGGTCTGCCGAAGGTAGAACCGCCATGACCAATGCAACCGTACGTTCTGTATTTGTCATTGGCCCTGACAAAAACATCAAACTCATGATTATTTACCCAATGACCACGGGGCGTAATTTTGATGAAATTCTTCGCGTTATTGATTCCATGCAACTGACTGCTCAGCACAAGGTTGCCACCCCCGTGAATTGGAAGCAAGGTGAAGACGTCATCATTGTTCCCTCTGTGAGTAATGAAGAAGCCGCAAAAATCTACCCCGAGGGTTGGGACACTGTGAAGCCGTACCTAAGAAAGGTCAAACAGCCTAGCTGATCATGCCTAACCCACGGGGGTTGCTGGAAAACTAAAAGCGTGGGCCAACAAGGTGCATGACCACCGCTTTTGGTTGCCTCAGTTTAGAATTACGAATGAGCCCACAGGGCTTAAACCTTGATGCGCAAAAGATCAACTTTATCTGCCTAGGAGCAGCCATGTCGGTTATCGCCAACACCCCTAAACCACCCTATTTTGCGGTCATTTTCACTTCTACACGCACAGCAGGTGATCATGGCTATGATGCAATGGCTCATCGAATGCTGGAGCTAGCAGCGCAACAATCTGGCTTTTTGGGAGTGGAGTCCGCCACACAAGAGATCGGTATAACGGTGTCTTACTGGGCCGATATGGACTCAATTAAACACTGGAAAGCCAATGCTGAGCATGTGCAAGCTCAAACCGTTGGCCGCAAGTTTTGGTACCAGGATTTCAAGGTTCGCATTGCAAAAGTAGAACGTGATTACAGCCTATAAACAGCCTAGCACTTGGGTCAGCTATGCGCCCAAACTGACGCCAGAAGCCTTAGCTTATCGACATACCAACTGCGAAAACGCAGCCGGAACAGGTGGGCCCAGGATCAGCAACAGGTCGCTGAGCAGCTTGAAAAACTAGGCTCGGTTGAACTGACTAAAGCGATGAGACGAGGCGAGGTTTAAAAAACAATCGTTGGGTTTAGGCATTGCTGTTAGTGCTAAACAGGCGTAGAATTTTTCTTAATAGTGCGTAATTCATGAATCAATATTTTATATTACCAAGCCATAATAAGCGACGTAACGCTAGTTTATAACTCCAAAAATAAGGATCGTTTTTACAGTAATCAAAATACGATCCTGCTGATTGGCCTGAACAGGGCCTTCCTCGATTTTAATAAAAAAATATTTAGCGCCCCACTTTCAGCCTGCGATTTGGGTGTTAGGCAAAAATTTCAATACAGGTCAAAGATTCATGACATCAACGTTACATTTGCACAATGATTTGTTTAACGCATTTTTGTTGGATGGTCTCGGCGGAGCGCATAATGTTAACGTTGAAGGTGTTGCTGCCTGGACCCCCCCAACTGGAAATTTATGGGTTCACCTCAACTATAGTAATCGTGAAGATATCCTGTGGCTGTCTGAGTCTTCAGGTCTAGACTCGTTAATAGTGGAGGCTTTGCTCGCTGAAGAAACTAGGCCTCGCACAACCACCCTTGGCGGTGGCCTTTTAATTACCCTTCGCGGGGTCAATCTCAATCCACATTCCGATCCAGAGGACATGATATCAATTCGTGTTTGGGTAGATGACTCACGTATTATCACATGCAGAAAACGACATTTGATTTCAGTTGACGATTTAGTTCATCAATTTAACTCTCAGCAAGGTCCATGCAACTGTGCCGGATTCCTAGTGGAATTAGTCGACAGAATAATATGGCGCATGAACGACACAGTTGAGCAATTTGAGGATAAGGTTGCTGAGTTCGAGGAGCAGGTATTAACTGTAGCTAACGGTTCTTTAAGAACTGAACTTACATCTTTGCGCCGCCAAGCGATAACCATTCGCCGTTATCTTGCACCGCAGCGTGAAGCACTCACTAGATTAACCAATGAAAGAGTGACCTGGTTAGATGACGAAAGCCGTCGGAGGTTGCGCGAGGTGAGTGATCGACTGGTTCGGTATATCGAAGATATTGACTCGGTACGTGAGCGGGCAGCTTTAATCCAGGAAGAAGTACAGAGTCAAATGGCTGAACAAATGAATTCAAGAATGTATGTATTGTCTGTAGTTGCAGCAATTTTTCTTCCGCTGGGTTTTTTGACAGGGTTGGTAGGGGTAAACCTTGGTGGCGTTCCTGGCACTGAGAATGCCCAAGGGTTTATTGTTTTTACTGGGGTGCTGGTTGCAGTTGTTATTATCCAAATCGTGGTTTTTCGTTGGAAGAAATGGATGTAACCTATCACAAGGCTTCGACTCGGATACAGGGAATGCTCTACACGAGTGAATTTAATGATTTTTTATCACACATCATTGTAAGAGGAATGACACATGGCAAATGAAGGCTATCACGAACCCATTAATGAACTCACGCATGAAACCAGAGACATGCACAGGGCCATTACATCACTCATGGAAGAGCTTGAAGCTGTCGATTGGTACAACCAAAGAGTGGATGCATGTAAGGATAAAGAGTTAAAAGCCATCCTCGCACACAATCGGGATGAGGAAAAAGAACATGCAGCCATGGTGCTAGAATGGATACGTCGAAAAGATCCACGCTTTGATAAAGAACTCAAAGACTACTTATTTACTGATAAAGAGATTGCCCATAAATAGCCCATATAGTCTTTGGTATCCAAATTAATTGGCCACCGTGTGCCTGCGGCCACTTAACTCAACCCTATGGTTACAAATGAAGTATGCTTAGTGGGCAAAAAAATACCTTATCCATAAAGTTAAAGGAAATAGTCATGTCTAAAGGCCAAGATTCAAAAAAAACAGATAAAAAGAAACCTGCCAAAACAATGAAAGAAAAGCGTAACGATAAGAAGGACAAAAAAGCTAGTAAATAAACCCAGGTTTGGCCGGCTCCCAATTTGGTAACCACGCAGGCCAAGCAAACCTCATTATTAACCACAGTCGCAAAGGTTATGAGGCGTCAACTTAGTTTAAGGGGCCGTTTTTTGGGGTCGATTAAAACATCAAAAACGTCAATCTGGTGGGATCACCCATAGCGTGCTATTTTCCTTCAGCCATAGGTGAACGCACCTGCCTGAGCCTATTGCTCAGGCCTAATGTGCCTGCGACGCTCAGCCAACCGCTGACCATTGCCCCAGCTCATCAATTTTCAGGAGCACCATTGTAGTGATGAAATCAATATTTTCGGCTGTAGGTGTGTTTGCAGTCTTAGGCTTAATACTAGGACTCACTCTAGACATACGCAGTGTAGACAGGACATCCGGAGGCTATGACTACCCCTTTGCCGACTGGAGGGGCGAAACCATCGACTTTTCATCGATGTATCAAACAGATCATGGCTTATATAAACGGGGCTACGTGATTGATCAATACTTTAATTGCACTACTGGAATGATCAGTTGGCACATATTAGGCCTCATAAAAGGTGAGTTTAGACACTTTTCTGAAAGAGCCATTGTGGTTCACAAACCGCAGGATGAATGTAGAACGCGCGGCTTTAATGCCGATGCTTGGGCCGTCAGTGAGTTACTCTGATAACGGGTTAGACAAGGGACTAATGGGCATATCAATGGCAAAGAGTATCAGTAGCCTGGCGCGGCGCCTTACCATGGGTCGAGGCTTGTACATTTTGAATAATATGAGGAATAGCACACATTGAATCAACTCACAGAGCAATCCATAGGATGCCCATACTGTGGCGAAACCATTAACGTGCTAGTAGATCCATCAGACTCGGATCAGCAGTACATTGAAGATTGCCAAGTTTGTTGCCAGCCTATCAATTTTTTAGTGTCCGAAAGCCTCGATGGTGAGCTTTCGGTGCGCGTGTACAGTGATGATGAGGCCTTTTAAGGGGCCGACATCATCAACACTAGTAAGCCCTCACCCTGTGAGTCCGGCATTATAGCCCATTAAGACCCGCTCTAGCGCCGGTCATGGCCTGGTAAACATTAAGTGGCAACGCTAGGGTAACGTTTTATGCCGCTTTACTGTGAGATGTTAATAATAATTTTGCCTTGTGCCCTGCCAGTTTCACTCCGTGCATGGGCTTTAGCCACCTCACGCAATGTAAACTCACTATCGATATTAACTTTTAACTGACCCGCATTGGCCAACTCAGACAGGTAATTTAACTGTTCACGGTTCGGTTGTACATAACAAAAATGGGCGGAAACACCATATTCATTGGCAGTCTCTGCATCTGGATTAGTACTAATAGAGACTAAACGCCCGCCTTTAGCTAGGGTTTTCCAACTATTTTCCAGGGTT
>Ga0209712_10004963_pt1 | contig 10477 bp, 7 predicted proteins | sample ArcOceMetagenome_FD_187443 | JGI IMG/M metagenome (GOLD analysis project Ga0209712, IMG submission 187443) | Marine eukaryotic phytoplankton communities from Arctic Ocean - Arctic Ocean - Greenland ARC118M Metagenome (SPAdes) (version 2) | ecosystem: Environmental > Aquatic > Marine > Oceanic... | reverse complement strand
GCCCTGGCACGTGCCGACCTCCGTTTATCGGGGTGATTGCCGAGTTCGCTCGATTCACTTGCTGCACTTTCGCTTCTCACTCTAGTGGACTTCCGCCTTGGGGAATCGGATTCTGGTGATTTAATAGCAGACCCTTTCGGTTGAACATTCGAACCATCGACGATGACATCTACTGTTGTCAACTTGCCATTTGGCAAAATCGCGGAGAGCAAATGACGAGGATTGTGCACTGGGCTAGGACTGCCCCTACATTCATGCGTTCCATTATCCATGATAGAATGGGTGCTTGATATCGGGGTCTTGAAAATTGGCAATGGAATGCGTACTTGTAATAACTTTGGTGCGCCAGAGGTCGTACAGATCTTGGCAAAACGCGGATATATTTACTTCTCAAGTTCGTCGGGTAGAAACTAAGGTCGGAACTTCCCACACCTACACCAAATGACTACTTCCTATTTGATAATATTGAGGCTACAAAGGAATTTAGTCGGTCGTATTGCAAGGCGCAAGCAAGGTTAGGAAGGGCCGGTATGTGAATAATCTCCCCTCACAAATTGTGATGCAACGGATGCTGTAATACAACGGTAATTACCGCTAGGATCCTTGGACACACCCTTCCCCTCACAGACTTACCAATTTGATGTTATTAATGATATTGAGAAGGAAGCCGGTTCAATTGATTCAAGAGCAACGGTGTGCGAAACGGTATATTTGCAGGCCTGCCCAGTATCTAGTGTAATTGGGTGCGTGATGGGATTTGTGTGAAGAAACGATCTGGGTCTACGGCATTGCAACGTGGAAAAGTTACTTATGATTCCTCTCCGCCAGAAATCTAAAAAGCCTTTTTATAACTTCAGAAAATATAATTGATGTTTACACACTTCTTCAAATCAAGCAACAAAGACCAGTGGAAATAATGATCCCAGCAACTATTCTATCTAAAATCTCATACTAGTAGGGTTATCTCCACAAGTTTCAATGGAGCAGTAGCAGCATCTCGAAGACAGCATACATCGAAAAATGAAAAGTTTTCCATTGCCGGTCCCACAAAAAACAATTGCCATAAACAAAATAGGATCTGTTTCTACCTTTTTTAGCTGATACTTGAATCCCTGAAATGTCGGGGGGCTCTTATCCACCGACGAGGCGAGGACCATCCATTCATTTGCCGCCATTTTCAATGTTGGGAATTCTTTTTTCTTTATTGAAGATTAGATAGTTATTACATTCAATACACCATATCAAGCATAACATATTCGCCCCTATCATGGATGGTTCATGGTCTGGTCCGAGCGTTTCCGCTCCAGGAATGACAACATCAAAGCCAAAAGTTGGCAGAAAAAACGATAACAAACCCAGACCAAATAAATTTGTCGAAGCAAAGGTCAATGAAGATGAGCAAAAGTACCATGCCCTAATTGTGGACTCTGGTGCAATTATCAAACATACAGGATTTTCTAGACTCCATAACACTGCAGAAAGATATTTTACAACACAAGGCGTTATTGATGAAATTCGTGATAGCAAGGCACGTAGTCATATGGAATCTCTGCCCTTTGAGTTGGAAGTTAGAGATCCTACCGCAGAGGGATTAGCAAAAATGGTGGAGTTTAGTAAGAAAACAGGAGATTATGCCAGTCTCAGTGCAGTTGATATGCATATTCTTGCGTTACTGTATGATTTGGAGAAGGAAGGATGCAATACTGTAGAACATATCCGTACTGAGCCTAAGCGAGCTTTAACTGGTAGAATCACGGCGTTGAACAAGAATCCTGTGAAAGTTGATGAGGTTTCGATAGCTACTAATGATACCGAAGAAAAATCGGCATCGAATACTACTCCAAGTGATACTAATGCATTGGAAGGCGGTGCAGATTTCTTTCAGGGGAAGATCCAGATCCCTGCAGAAATGGTACATAACGAACAAATTGTGAAAGAAAAGCGAGAGGAAGCACAATCACCAGCTCCGACCAATGCTACACCGGTCAAAAAATCCTGGGCGACTTTAGTGAATCATACTGCTACCTCAACAACACTTGATATTGAACGGGATGCACCTATTGCTGCTATGGCAATGACAACAGCTTTCGGATCGATGAATTTAGCATCTACTAGTGATTCAGCAATGGACGACAAAAGTTCTGGTGGTCAATTTAGTGACGCTGAAGATGATGAATCGTTGGATCTTCCCATTGATGATGATTACGATACTAGTGATGATGATGGAGATGAGTATGCTTCAATTGGAGATGACTTCAGCGACGAAGATTGCGATATTTACATTCTTGACCCAGAAGAAGTTGAAGAAAATATGGCTAAGGAAGAAGCAGGTCCTTCCATCAATGCAAGAGAGGTTGAAGCAGCACAAAATACCCAAATTGAACAAGAATTGGAAATGCAATTTCCAAGTTTATCTGCCGCTTTAACTGTTCCCTATGAAGGAAGTGACGACGAAGGCGACAAAGACACGCATGGAAACGCAGACAAATTGAAGAAAGCGGAAGAAGAAGATCGTAAGAAAAGAGAAGCATCTCTAAAGCCAATTTCAAGCAGCGGCAAACTGTACAATTCATTCAGAGGATACAAGGATATTGTTAGTTCCGGCGGAGTCAAGATCCAGGCCAACAAAAAAGGCAAAGCTCCCGAGGAAACAAAGAAGGTGGAATCTTTTGATTTCGCGGCGCCGATCAAACCTAAGGATACTCAGTCAAGAGTAATTGGAGGTACTGGATTTTCTGGACAGAGTGCTCAAGTCGACGATGACGGTGAAGGATGGATTACTTCTACAAAAGAAATTGCTTCAATGAAGGCGATGGGCACTCTAGATCCTTACGGCAGCGGCTCCAATAGACGCCAAATGATGAAAATAGATGAAAATCTTCCACCTAAATCAGACAGAGCAGCTTGTGCAACTACAGATTTTGCAATGCAGAATGTAATCTTGCAAATGAATCTCGAATTACTCTCTGTAGATGGTGTGAAAGTCAGAAAATTAAAGTCCTGGGTAATGCGCTGTGCCTGTTGTTTCAAGGTGTACACTGGAAGTGATAACGACGGTAAGCGTATATTCTGCGACAAGTGCGGATCTTCATCGTTGCATCGAATTGCTGCAAGTGTTGATGGGAAGACTGGGCGATTAAAATTGCATTTGAAGAAGAACTACAAGAGTAAAACACGTGGGACACAGTTCGCGCTTCCAAAGCCAGGAACTCAAAATAAGTACATGGGAGACCTTCTCCTAGCTGAGGATCAACTGATGTATGGAGCTTGGAATCAACGGGTGAAAATGACAAGGAGCAAGAAGGAAAAACAGTCTATTTTTGGAACTGATATTGCTGCAACAGTAGGATGTCATCAAGATTTGACAAAGCGTGGAGATATCAAGGTAGGGTTCGGAAGGAAGAATCCAAATGCAACCAAATCTGGAAGAGAGAGGCGTGGTAAGAAGAAGAAGACTACTGACAAGGCATGTGGACTTAGAAGATATTAAATTAGTAAGCGCTTCATACTCAAGCCACTATGTACGGTACACACGTAGTAGATGCCAGAAAAGTGAACTGTGAAGAAAACGTTATTCTGTCTGTCATGGTATCTTTCCGTTGAGAGATAAAAATTGAAAGCGACGTGAAGATTTTATTTGTCTTAAAATTTGAAATTTTGCACCATAAGCGACTGAATGCACCGTTCTCATCTTGAGCGCACAATTTTTCGCAATTAGGTGCACAACAACGCGCCTAGCACTGCTACAACCCTGACATACGGGCGTATTCTAAGATGATACCGAAACAATCAACATCGAACACAAAATCTCCACTTTCAACTATTGAAGAAATACCTTCATGGGTCGATGCCAAGGAGGATCAACGATCCACCGGGGCTCTCAGCAGCCTCACGAAGACGGGGAATCTCGACTTGAAAGATTCGAAATCTAGTGCCCCCCTCACCGTCTGCGTCCATGAGTGGGTCATTGAAAAGTCGAATCCGGTTTCTCTCATGCCGAGAAAGAAATGGGCTCTTGTTCGAATTGAACTACGAAGAAATCCTAATCTAGGTCTGGGCCTTAATGGCTATCGTGATCTTGAGTTGGGTTCTGAACCCAGTGACTGGTCAGCACTTATTCAGCCAGGTGACGATGTTGTATTTCATTTGTTCAAGAAAAAAACTACTCAAGATGAGGAGCCAGACGTGACAGAGAATCAGTCTGTTGCATCGGGCAGTACAGTGTCAACGATGGGGTTGGAAGGAGTAGATATTAATTTTATGAATGCTCTCGCCAATGTGCAAGACGGACATGAGTGGAAAGTGAAGCTGAGTGTGCCGCTGGAAAAAGTTATTCTAAAGCTAGATGGGGCAAAAGTATTGGCAGAGTTTGATATGGGAAAAAGAAAGAAAAGAATATTATTGCACTTTCCCACGAAGAAACAGTCCACACATTTTTTTATGTTTATCAAAACTCTCAAGATTAATCTGAGACAGGCAGCAATGAGTTCTGTACAAATGGAACTAGGTGGATTCGTTCCCAGCAACCTGTCCACACCCATTCAGTTCTTGGTCGAGATAATTTCAGCTACTGATCTCAAAGCTGTAAACAGAGACAGAGACACTTCGGACCCTTTCGTAATTGTCAAATACGGCGGTGAACAGATTCACACTACTTCTGTTATTCATAAAAATCTTGATCCAATCTGGACTGTTCGTACGAAATCGTTGTTCACCTTCAGTTTGCATCCAGACGATTTCTACTCGCATGATGATATGATATTTGAAGTGAAGGACAAAGCAATATTAACCAAGGAGAAGTGTCTTGGTCAGGCTATGTTCCCAATTAAGAAACTTATCGAATGTAAAGGAGAAAGGCATGCGATAAAACTGCAGTACATCCAAACGGGCGAAAGTGCCCAGGGTTATCTCGCGATCAGATGCAAAAGGGCAACTGCGTCTGAAATCGAATTCGTTGAAAACATAGAAGCAGAAGAATTTCTTACGAAGGAGTATTACAATGATCTTGTAACGGCCAAAGTTGGACAACAAAAATCGTTACCGAGCTTGAGGAAAAAGAGAATTGGAAATGATATCTACTATCTGGCACGCCCAATCCAACAAGATAAAGGTGAACAATGGATGACTTCAAATCAAATTGAATACCTAGCAAACTCTCCAAGTCAATTTTGGACGGAAATCGGAGGGGGGAAACTCGGGCAGTTGTATGTTGAAGTTATCGGGATCGACCGACTAATAAATTTAGATCGCGCCAGTTTGATACCAGGAGACACAACAGATGCATATGTTACATGTGCGTTTGAAGATGCTGCCATTACAACTGATGTCATCAAAGATCGCAAGAGTCCAAGATTTCTACCCTGGACACGAAGAGCCTTCAAATTTAATATCAATCACATATCCTCAAACCTATTCATTGGGTGTTTTGATCATGATATGGGTGACAATCCCGATGATCCAATTGGGAGGTTAAATATACCACTTGGGAGGTTTGTGCCCAACACGACATACAATTTGTCGTACAAGCTTTACGACACTGATCAAGTCAGCAATCGGTCGCCGAGAGGCACCATTCATCTTCGGATGAGGATTGAGCACACAAATCACCGTGGAATTTTCTTCAATGCACTTCAATCGCCATCGTCGAAGTATACCATTCACTTTGACAACAAGCAAAACTATCGTCATGCAGAGTACGCAGTAAAGGGGTATGCAGATATTGAAGAATACGATCTGCGTACGTTTTTTTCCTTCTTGAACGAAATCATGGAATACCAATCAATCCCTTTCACAGTAACTGAATTTTTCAAAACACTATGGCTCTGGCGCGGACACTGGAAATTGACATTCTGTGGTTGGCATGTCTACATTCCATTACATTCAATGCTCGCGTTTACATTTGCGATCATTATCGCAGAAAGGCCCCAGTACATCTTGTCTTGTTTCTTCGCCAGCATTGCATGGGCGATGATGGCCCTCCTGGAGCTAGAGCGTAAACGCCCTTCATCTTGGGGGAAGCCACCAAGTTATTTCTCGTTATTAGCTCGACTTATTACGGGTCGAGCACCCCCAGAGACTATTGAAGAAGATGAACACGAAGATGCTGAATCTGCATACTTGAAGAACTCCAAAGCAAAAGCGGAAGCAAACGGAGTAGCAAGTGACAAATTTTGGCAAGATTATACTAAAGAGATTGAGGAATGGGAAGAGATTAATGCAGAAAGTATACGCATACACAGACGTCGAAACAAAAGTAACAGATTCGACCTCTTCAAGAACACTCTATTTCCTATGCAAAAGTTTCTTTACGACGTGATTCTCAAGCTACGGTTTGTATCCAGCATCTTGAAATGGGATCAAATGTACACATCATTTTGGATAACAACGATTGCGATATTGTTGTCCGTCATGTCACTTTACATCGCGAAGCACTTCTTGTTTTTGAAGAGGATTGTCCTTTATACTGCATTCGGCCCTTGGAATAAAATGTTCGATGTATTGAACTTTAAAAAGTTTGACTCTTTTACAGACGAAAAAATGGAAGAACTAGAAAGGGAGAAAACACGTGAACACCACAACCGCTTCCGTGATTCGTTCTTGGCAGCCCAACAAAGAAGAGAGGATCGCGATAAAAAGGAGGCTATCAAGCAACTTATGTTCGGTGAAGATGGGGTAATCCTGCCGGATCTGTTTACTCCAGAGAAGTACTATTCTGTACCGACAATAAGTTCTTCAGCATTTCCAAATAAGTCTGATCCTGAAGACGACTTCCGAAATTGTTCACGCCGACTCAAGCACATGGGACAAAGGTGAGAATACAGTTTTCAATGTGCATTTTACATCATTTGTACAAGTAAAAAATGTCTCTTTTAAAACTTGAAAGCACCAACCTTAATATTTCTCCTTTAAAAATACCGCCACAGTCTCAACGAGGGAATGGTTCCATCGAATTATATTGCCCACATGAAGGCAGCAGCATTTGTTCCTAAATCAGAAAGGTTTCCGTCTGGTCAGCGTTCAGATGCAAACATTGACAATGATCCAAGAACCCCGTTGCTCTCCAACGTCGACAATAAATATGGATCTACTTGAGATCCGTGGGAAAGACAACCTTGGTTGCATTTGTATCACAAACTTGACTCATTGTTTTCCGTGCGCCAGTTGTATTCTATCATATATAATAACTTCTTTACAATTCTTCATTATCATTTTTAATAATCGCTCGTATCCGTACAATTGAAGCCTCTACCAACGATTCTTAGAGTACAAACCCCAAACTGCCTTTTCCCAAACCTCATTATTTCTGTGTAGAAACAGCCACATCCATGGTGAAGTCGTAGTTGATGGTTGGGATAATTGAAGATACAAATTTCAAAAAGATAAACAGATACATCTCAACAGAAGGAGGTTTCGCAGCCTCCTCGCCACCAACAGCCTTGGTCAGATTCTTAACAATCGTCCTCATGACAGCTCCATGCTGACAGGGGTGGATCGAAGCATGAGGACCAACAATATGAGGATGCGGATCAATTGTCACGGTCCTATTTGCATAATCACTCATGACATCCTGAAACATTTCCGCCCCAGTGAGAGGCTGGGATGAATCAGCGGACGCATAGCCAATCATCCACACTCGTGGAGTTTGGTAATATTTATCGTATGTAATGCTGAGATCGTAAGTCCGGACTCTCATAATATTGTCACCTGAAGCAGTGGCTGTGGTGGTTGGAGCAGCCGCTTCGTCTTCCATGACGCCTTCATCTTCAAATTCTTCCATGTCAGCATACTCATCGTCGGCATCTTTCACCGCTTCCTCCTTATTTTCCTGAATGTCCAATTTCGCCATATCGCCCTGAATTTCATCGGAGCCTTCAGCCACTTCAGCCTTTTCTTTCTCGGTATTTATGTTATCCATGGTTTCACCGTCTTCGTCAAGGATATCAAATTCTTGCTCGATCTTGTCGTCCATGCGCCTTTGCTGTTCTTCGGGAGAGAAGACCTTGGACACCAGCCAATCATCACCGCCGCATTCTTCGTCTATGTGAGCCATTTCTTCTTCGCCGGTTGAAATTGAGTTTTCAAGATACGCGGCACGTGTTGGGCAGGGAACGTTGCGAGTCACGAGGTACTATTGCAATAGGACAATCGGCAAGAGAAGAGATTTGAGATGAAATGTTCAAGTACTTTAAAAACGCCAAGGCGGTAAGTAGGAATTCCCAACACGTCACTTTCGTGTACTTACCTGCTTATCACTTGGGAGAAAATTCTTGGCCTTTTTAGGATCCCCGCTTTCCCACTGCCAGGTAGGGCACTTGTACACAAGTTCATCGCCGGCCATAACAAATTCTTCTGGCGTCAATACTCCTCTCTCTAGAAAAGCTGAGCTTTTGAGCGTTGGAGTTGCCCATTCTCTCACCTTTTTGAATTTATTTGCTCCAGCGGTGAAGTATGAAGACATGATTGGTTGATGTTTTGGTGATAGTTCAGGTGAAATTACAAATTGAAAATGAACTATTGAATAGCAGGTGTGATTGATGTTGAATGTTGTCGATGAATTCTTTTTGTTCTTTCTCGCTTCTATTCTCACGATGATGTACAGTATGATGTTGATGCTTGCGATTGATGTTTTATTTATTCTGATCGAATCTTTTTTCCAATCCCCCTTTCTATTGAGGTGGGTGATGATTTCGTCCACTTGTCAACTTGGAACTAATGCAAGAGAAGAACCAAAATATTCAAACAAATTCCAGATCAGCTGCTTTTTAACCCCCCACGAAGCTTTTCAACACCCCACGCCACGAAGCTTTTCGAAACGCTACGAAGACTTTTCAACACCCACGAAGCTTTTCGAAACGCGCCATAAATACAGTAACTAATTCTAAAATCCATCACCCATCACACATCTTACTCGACTCTACTTTACTATTATGCCACGCAACTTAGATCAGCGTATCCGCCCTCCTCTTCAAGTCTTTCGAGGCCATGTGCATCATCCTTCCGAGTGTCGTGGCAATCCTTATTCTCAAGACACTAGAGAGATGGCTGTTCAGAATCGATTGAACGGCAATGACAACCATCAAAACACGATACAGCTCCAACAGCAACACTTGTACCCACACCCTGATACTGTCACTAGGTTTACTAACCGCCAACAACAAGTAGGCCATTCTCGAGCATACCGCCATACAGGTAATGTAAGATCAGTCCGCGAAATACAGGGAAACAATTTGATATTGCTCTCTCTCTACCGTGTAGCGCTCCCAAAGGCAACCCATGCCGAGGTTAATGCCTTCCTCTACGAAATGAATTCGCACGATCCACACTACCAGATCTATTCTCCTTCTCAGATCTGCAGAGCTGAACAGAGAATCCACCTGACCAAGAAACGAACCAGTACAACAGCATACCAAGCCCTTGAGCCCAGAAACGTCCAATGGAGGGAGAACTACTGGAATATGAATTACCCCTTTGGTATTGCTGATATTGATCCTAGGAAGGTCATTGACCTTGATGAGGCTGCTGGTTCTGTTGATGGGGCAAATAGATCTCGTGGCACATGCCTCATTGGAAATAGAGCTCGAGAAGTGGGCCCATACTCTAAATCTGAAAAGGTTACTCTACTTATGGCTGTTTCAGGCGACCCAATGAATCCTGATAGATGGTTTGAGATTTGGAATGAAGGAGGTACAACTATTGCAAGGTTTTATGCCTTTATGGAAAGAATCATTGGTGATATTGGACAAGGAACACACGGAAATAGATTTTGCTTCACGATGGACAATCTGGACTCTCATACGAATGGCGCAGTTCAGGCGCTGATTTTCAATGCAGGTCACAGGATTGTATTTCGTGCTCCATATCATCCTGTGGATGGTGCAATTGAATATATTTTCAATGTGGTTCAATGTGCACTTTGCATCAGGCTGAGAGATATCAAAACCACGGATGATTATATTCGCCACTTGCGTCAAATTATTACAAACATGCCCGCGTTCTCTCCCTTTTTTGAACACGTCGGATTTATCTACTGAAATAAATATATCTTTATACAATAGAATCTAGTACTAGTTACATGTAGCTGCAAGCATATTTACTATTTCATTATATATTCATGTACATGTATTTTGAATTTGAATGGACCTGCCCCAGCATGTACCATTCATTCCTCTTCTCACAATCTCAATCCTGATACAACTCCAGCATTACCAAGTCAAGACAATCCTGACTGTCAATCATGGGACTGCCAATTAGATCATTTGGCGGATTAGAAGCGGCACTTGGGTTGTCTCTCTGTTGCCTGTTGATACTTTGGGTGTTAGTAGAAGAATTGATCATAGTGGCGTGACGGAGTGAATGATGGTGGTTCAGTACTATGGTCTATGGTGTTACTGTAGTGATGGTTGATCGATTTTAGAATTAGTTAGTGTAATTATGGCGCGTTTCGAAAAGCTTCGTTGGGTGTTCAAAAGCTTCGCGG
>Ga0209712_10004962_pt1 | contig 10477 bp, 5 predicted proteins | sample ArcOceMetagenome_FD_187443 | JGI IMG/M metagenome (GOLD analysis project Ga0209712, IMG submission 187443) | Marine eukaryotic phytoplankton communities from Arctic Ocean - Arctic Ocean - Greenland ARC118M Metagenome (SPAdes) (version 2) | ecosystem: Environmental > Aquatic > Marine > Oceanic... | reverse complement strand
ATCTTCACCAATTAACACACGGCCATCATCCATAACCGCTAAATTATCGGGGTTTGATATGCCATTTACATCACACCTATTACCATCAGCGTCGCCGTCAGCATTATAAGCACCGCCAACAACTACCGGTTCCATTCGATTAACGTTATAGTCTGTTTGTACACCAAAACGATATACGGCACCACAATATGCTGATGAATCAAGCTGAATATCGCCAATTTCATCAACCATACCTTTACCTACTTCAGACATCGCAACATACATAAAAGGAACTGAACCACTGGCTACACCGTCATAATTAATTACTACACCTTCCATTTTTCGGAACTCAGTTGTTGCACCTTTGGCTTTAGCTGCGCGTAATGTCTCTAAAAATGCATAGCGGTCGTCACCTGTTCCGTTTGTAGCCCAATCATCGATTTCTGCTTGAGGGATATAACTGGTTTCACCTTCAATATAATCGGCTTCAGTAATACCATTATATGAATTTATCCACGTTTTAATTTCGGTATTATTACTGCTGCCTAATTCAATCCATTGAATATCGAAACCGGCTTTAGCAGGAGAACTTGTCGCATCTTGCGTTAATTTTGCTGCATATAAAGTACCTGCGCTTAAATCACCAGCGTTGGTTGCAACAAACTTATAAAATGCTTTATTCGAACCATCGTCAGTCGTATAAACCGTTTTCCAGTCAGGCATTACTACCGAATTTTCATGCGCTACACGACCTAACGTGAAGTGTTTTAGGGGTGTAGGGCTGGTTGATGTAGGGTCTGTAATTTCAACGATATAACCGTAGTCATATGGGTTAGGCAATGTTGAACTGGCTAAGTAAGTTTGTAGGTTTTTAACATCAGGGTAACTCGGGTATCCGTCTAAATATTCCGTGTTATTCCATTGTTCTGTGTTTTCGGCTTCGTAATTTTCTTCAGACGTTAATGGCGTGTTCCAAGGTGACAAAGTACCAAAACAATTAATAATCGTACCTAATACAGCTGAAAAATCGACGTTGATTGCATCACCTATTGTCCATGTGCCACTGTCTTCTTTTGATAATTCAATACGGCTCATCGCACCGGGACGATCTTCCCATGCTGTGAATAAATAGCCGGTATCGCCATTCGCTGAGGTTGGTACAAATGCATTGAAATCTGGATCTTGAGATTGTTTGATTGCTGTAGCATTATCTGAAGTATTAATAGATCCTAAACCATGGGGTAATTGATTATTGAATGTATCACCCGCTTGACCCAATACTTGATAACTTCCTGCAACGACACGTACCGCGAGTTTTTCAGTATCAGTTGTAGGAGCAGATAAACTTTCAGTCATAGGGTCAAGTGTACTCCAGTCAAAACCTGTTACGACACCTACTTGTGCTGGAGTTTCATTACCTAATAAGTCAGAAGGGTGTTGAACATTGAAAAAAAGTTCATCGTTGTCCGTTAAGAACATACCTGTTATCTCTGCACCTACTGGCACAGTCGCTAAGCGAGTTAATTTCGCTGCAGCTGTCAAGTTTTGGCCATTAGTACCATCAGTTCCATTCACTCCGTTTGTACCATTGCTACCTGCAATACCATTTGTACCGCTCGAACCATTTACACCATCAGTGCCATTGTCTCCACCACATGCGGTTAACATTGAGGTACCAAGTATCACGGTTATTAATGCAGCTATTTTTCTTTTTCTTAGATTAAGCATTTTATTTCCCTAAAAGTTATTTGTAAAAACGCTATTAAATTAAGCTTGGGGTGTGACAGTTCAATGACTACTTTTTGACTTAATTGTTAAGGTAATATGAGAATTATCGTCAAATAACTGTAATGAAGTCATCGTATAATTTGTTGATTATATTAATTAAATGGTTGTAAAAATGATGAGAAATAATATTTTGATCTTAAGTTTATCGATGTTTTTTATCTTTATTGGCTTTTCTGCTTTATCCCAAAGTAAAAAGGTAAATATCGAGCTTTTGCCTACTGTTAGCGCAAGTGACATTATTATACCGACAATAAATGGCAGTATTAATGAAGAAGCTCCCATTCCACCTCAGTGCTATACCAAAACTGAAAGTAGTAATAACCCCTGTTATACCTGTCACCAAACTTATAATTTATCTGAAGATGAAAGTTACCGGAATAATTTACGAAATGACGGTGTTAACCAAGGGCTTTACAATTTTTCAGATGAAGGTGAAACAAACAGTTGGAAAAACTTATTTGTTAACCGTGAACCATGGATAAAGAGAATATCTGATGAGCAAATCGCTCAATACATAGATCAAGACAATTACAGTGAGCTATCGGGGAAATTGAAAGAAGCGAAATGGAAAGGCTTTATTCCGGACTTGAAAAACTATCACCTTTCCAAAGACGCATTTAACGATAAGGGTATAGCAAAAGACGGCACCGCTTGGGTCGCTTTTAATTACAAACCTTTTCCTGGTACTTTTTGGCCAACAAATGGAGCTACCGATGATGTATTAATTCGTCTCTCTGCAGAATTTAGACAACTCAATGGTCAGTACAATGAAGATATTTATTTACTTAATCTTTCTTTAGTGGAAATGAGCATTAAAGCATTAGCTGAAATAGATATTTTTCCGACAGATGAAATTCAGATCAATAGAGATTTAAACCTTGATGGTGAATTATCAACTGGCGTTGAGTTGTTAATGGCTCAAAAATATTTTGTAGGCGACGCAAATCAAATTAAAGTGCCACGTCAGCAGTATCCTGTTAATACAGAAATTATGCACTCTGTGCGATATGTAGGTATTGATGATAAAGGTGAAACCTATATTCCTCAACGTATGAAAGAATTACGTTATATGACTAAAACACAATTGTTAAATGACTCAGCAATAGATAGTGCTTATCGGCGTGAACGTAAAGAGAAACTGGATGAACAATTACCTAATTATATTCGTGTTAACGAGCGTGGTTTTAATAATAAATTTGGTTGGCTCATTCAAGGCTATATTGAAGATTATAATGGTGAATTAAGACCACAATCTTATGAAGAAACCTTTTATTGTATGGGCTGCCATTCAGCAATCGGAACTACTATTGACCAAACATTCGCTTTCCCGCGAAAAATTACGGGCAGAGCAGGTTGGGGCTATATTGATTTGAAAGGCATGAAAGATGCGCCATCTAAAGGACAATCGGAAGGCGAAATTTTACAGTACTTGCAAATTAATGGAGGAGGTAATGAGTTTAGAGAAAACATGGAGATGCGTAATAAATGGTATAAAGCTGATGGGTCTGTTGATAAAGATAAAGTAAAAGAAGCGGATGTGTATGAGCTCATTACTCCATCAAAAAAACGTGCTTATGCAATGAATAAAGCGTACACCCAAATAGTGAGAACACAGAGCTTTATCCATGGGCGAGATGTAAACATTACACCCGCAATTAATGTTCATAAAACGATAGATGAATCAGTTGCACCTTTAAAACCAGAACATCGTGTAGAAGGGTGGGATATTCGTTTAGACTGGGAAAAGAAGTCTGTAAATATAAACAACTGATTGAGGTTTAGGATCTGTTAATCCAATTTTAGTCACCGAATTATTTTTCAATCGGTGGCTAAACTCATGTACCTATTTTAATAAATTAATACCTCTTTTTATTATTTAAAATGAAGTGAGATCAATACAAAAGTGTATTTTTTAACACTTATAAGTGTCCAACCTTAACTAATATAACGGTTTCTTCTTCAACATAAGGATGGTGACTGCTCATATGTGGGCTTCTTAACCAGCTTTCTGTGGGATAACGGCCGTGTTCATCAAGGAATTCTCCGCTAATCACAAAAATTTCTTCTCCACCAAAATGTTGATGTGGTTGAAAGCGTTCTCCTCTAGGCCACTTTACCAGCGCCGTTGATTCACCTTTATAATGGTGAAGTGGCATAACTTGCAAGTTCCCCATACCTTGTGACCAAACTGTATTTTTAGTGTCAATAACAACATGTTCATTATCACCCACTTGGAACTGGTGAAGCTTAACTAATAATGTGCAACCTTCTTTACTAAAAGGGGCATGTTTGAACCCTTCAGGGTTACGAAAATAAGTGCCTGCGAGATAGTCGCCCGTGTGATCAGAGAATGTACCTGATAAGACAAGAATTTCTTCGCCTAAAGGGTGATCATGTTTACTAAAACTAGCACCAGCTTCAAATTTAACAATACTTGTTGCATGACCTCTTTCAGCATCCTCTCTGGCTAAAGGTTTACGCGAAACGCCGGAATGAGGGCTCGCAACCCAAGGTTGTAGCTGTGTATTAATGAATACTTTTTCAGTGAAGTTCATGTTGAGCATTTTTTTACCTTAACGGTTGAAATATAATGAATAAGACTACATAACCGTCACTATTGATAGCATTATAATATCCATTATTAAATACTAGACCAAGTATGAACAAAAGGGTTTAGTAAGTACCTTTATGGATAATAAAATCATTAGATTTTAAGAGAGTCAGCTGCAGAAAAATCTGCGCGCATAGTTGAAACAAATGTGGAGTGGAAATGGCGAGGAGTGTGGAAGGTTTACGACAAAGGTGCTAAATGCTTGCTTAAATCGAAATATAGCGTTTGGGATTATTGCACGAGTAACCTTCAATCAAACGCCACAATGAGTTTCATTGAAGGTTACTCATTTTAGACATAAATTTAGGTGATTATTAATTGAACTAGAAAGCTTCAAATTGAAATCGATAAAATTAATGACTGAGGTTCATTCAAAATTTTATAATTAGCTTTATTTATTAAACGTATTAAGACATAAATATTCCCCCGTTTTCTATAATTTAACTGAAATGTCAATATCGAATTTAAACGGCTGTTTGAAGCTTTAACTCTAAAATAGTACTTGGAAAACACATCAATCTAATCTATCTTCTCTTTACAAAATCTAATTTTTTTGGTATTTTTACACCAATTTTTTGATTGGTAAGACCAATTTACTTTTGTTTTTTTGAATGGTTTGTAGAGAGGGATTAACCGCTATCTATAATCGATTCTTACTTTAGGCCAATAAAAATATAGGCTGGGCTGTTATTTATGACATTGTCAGGTATCCAAAAGCCAGTCAAGCAAGCAAAGTTGTCGGATGTAATATTACGACAATTAGAAACTTTGATTCTTGAAGGTAGCTTGCAGGCAGGTGAAAAATTACCACCAGAACGAGAATTAGCGAAACAATTTGATGTGTCTCGTCCATCACTGCGCGAAGCAATACAAAAATTAGAAGCGAAAGGTTTGGTGAATCGTCGTCAAGGTGGAGGCACCTTTGTGAGTGACCAGATTTTATCGGGGTTGTCTGATCCCCTATTTGAATTAATGTCGCACAGTAGTGAGTCACAATTTGATCTCTTAGAGTTTCGACATGGTATTGAAGGTATGTCCTCATATTATGCGGCGATGCGAGGAACCGAAAGTGATTTTGCAGTAATACAAAAAAAGCATGACAGTATCGGCAATGCTCAATTAGAAAACGATGTGCGTTTAGAGGCTGAAGCTGTTTTTGATTTTTATTTAGCTATTTGTGCAGCATCACATAATGCAGTGACTTTACATTTAGCACGCAGCATGTCGAGTTTGTTGATTGACAATATAGAACAAAACTTAACAGTTTTAGCAAAACGGCCTGATATATTTGCACAAATGGCTGAATTTCGAAAACGCTTGTTGGACGCAATTATTAGTGGGCAGCCTCAAAAGGCTTGGGGAGCAAGTCATCGTCACCTCGCTTTTATAGAGGAAGTTCTGCTTAAAATGACACAAGAAGATAGCCGCATGGAAAGATCAATGCGAAGAATGCAACGAAGTGAATATTAAATAGAAAAAATAAGATGAAAAAATAACCGTTTAACGATAGCTTTAAAGACAAGTAAAGCATGTAATTATGCGAAATTTGACTATCGTTAAGCACACAATTTAACTTTATACTCACTAACTATTGGAGACTAAGTAATTATGTCTGAGCTCCCAAAAATTGATTTAGATTCATTGGAAACCCAAGAGTGGTTAGAATCTATGGATTCTATTCTTGAAAACGAAGGTCCAGATCGTGCACATTTCATTTTAGAAAAACTTATTGACCGCGCTCGTCGAAGTGGCACACATTTACCCTTTGAAGCTAAAACAGCTTACGTAAATACGATTCCTCCTGGGCAAGAGCCTAATATGCCAGGCGATCAGACTATTGAAGCACGTATTCGTGCTGCAATACGTTGGAACGCTTTAGTGGTAGTACTTCGTGCATCTAAAAAAGATTTAGATCTTGGTGGTCATATTGGAAGTTTTGCTTCTTCTGCAATGCTTTACGATGTTGGTTTTAATCATTTCTTCAGAGCAGCTTCTGAAAAAGACGGTGGTGATTTTATTTTCGCACAAGGGCATATCTCTCCAGGTATTTATGCTCGTGCCTTTTTAGAAGGGCGTTTAACTGAATCGCAAATGAATAACTTCCGTCAAGAGTGCGACGGCAAAGGTTTGTCTTCTTACCCACATCCTCATTTGATGAAAGATTTTTGGCAATTTCCGACTGTTTCAATGGGCTTAGGTCCATTACAAGCTATTTATACTGCACGCTTCCTTAAATATTTAACGGATCGTGGCATTAAAGATTGTTCAGCTCAACGTGTTTACTGTTACTTAGGCGATGGCGAAACTGATGAGCCAGAATCATTAGGCGCTATTGGTTTAGCTTCTCGCGAAGGATTAGACAACTTAACGTTTGTTGTTAACTGTAACTTACAACGTTTAGATGGTCCTGTTCGTGGTAATGGCAAAATCATTCAAGAACTTGAAGGTACTTTCCGTGGTGCTGGCTGGGAAGTTGTTAAAGTTATCTGGGGTTCTTATTGGGATGCACTTATTGCCCGTGATACTTCAGGAAAACTATTACAACTGATGGAAGAAACCGTTGATGGTGAATACCAAAACTGTAAAGCAAAGGGGGGTAAATACACGCGCGAAAACTTCTTCAACAAATACCCTGAAACAGCAGCATTAGTTGCGAATATGTCTGACGAAGATATTTATCGTTTGAACCGTGGTGGACACGACCCAGTTAAAGTTTACGCTGCTTATAAAAAAGCGATAGAAACTAAAGGTCGTCCAACCGTCATTCTAGCGAAAACAGTGAAAGGTTTTGGTTTAGGTGCCTCAGGCGAAGCGTTAAATGTTGCTCATAACGTGAAAAAAATGGATGTTGAATCTATTAAACTTTACCGTGACCGTTTTAATATGCCAATTAGTGATGATGAAATTGCTGATTTACCTTTCTATAGATTTCCTGAAGACAGCGAAGAATTCAAGTACATGAAAGCGCGCCGTGAAGCTTTAGGTGGCTCTCTACCTGCTCGTCGCGTGCAAGCAGATGAAAGTTTAGAGATTCCACCACTTAAAGTTTTTGATGCAATTTTGAAAGGTTCAGGTGAACGTGAAGTTTCTTCAACCATGACATTTGTTCGTGTCTTAAATGCTTTATTGAAAGATAAGAAAATTGGTAAACGTATTGTGCCAATTATTCCTGATGAAGCGCGTACTTTTGGTATGGAAGGTTTATTCCGCCAAGTAGGTATCTATGCTAATGAAGGACAAAAATACATTCCACAAGATGCTGACCAAGTTGCTTATTATCGTGAAGATAAAAAAGGCCAGGTATTACAAGAAGGTATTAATGAATTAGGTGCTATGGCATCTTGGGTCGCTGCAGGTACGTCTTACTCTACTTGTAATGCCACGACTATTCCATTTTACATATACTACTCAATGTTTGGTTTCCAACGTGTCGGTGATTTAGCCTGGGCTGCTGGCGATAGCCAAGCTAAAGGGTTTTTATTAGGTGCTACTGCCGGTCGTACCACATTGAACGGTGAAGGTTTACAACATCAAGATGGCCATTCACATGTTCAAGCGGGTTTAATCCCTAACTGTGTAACTTACGATCCAACTTATGGGTATGAGATTGCTGTAATTGTTCGTGATGGTTTACGCCGTATGTATGAAAATAACGAAAACATTTTCTACTACATGACGTTGATGAACGAAAATTACCAGCATCCTGCAATGCCTGATACTAAAGATGTTGCTGATGAAATTATTAAAGGTATTTATAAGCTTGAAACTGTTCCTGCGAAGAAAGCGGCGAAAAAAGCTAAAGTGAATGTTCAGTTGATGGGGTCAGGCACTATCTTGGAAAAAGTACGTGAAGCGGCACAAATTTTAAGTGCAGATTATGGTATTTCAAGTGATGTTTACTCGGTAACTTCATTTAATGAATTAACACGCGATGGTCAAGACGTAGCACGTTGGAATATGCTTCACCCTGAAAGTGAGCAAAAACAAGCCTACATTTCTTCTGTTATTACTAGAGAAAATGGTCCAGCGATTGCGGCAACGGATTACATTAAAAACTATTCAGAACAAGTTCGTGCTTACATTGACACTGAGTATCGTTGTTTGGGTACTGATGGGTTTGGTCGTAGTGATAGTCGCGCTAATTTACGTACACATTTTGAAGTGAATGCGGCTTATGTCGTTGTTGCTGCGTTATTTGAATTAGCTAATCGTGGTGATGTTGAGCGTTCAGTTGTTACCGAAGCAATTAAACGCTTTGATATAGATACTGAAAAACTTAACCCACTTTACGCTTAACAGGTTTGGAGAATTATTATGTCAGATAGTCAAAAAATTCTAGTCCCTGATGTTGGTGGCGATGAAGTTGAAATTATAGAAATTTGTTTTGCGGTTGGTGATGACGTTGAAGCAGACGAAGGTATTGTTACTGTTGAAACTGATAAAGCATCAATGGATATTCCTGCACCGTTTGCAGGTAAATTATCCGCATTACTCGTTAGCGTTGGCGATAAAATTAAAGAAGGAGATGTTATTGCTGAAATGACATCTTCATCGATAAGTGTTGAAGCATCAGCTCCAGCTGAAGCTGAAGCTGAAGCTGAAGCGCCAGTAGCTGCTGCGGATGAACCAACTCCAGCACCAGTCGCGGATGAAGCTCCTGTAGCTGCAGACTCTGCGACAAGCGAAATAATTGATGTGGCTGTTCCTGACATTGGTGAAGACGGTGAAGTAGAAATTATTGACGTTTTAGTAAATGTTGGTGATGTGATTGAAGTTGAAGACGGTTTAATTACGTTAGAAACAGATAAAGCAACCATGGATGTTCCATCATCGCATGCAGGTACCGTTAAAGAAGTATTGGTAAGCGTTGGTGGAAAAGTAAAGCAAGGCTCCATTGTCATTAAACTTGAAACATCAAGTGGCGCACCTGTTGAAGTGATTTCTGCACCTGTAGCAGAAAAAGTGGTTGAAGCGCCAAAAGCTAAACCGGCAAAAGCTGCAAAAGCAGCACCTGTTCCGCATCATCCTCAAGCGGGTAAAGTGGCTTCATCTGGCAGTATTTATACGTCTCCATCAATTCGTCGTATTGCGCGTGAGTTTGGTGTTGATTTAACCTTAGTAAAAGGCACAGGTAACAAAGGGCGTATTTTAAAAGAAGATGTACAGTCTTACGTGAAATATGAACTTTCTCGCCCTAAAGCCAATGCGGGCAGTTCAGTTTCTGCTGGCGAAGGTGGTTTACAAGTTGTGAGCGCTAGAGTGATAGACTTCTCTAAATTTGGTGAAATTGAAACTAAACCTTTAACGCGTATTCAAAAAATATCAGGTCCATTCTTACATCGCAACTGGGTAACTATTCCACATGTTACACAATTTGATGAAGCTGATATCACTAATGTTGAAGCGTTCCGTAAAGAACAAAACGTAATTTGTGAAAAGAAAAAGCTGGGCTTTAAAATTACACCTCTCGTGTTTATTTTGAAAGCGGCGGCAGATGCTTTACGTGAATTTCCTGCGTTTAACTCAAGCTTGAGTGAAGACGGTGAAAGCTTAATTCTTAAAAAATATATTCACATTGGTGTTGCTGTTGATACGCCGAACGGCTTAGTAGTTCCGGTTGTGCGTGATGTTGACCAAAAAGGTATACATCAATTATCTCGTGAGCTTTTAGAGATCAGTATGAAAGCACGTGACGGCAAATTAAAAGCGTCAGACATGCAGGGTGGTTGTTTTACAATATCTAGCCTTGGTGGTATCGGCGGCACGGCATTTACGCCAATCGTTAATGCACCAGAAGTTGCTATTTTAGGTGTTTCAAAATCAGAAATGAAACCAAAATGGAATGGGAAAGATTTTGCGCCTAAACTTATGCTGCCATTATCTATGTCATACGACCATCGTGTAATTGACGGCGCACTCGCTGCGCGCTTTACAGTGCATTTAGCGAGTGTAATGTCTGATATTCGTCAATTGATCTTATAATTGACGAATTTGTAAAAAGTGAGAATGCTCAGTAGCACCTCACTTTTTACACCTTTGTCAAAGAAGGTGTGATTAATGATGGCACTTTGGTGTGAGTTTAAGTAAAATTCCGTTCAG
>Ga0209712_10004961_pt1 | contig 10479 bp, 8 predicted proteins | sample ArcOceMetagenome_FD_187443 | JGI IMG/M metagenome (GOLD analysis project Ga0209712, IMG submission 187443) | Marine eukaryotic phytoplankton communities from Arctic Ocean - Arctic Ocean - Greenland ARC118M Metagenome (SPAdes) (version 2) | ecosystem: Environmental > Aquatic > Marine > Oceanic... | reverse complement strand
TCAAGCAAAATAATTTGTAAAGGTGCGAGGTCTGAAGAAGGTGAAGCTCGCAAGGAGCGCTGGAAGACGGTGTGTCGTAGCGGGAATGTCAGGAAAATGAAACGTGTCAGGTTGAGTTGCGCAAAGAAAGGAACCGGCGTGGAACGGCTATGATAAAGTTAGGCGGGAAATTTTGGCATGGCGGAAAGCAACCGCAGCCGGCGTGGGACAGAACAAATTTTGAAAGTAGGAAAGCCAGCCACCAAGCAAGAATAGGGAATGATAGAAATTGGTACCTGAAGGTGTATAAAACCTGGAGACTACAAGATTTGAAAAAATGTATGTTAGTGAGAGGCAACGGTCAACTATCAATAGTGTGAAACAACGTCAGAAGAGGTGAGCAAGCAGGAGAGGTGTTCGTGAAGGCGAAAAATGAGAATATGGAAAAAAGAATAGCATCATAAATAAATTTCTGCGCCAGAAGAGAAGCACAAGGTTGTTCAGAAATCCGTTTGATCAGAAATCCGCAGAAGGTCTAACACCATGGCTGATGTCGAGACACCGCCAAGTAGTGATAATGAGGACAGTGTAGAAGATGAAGAAGAATATGAACCGCTGACGGACAGAAATGTTGCTGAGCAACACTATGAGTGGACGAAGCAGGAGGCGGCGGCTATAAAACATGCTGGGTTTGTTGAAGAGAATGCAGACATCATACACAACTTGAACGCGATGGTGGACGCAAGAAAACTAGTCCTGGCAAAAGATGATACATTGGCGGAGGGTGAATTTGTGGGAGTTTTGGAAGGAGGGACTGCGCTAATGGATGATGCAGAGTTTCGAGAAGGCTTGAAGGTAATGAAAAGAATGATTTGTGTGATTGTAGACATCCTTGCGTTGTCGAAACAATCATTTTACGGAAAACGGACAGACCCAGATTTAACTGAGTCGTTACAAGAAATATGTGGTAAGTTTCTGCAAGAACAGGTAATGAAAAGACCATTTTCGTGTCTAACAACTTCATCAGTTTTCCAAGGTTTGGTGCGAGGGAAGAATGAGTGGCATCGTGACGATGTACTGCCGGATGGAAATTGGGACATGGAATTTCTGAAGGTTGTAGAGGAGAAACAGACAATCGATCTCTCAATCGATATGGTGGAGTTGTTTCCGGACTCAGGTGGTATTCTCGCGTCTTGCAAAACGAAGCCGCTTCCGAAAGATATAGGCAGGGCAATGATGATAATGATGACTATTGCCCATCTTTCCGCGGCGGGAAAAGAAAGTCCGCTTGTGAAATTTTTGGAGGTTGTGGTAGCGGAATCCGGCAACAGAATGGATCCGGCTGTATACGCCATGGCCCAGATCCTTCTGCTGGATGTTGACAGTCAGGTAAGAAACGAATCCGCATGAAGAAGAGAAGTAGGCAGAACACGACTAACTTTTTTAAGTTCATTTTTAAAATACAAACTACAGGACGGAATTAAGATGGAGCACGGCTATAAATGTGTGAAGAACCAGAAGGGATTCCTGAACGCAGTATTGAAGAAAAAGAAGAGTAAGGTATCTTCTGAGACTGCCCGTGCACTGCAAGTTTTATGCATCCTGAAGTTGTTTCAGATGAGTGTGTGTGGTCTGCATGATGGAGAAGACGACGTTTTGAAAGAGTTTGAAAGAAGTGTTCCAACTTATGTTTCGCAGAAAGCAGAAGAAAGCTTGACCAGAATTACGGATGAGATCCTATCAAAGTGTTTTGTCGATCATATGACTGCACAGAAGGTGCGCAAGTCACTGCTGTACACGCACGCTTACCACTTTTGGGTGAAGCATCTTCTACGAATGACTGTTGCAATACCTGCCGATCACGACACCAACAAAACGTTCCAGCCACCAATGCTGAAGAATGATTCACGCGGAAAAAGGAAGCCAAAAAAATTCGGAAGTTTTTCGTCGCGTCGGATTTCGCAACTCGAAAAGACAACGAGCCCGGTACCGAGAAAACAAGGATCTGAGACATCTGAAAGGGAAAGCGGAAGAAAGAGCATCAAGCCGCATCCGAATTATTCAAAGCTTCCGACGAAGAAGATTAAAAAAAAAAAGATCCCCGTTGACAGTTGGACGGAGGCGATTCCTGTGAAGGACAGAAAGAGGGTTCCGAGTACGGAAAAAAAGAACGATGTTATGGTGAGGAAGAGCCGGGTGTTAGTGAAGAAGAATACTGTGAAGATGCAAAGTGGCGAAAGCGATTCTGATTCCGTTCTGTGGAACGAAAGGAAAAGGCCTGCAAGTATGGAAAAGCAGAAGGATGGTAACAACAGCGGAAAGAAGAGAAGAACATCGTTTACCCACAAAGAAGCCGTTCAGGTGTTAGGCCAGAAAGGTCTATCCGAGAACGAAGGGCCGAAGGAGAGACTTGGATCTAGCATGGAAGATACACTGACTTCATTGGAAAACAATGTGAAAAAATGTCTCGCTGAGCAAAGAGGTTTGAAAGCCTTCGTCCAAGAAAGCTTGTTGTTTCAAAAAGAAACTAAGGTGTTGATAGAGAAGCTTTTCGTGGTTTGCAAAATGAACAAGGTTGGTAATTCCTTGGCAGCTGAATCCGGGGATGCCACCGTTGATTCCGCTGCCGCTGCCGCAAAAGATGCCGGCAATGATAACAAAAAGGATGAAGGAGTGGTCCATACGCTGGTAGTTTTGGAAGGAGCTGATGAAAGTCTGGGTAATGTTGCAGAGGGAACCGGTCCAGATGTTGTGGAGGTGAATCCACTTCATTTCGAGGATAACTAATAAAAAGAGTAATAAAACCGGAAAAGCCAGTTATTCAAATTCTAGATCGGAATCGGTGCTATGTTTACCGAGTTTCGAATTCCGGACCTCGAAATCCTACGACCATCACGGCACTACCATTTTCCGCACTGTGAAATACAACAAATACGACGATATTATTGAACGAAAAAACGAAATGAAAGAACGTGTAAAGGACAATCGTTTAGAATTATTTAAGGATTATTGAAACCCAACTGCAGAGCACATTCAGGGTAGGGTGGATCGCTCCAAACTAGGGCAGCAAGAGCTGGAAAGGTTTCGAAGAAAAGTTCTCCGAGGTGATGTTCGTCGAAAGTATCTTTGAGGACTTCCATTACATCCCGATCTTGAAGAAAATTACCCAAGGCATGAGGTTCCTCATCATTTGTTTGGTCAGAGGTAGCAATATCTTTGGGAGGAAAGGCTGTGGTGTCAGGATGCATGAAGAATTCCTTGAGGACCTTGAGGCCTTCCGCCCGTGTGTCAATGGTTGAGACTCCACCCTCTGGCTTACGAAGCATCACTGTTCGCCAAAAACCCTTCTCATCAACCATGATTTGGTCTTTGGACAAAGGAAGCTTCCGGTTCTTAAAGGAGACAAAGTTGGCGTCTTCCAAGGCCTTGACCGTTTTCACACCCGTCGCATACTGCTTGTAGGGAAAAGTGAACCCATCGTTGTTTTCATTGACGGTGTAAATATAAATTTCAAGGCAGAATTCTTCCGCCATTCCCCAGACAAAGAGGGCGGGATTCGATTTTCCCGACTTCCCTTTCGCAATGGTAGTCTTCAAAGACGCGACACGGCCCTTTTTGCGACCAGGCGAAGCACGCTTAGGCGTGCCAGCAACTTTCTTTGTTGGGGTTCGGGGCATGATTCGAATAATTGTGTGAAGAAAGGGATGGCAGGTTTTCTTGGCTTGGAAAGTAGTGCTACCGTTGAATCGCCAACTTGAAAACTGCAAAATCGCAGAGAACGTAAGTGTTGAATCGCCAAGTTCGAAAATAAGAAATCGGAGATAGCGTTGAACAGTTGAATGAACATTTTTCGAAATAGCAGTAGTGTAATTCTGAGTTTACATAGGATCCCACAGGAAGTTACTTGTGTTGTTGGTTGGCCGGATAGTTCGACTAGAGCTGAAATATCTGCATCTCAATACAGACAATGCTTTCCGCGAGCCGGAAAGATAATTAGAGGGCTTTCCGCGAGCCGGAAAGATAATTAGAGTCGAAATCCATGTTATTCCGAATAGCTGAATATGTGATCATTGAGAAACGACGTATGTGACATCATTTTCTAGACGCCGGAGGTGGAAGTTCAGTTGAGATTCGAAAATTCCTGAATGGTGATAGAAGGGCCTATGTACCAATATTTCGCTCACCGGAAGGAGTATAGTGAAAAACAATCAAATTCCGAGTATCTGAGGGTTTGTAAATGAAGAAATAATGTATGGCCATTTTTAGCGATCTGTAGTTAAACGGATAGATGCAGAACGGACGTTGAACGTTCAGACGAGCGTTGTGGTGAAGCATAAGTATAGCGTGTGAATGGCGAGAAAAGGAGAAGGGCGCATGCGTCTCCATTCCGCAAATAGTCAGAAAGTCGATATCTAACGTAGATAGCGGTCGCTGAAGCACTTTCATAGGTGGAATCGGAAGTTGTGTGAGGAGGACGAGTGAGAAAGCAATATTGTTCTCACAAATACCGATTGCACACAAAACAGAACATGGCTGGATCATTATTGGAAGTTCCCACGAGGAAGCAGAAAGATGAAATGATCAAGAGTTTCATGAAGGACGAAGAATCGTACACCGTCTTTGATGATGCTTCCGGCGAATTTTTGCCGGTTATCTGTTGTGTATGTGATTCCATTCCTAAGAAACCGCAATGGAGTACCACCATCTTTGTCTTGAAGTTGAAGAAGCTGTTGAAAAAATGCAACATGGAACAGTCTGATTTGACTGGCTATTACCCTCCAGCTTTGCTCGAACAGTGCAGGGCCAGGCATGAAGATCTGGAGGGATTTGTGCTATCTCCGGAAACTTACGTGAACGATCGCGAAGAAGCCCTGATCTGCAAGGAATGTCTCTCGGAGCTCACCACCATTTCGAAGAAACAAGCCGATCGTCGCCACCCTCCCAAGCAGGCCATTGCAAATGGCTACGTCATCGGAAGAGCCCCAGTGGAACTGATCCAGTTGAATGATGTCGAAATTTCTCTAATCAGTCGAGTTCGAACTTACTGCCAATCATGGATCTTTTTTGGCGGAGCTCACCGGCACATCAAGGGATGGCACACCTTCTTCAAAAATCGGCCGGGTGACAATGTTGGTAATTTGCAAATGCTGACGGAAAGTGGAATGAAGGGAGTTGTTTTAGTGGTTCTGTGTGGTCCATTCACTACAACTCAGAGAGCACTTGTATTTGAATCAGTCTCAGTTAACCCAGAGAAAGTGGTGAAGGCGTGGCATTGGCTGAAAGAGAACAATTTCCGATATGCGAACGACGAAATCCCGGATTTGGCTTCCATTCCGCTGCCGCAGATTGTGGAAGAGAATATGTAAGCTTTTAAGACAACCATTTTTGAACATGGTCACAGTTCATGTAACTCATTATGCTTCTTCAGTCAAGTAGCTCACAGTGAAAATGTTGATATAGAGAACAACATGAACATGACAGTTGTGTTTCCGGATACCTCTGTTCCGCAACCAACCAATGGCGGGTTCAAGGACCAGGATGAGTTCCGACAGTTTGTCACTGACAACCAAAACGGAAAATGGAATTCCGCTCTCCATTCCAGACCCTTAGCGGAACGTTTGGCCGACTACAGGGACGACACCATCGCTGATGCTTTCCCGCTTCAGTTCCCGTACGGTTTCACTGGACTTGCTGGAGATCCCACGGTGGTCAAGCTCCAGGAAAAGTACCAAAATGTGAAAAAGCTGCTTACAAGGACGAGAAGAGATGTCCTGCTGAAATATCTGCAGCACCAGAAACCTTGCTTCCATTCAGCAATGTGGAATCTCATCGTTGATAACATGCTCATGAAAGAGATCATCTTCCAAAAGGCACGAATCTTCTGTAGCGTGAAGTGTTCAGATCAGTCAACGATGGGGGAACAATACGGGTCCATGAACGGAGACAATCTGGAAAAGGCTATCCAGGATGTTCGGAACAACCTCTCTGTGCAGCATTCCAGTTCGAAAGAGCATCGGTTCCTGAAGTCCATTCGGGCTGTTTGTGGAAGTCTTCCCCACTCCAATGAGGCATCCCTTGAAGCTCGGAAAAAGTACTTTGCTTACCTCATGATGTTTGGTCTACCGGCGATTTTTCTCACCATCAGTCCGAATGACGAACGGAATTTCCGCATTATTGTTTATGCACTGAAAGGAACAGAGAAAGCCACCCAGTCCATTGATGTGAATGATCTCACAGATGAGCAAATCCTGATTGATTTCAAGGTTCGGAAGAAGGCGAGATTGGATCATCCCGGACTTTGCGCGGAGGAGTACGAGCGCATCATTCTCCTGGTTATCAAACATTTCTTCAACTGGAATGTCGAGGAGCAGAAAGCCAACGGAATCGGTTTATTTGCTAAAATAGCAGCTTGGTGCCTTGCCAATGAGGAACAAGGGCGGAAGACGCTCCACGGACACTTTTTATTGTTCATCAAAGACTGGCGGAAAGTATTGAACATGTTGCAGAAACGGGATTATGATGTCGAAAGGTCGGCAGAATCCGAGAGCTATCCCGAAATTGTGCAGATTGCCAAGAAATTTTACAAGAATGCCTGCAGTGCAGAGTTGTTCACTGATTTCGCACCACACAAGGTACTCTGTGAGAAAGCTGTCTTTCATCATGATAATTGTCGAGGAAAAAGAAAAGAAACTCAGATGCGATTTACAGTAAAGCCTGTTGAAGATCAGTATCTCAGGGAAATGCGGCACAAGCGCATGTGCCACACCCATGGCGGAGTGATTGCTTCGTGTGAAAGATGTGACAAGATGTTTTCGGTCAACGATATTGTCTGTTCGGCCATCAGCACTCACATCGGAAAGAATTTGAGAACAATCCCGTTTCCAGAACACAACGTCATGAGGTTGGACAGGTTTGTGTATGAGCAGCAGAAGGATTTTGCCTGGTACGAAAACGACGACTATTCGAAGGCAGTGCGGTATTTCGCCGCTAATGCATTGACCAATGTTCATTCTTCCACACATTCAAAACGATGTTTCAAGAAAGGTGCGGAGTGCTATGCGAATCTCCCCGATGGAGTGTCCGAATCCGTCCAAATCTTGTACAACACGGAAAGTAATGTGTGGTCGAACTGGTGTGGACAGAAAGAAGTGAGGACCATGTTTCGGTTTCAACCTCGTCGGCCAATCGATTCCGTGTTTATGAACACACACAATCCGGATCTTACAACAGTGCAGTGCAGCAACAACAATGTTTTGTGCGGAATGAATGGACGATCAGTAATGTATGTCACAGGTTACCAAGTCAAATCTCAACAGAAGGAAGAAGCGAGGGCATTTGAAGCTGTGTCGAGAATTTTGGTTGCCTTGCTCCACAGACAGGTAAAAGAAATTCAGACCGAAAGCAAACAAAATATTGTGAATATTGTTCAAAGCTTACAGTGTGTTACTTTCCGCAACAGGCTTCCCTCACAGATATTCTTCCGGAATTCCAAATGGGGTTCCGCCGGTTTTTGGCTGCCATCTACACACACACAAGCGCTCACATTGTTGCTGCACCCATGGCACACTACATGGCAAAGAACAATTCAAGGTTCATGTATTCTCACGATGACTTTTACATGCCAGTTCATGGTGTGCTGCAAATGTTGACAGATCAGTCAATGATTATGAAGTTTCGGAGGATCAACGGAACCCAAGTGGCTTACCACAGTGCAATGGACTACTTGTACAGACCCTTGGCCATGGAAAACATGCCCATGTACCAGTTCTATAGGGACATGGAATTTACCAGTCTGCGAGAAGCAAAGGCCTCGAAAAAAGAATATTTTGAGTATACGGAGAAACATCCTTGTGGTTCTGCAGATGTAGTTGTTTACCGGAAAAAGCTGTGTGTACCGGTTTTCGGTTGGACTTGGATCGGATGTACCAAAGACTTCTACACCAGCTTGCTTACGGAATCGAAGAAAACGGATCCGGACTACCAAATAAAGGAAGATTATGCGAAGCGGTTCATGGTTGTGTTCATGCCGATTCGGAAGCTTGAAGATTTGAAGAAGGAGGGTAGTTACCAGGTAGCTCTACAGGCTGCTCACGCTGAAGGTCTCTGCACGGAAGAAATGCTTGAAGTAGCGGACAACATTCAGACCATTCAAAGCTCCATTGATGCTGGCATGCCGGAAAATCCGCTTACTGCCGATACAGAGCTGGTTGAAGCAGATGACTTCCAGGCAGAAGACCCGAACTCAGACCAGTCCGACTTGCTCGCCAGCATTGCGGAACTTTTTGCTTCCGAGTCAGGGGAAAGGCGCCTGACAGAGGAAACCACTGCTGTCAATCCATCCTTCAGCAAAAGCCAACTACAGGAAAACAGGTTTATTCCGGATTCGGAGCCGGTGTTGGTACAGCCAACCCCTTTGTGGACCGTGCTGGAAGAGCCTCAGGACGCCGGAGAAGAAATCGAAACAGAACTAGATGAAGACAGGACAACTCGTTGGCGGACAACTACTTCCGAGCTGAATACTCTGTTTATGCAACAGATTTTGGTCACCAGGGATGCTGATGGTGACGCGGAATCTGGTGCACCCGCAATTACTGTTAAAGCAACTGGGACCTGGGAATCCGTGGTTGCATGGGGAATAAATGCAGGGTTGGATGAGGAACAACAAATCGCTTTTCAGGTGTTGGTGGCGACGTACGTGTTGACATTTTACGAGGAGGCGGAAAGAAGAGAGAATGAAGATGAAGAAGCCTACTCGGAACGTATGCAACCACTGCGGGACCTAGCAAGGCGGGAAATGACGAAAAAGGACCCTCTTCGGTTGTTTGTCACCGGACCAGCTGGAGCTGGAAAATGTAAGTGTGAACACTGGGGAGACAGGACCAGACCCGAAATGTTCCTGTGCTAACACTCTGGTTGACTCTTTTTCTCTCAGCCAAGATGTTGGATGAAGTAACAGCTTATGCAAAGGTATTCAGTCAAAACATCGGTCATCCGTTCACCGATAAAACCATCATAGTCACCGCCTTGACCGGAGCAGCTGCAATGGAAATCGGAGGAACAACTGCTGCATCTGAGTTCGGTTACATGTCAGACAAATGCCATGCGACCTTTGAGCAAATCAGAAGCCACGCGGATACAAGACTATATATCATTGACGAAATTTCGTTTGCAGGTTATGACAAAGTGTTGGTGAATGTCAGTCTCTTCTTGGAGAATGTCTCGGAAAGTCCGCATGATATCAAATACGGGAAAAAAGCCATTTGCTTTCTGGGTGATTTCTGTCAGTTGGAAGCCATTGGCCAGGACTTGATCTATAATCGACCTGGCGGAATGTACTGGGAACAAGCACTGAACTGTGTTGTTGAACTAAAAGGAACTCATCGGTACCGAGATTGCGCACTTTACGGACGCATCATGACGGAAATTCGGAACAAAGGATTGTCGGACGAGAACCGGGACATCTTGAACGCAAGAGTAATCGACGGAGACCGGGTGAAAATGCCGCCTCTCAGATCCACCCAATTTGCCACCTTTCACAACACAAATCGATGCGGAATCAACATGGATATTTTCCGGGCCTATTTGAAGGAACACCATGCAGACTGCTCAAAAGACGACATTCCAAAGACCGCTGTTGTAATCAAATGCAATGCTTCTTGGGGAAAGAGCAGGGTCAATCTCTCCTATGAACAAAGGAAGGTACTTTTTGAGCAGTGCTCGGAAGCCGATTGCACCAACAGCCGAGGCAAACATATTGATCCATTTCTATGTCTCTTTGCTGGAAGCAACCAAATGGTCAACGAAAATGAAGACGTCAGAAGAGGCATTGCCAACGGCACAACTGCTGCGTTCAAGAGAGCCATTCTAAAGAAAAAAGCTAATCTCATCCCAATTCAAATGTTTGGGCATTGGGTGTACTCGGTTGGCGTCGACGATGTTAAACAACTGGAATTAGAGTGGAAGAATTCAGATCGGTTCCATGGCAGGTTCCGTGTCTCTGCGATCAAAGGGATCTACCAGGTAAAGTTTCCGATAACGGATTTCGGACGGGAGATGAGAGTCAAGGCCGGGGTTCACATCAGACAGTTTCCGATTGTCGGAAACTTCGCCACCACTGGTCACAAGCTACAGGGCAAGTCAGTTCACGAAATTGTGGTGGCCGAGTGGTCGAAGGCCAAGAATTGGGCTTACGTTATTCTTTCCAGAGTTCGGACACTGAAAGGACTGTTCCTTGCAGAGCCCATTCCAGATGATATTGATTTTGCTCCAGTTAAGGCGAATCTGGACATGATGACAAAATTGCGGTTAAAACTGGCATCTCCCATCAACACGGAAGGTTGGACAGCTTCTTCCAGTAACGACCAATTCGAGTAAAACATACGAGTAGGTACTACATAGAGTTATTTACTGCTGACCTTCTTCACATCACGTTTCGGTATCCGCGCGTCGTTTTTCCGAACTTCGAATTCCTAGGACCACAACTTACCCGAACTTCGAATT
>Ga0209712_10004956_pt1 | contig 10484 bp, 6 predicted proteins | sample ArcOceMetagenome_FD_187443 | JGI IMG/M metagenome (GOLD analysis project Ga0209712, IMG submission 187443) | Marine eukaryotic phytoplankton communities from Arctic Ocean - Arctic Ocean - Greenland ARC118M Metagenome (SPAdes) (version 2) | ecosystem: Environmental > Aquatic > Marine > Oceanic... | reverse complement strand
CAAAGGGGTTGACTTCTTCAATACGTTTGCCCCAGTAGTTCAATGGGCCACTGTCAGGCTGCTTCTCAATCTCAGCACCACCCTGAACTTGGAAACAGTTCAAGTCAATTATGTCTCTGCTTTCTGTCAGGCCCCAATCAAGGAAGACGTGTATGTGGAACTGCCTAGAGGATGGCATCGACGAGAAATTCAAGAAGGACCATGTGCTAAAGTTAAATCAGTCTTTGTACGGCCTCCGTCAGTCACCGAGGAACTTCTTCATGCATCTCAAGGCCAATCTAGAGCGGGTCGGATTCCATCAAAGTAAGACCGATCCCTGCCTCTTCATCTCAGCAAAGGTAGTCTGTTGCGTGTACGTAGATGATTGTCTTTCCTTCAGTCCAAGGAAAAGAGACATCGACTTCATGATTGTCGTGAAGTAAATTGGAACCAAAGATCAATTGGCCGATATCTTTACAAAGGGACTTGGACCAACCTTATTTGAAGGTTTGAGGAAGGAACTATGCAGATGGTAACCTTCGCAAGACTCATCAAGCTCTGATTCTCGCTCAAGAGGGAGTGAAACGATGAGCATTCGATAGAAATTTACATTTTGGCAGAGTTCATAATTTGCGTCATTGGTATGTACTGTTGGCGCGAATAGCGCGAACAGAGACAAATGGAGGAAGGCTACTGACATTAAAGTGTCAATGTGGTCTCGTCCTCACACAATTGCTTTTCTATATTGAAAGCAATTACAACACAATTCATCACTACATCTAATTCTAATACTAAGAATACTAAATCAATAACATCTCTAATACGTGAGCTATTGCTTCTACTCCCTTCTCCTCCAATTACCAATCATTTCAGGCGACAATAATACCCATAATTTATAGCAATGTTGTTATGATACCCTTTGAATTAATGGTGCTTTGTCCAGATGGAATCGATTTGTAATTCGCTCAAACATAATTTGTCACGGCGGATGCGAGGAATTGGATGCGATTTCAGTATTTTCTGTTGCCGGTGATCAAGGCCTATAATTTATCATTCACTCTTTCACTGCAAAACGATAACGATGCGTCTAATACACTAGTAGCAATTCCACAATAATATGCATCATACAAGTGAAACATGCTTACATTTATGGTGTAGTTGGTTCGATTAGATAGAGCTTGCAATAAGTTCATCTTGATCAGTTTGTATCATCGGAACAGTCAAGAATCATTCCAAATCAGTTTCAAATCTCCATTATTGATCATCCCACCCCCTAAATCAAGCTCAAATAGAATTCAAATCAAGAAATAAAATAACAAGTGTCCTTTAATGTATTTCTTGACGTCTTGTAGCGTAGTTTAGCAAAACTTCAAGGGACTTCTTTGATGGAAAGAATAAAAGGGTAGTATTGAGTCTTCCAAAAGAAACTGGCTCGTGATCAGTGAGTTCGTAACTTGTAAAAGAGCGTGGCGACGTAGCTAATCTGAACTAGGCGGACACAGAAGTTTTGGACAAAGTATAAACTGGGTTCTATCTTGTAGAAAAAATTGCCTGTTTGATAAAATGATTTATCTTAGATTATGATATCAAAAATTACACTTCGAAGAAGTGCGAAAACTATCTTTCTTTTCGAAACAGAACACCACATCCGCGCAGGGCAATAGTAATATTGCATGCGTAGGCGATATTCTTATTTTCACAACAGTAAAACCAGAAGCCGAACAAAGATCTGCTTTGGATCCAATTTTACACATTCCGATCGGAATTTAAAAGGCAAATTCCGATGAGAATGACCGTTTAATACGGGTTGACTGTTCTGTCATGACACGCAACCAGAACATCCAAAAAGACAGAAAGATTCTGACAATTCTAGGAAATTCGTTTTTGCGCGAATGACGTCAGCGACAAAGTCTTCAAAGAATTGGCCTTGAGAGGCACAATATTTTCAACTTCAAGCTTCCGCTACGTGCGATTCTTCCATAAGCATTAAAGAATAGTCTTGCGGGATTTCAATTCGCCCGGAGTCATTTTCAATTCTTATCTGGCGACTTTTCAATTCCTTCTACATAGATACTTCATAGTTCATCCTTTTTCATTGATACCTTTCCAATTCCTTAAGTAAAATATAACGGTAAATTCTAGCCGTAATCACCCCTTGGATCTTTCCTTATTAGTCTACGATTGCAGAATTTGATGTTGACACTGGCATGCTGGCTGGTGACGGCTGCGCCATCTGCTGTCAAAACTCTGCCAACCTGCCTGTCAACCTACTAGTACGTTCAGAATTTGCAATCGCAGTCTCATTATTTATTGTATCACTTTCACGACGATACTAGGTAACAGTTCTCTCATTACTGTAGTACTTCTTGACGACTCACTCCTCCTCACATTCTGCACATTCCTACCTTTAACAATCCTCGACCATGCTAATCTCTCCTCGTCTAGTACAGCACCATCCCATTACTTTGTTCCTTTTCTTGACTTCTCTGCCATTTTCATACTCGAAAGTGCTATACCAAGGTGGTCCTGGTGACCCAGTTGATCCTGACCCAGTTGGTCCTGAGGACCCAGTTGATCCTGACCCAAGTGGTCCTGACCCAGTTGGTCCTGACCCACCATATTTGGTTGATATCAAGCTTCTCAACAAGGTTTTGGGAACGACCACATGCCACACTTACCAGATGTCCCACCCTTACCAGAAATATGAAACTGCCCAAGTCGGGAACACTTATATGAATTGGGGCATGCATGCTCTACAGTGGAAAGGATACAACCACATTGCTGATAACCCTGGAGGAGCAGGAACGTTTGACGCTGACCTAGCAAATTCCTGGGGCCCGCCAGGAGAGGATAGTGGCGCAAATGGTACACCACCAAGTCCCAATCATGTCAGCTGTCACGGTGCAGAACTTCTCGATCAACTTGAAGAAGCAAGCTCTGGTATCTTCAATACTGATGGAAACCCTACAGACCCCACCGGTAGCTGGAATTGTGTGGAGGAGCCTGATCCTTTCTCCGCGGTTGTTCTAGGAGCTATGAACATGTTCTACTGGAACACTCCCACCTACGTAGATTTCTCATCCTTAAAGACATCTACTGTTGTAGATGGCTACTCTTACTTCTGCAATTATGCCAGTCGTTGCTCTATCGAAGCAGTTGTCATGAAGGAGATATCTTTATGTGCAGAGGGCCCGGAACCTCCCCATGTAGCATGCAACTGGGAAGATAACGCAGGTGCGGAGGTTGGCTCATGTGAAGCGACTCTCGTTTTGAATAGTATCATTGTTGGATACTTTCATGGACCAGAAGGACCAGCCCCAAATAATCCTGCTACATTGTTCTATGAAGATCAATGGATTTTCGCGGGTCCTGACAGTGTGCTACGCTGGATGTCTGCTTACGGGAATTGGGCTGGAGACACTGCTGAGTTGGTCTTTGACCCTCCCGCAGGCACTGATGTTGCAGCATTGCAGGAGCGTGCGCATTTAACAGCCAGCAAAGTGTTGGACCCTTCAACACTAGCAAGGATGATTGAAAGGGCAAATAGTGATACTAAGGGCGGTACTGTGCGTGGTGCTGCTCCTGGCGGCAAGAAGTGAAGAAGAATGACAAGGGAAAGATGCGACCCCCGATGCCTCTCAACATTCCCTCCACTGCCCAATCGAAGGTATCATAAGAGAAATAACCACCAGTAGTCGTACTTCATTGTTTATCATTTTCTGCAACATCATGACGACTGATATGCTAATATTCTCCTTAGTCTTCGGAAAAACAATGCCATTGCAAAGAATCTAGACTACGTGTACACCACGTATGATCAAATAAGTACCTTTATTAAATCGTCGTAGTGTAGCATAAATACATAAACCATCTAGATTATGAATTTTAAAGAATGAGCTGAGCACACTTCCTCTTCAATCTCCTATTTTGTGATTACAAAATTTCTCACTGACTGTGACTTTTTGTGGTAGGGTCTACACCACGTTCACTCAGCAACTTCCTTCAATATGAATGAATATGATGACCGGCACTTCCGTCGAATTTTAATCGACTAGTTGCTTCTACAGAAAGTAGACTTGGAAACAGTCAATACCATGAAAATCACGATCATCATCGTCCATGAAATCAAAATCGTCCTCGGGATAATCGTTCACATCACAATCTTCACTATTGGAGTCATATTCCTCCTCGTCCAAATAATCCGATTCATCAAAGTCATCATCATTGGGACGGACGTCCAAGACCAGTTCACCGTCCTGGTTCCAGTATCCCACCCCTCCCCGCATGTTCACCATGATGGGTGATGGATCATCATTATTTGAGCTTGACCTGGACTTTGAGCTTGAGTTTTGCTGTGGATTTGTAGCTGTGAATTACTGCGACCTGCTGTGATCTGTTGTTGCAACCTCCTCTTGTTACCTGTGAGCTCCTGTTCTTGATACCTGCTGCGATCTCCTGTTACTACGACCTGGTGCGACCTGCTATGATCTGTTGCAATCTCCTATTGCTTCCTCCAATTCTTGCTACCTGCTGCGACGTGATGCTGACGTGATGCTACCTGCTGCGACCTCCTGTTAAGACTTGCTGGTGCGATCTGCTGCGACCTACTGCGAGAATCCTTGTATTAAAAAGAAGATCCGAAATACTCCAAGGAAGCCTGCTGGCCCTTAACCCTACTATGTTGAATCATCTTCCTCTCTATTGGAGATAATCATGAGGATGTAAATTGATTACTAATGCTGCTCAGCTCATGAGTATCTACTTATACTCTCAGCGATCTCAGCAGCAGGAAGCCTGCTAGCGCTCCTATACTGAATCGTCTTCGTCTTCTTGATTGAAGATGATCAGTATGCAAATTCACAGCCAGCTGTTGAGTATCTACACTTATACTTATCCTCTCCTGTGTGTGGCGATCTCAGCAGCAGGAAGGCTCCTTCTACTAGCCCTACTATCCTGAATTATCTTTGTCTTCATTGGAGATAATCAGTATGAAAATTCACAGCAAGCTGTTGAGTATCTGCTTATACTTATCCTCTCCTGTGTGCGGCGATCTCAGCAGCAGGAAGCCTTCTACTACTAGTCCTACTATCCTGAATCATCTTCGTCTTCATTGGAGAGAATCAGAATGCAAATTTTTGATTCATATTCAGCCAGCTGTTGAGTATCTACTACTTATTATGATACTCTCGTCGTCCTCTGCTCCTATGCGCCGCGGCCGATCTCAGCAGCAGGAACCCTCCTGCTAGGATCCCTGCTATGCTGAATCATCTTCGTTGAAGATAATCAGCAGTATGCAAATGATTGATTCATGTTCAGCCAGTGGGGGGGGGAAGTAGTAATAACGAAATTTATATTCAAACCCAGGGCTAAGGCCAAAATGCGAGTCGCGTTGTTCTAGCTACTTTTCAGCAAGTTACAGGAAGAAGTCCTTTTTTTCTCGGCCTACTAGTGTCGGGGGAAGTAGTAATAACGAAACTTATAGTATTCCAACCCAGGGCCAAACTATTAAAAAAAGCTATCCTGCAACTCGCGTTCAGTAAAAACAATCAAAGAATTATCGTCTTCCAGATTTTCTTGCCTTCCTCGTCGTGGAGGAGATGATGAACTCACATTGCCGCTGGAAGCAAAACGACTCTACTCAATAAATTTCGGTCTCTTCAACGAACAGTGTCTTCAAGTTGTTTTGGTTCCTTTGTCATCTTCTCCAAAATCTCATCCTCGATGCTGGTGCGACCTTTTCTCGGAGGATTCCTTACCACCACTTGCTGCTGGTTCGTCGTATCTTCCCATCTCTCTGCGGCCCAGCGTGGTCTCGAGAAAAAAATGGAAGCAGCGATTAGATAAGGGCCCCACAAATCAGCACGCTCGCCAGCAGTACGGAAAGCACTACGAGCAGAAACCATGGATAAAATTCGCCAAGGCTTCGCCCGCATTGTACTTTATGAGGATACAAAAGGCAATCAATCTACCAGAGACTCTCATAATCTCTCCAGCTGCCTGTATCCCACACAACAGCAGACCCTTTCGAGTCATACTGGATTTATCCTACAGCCTGCTCCTCAACGGCCTAGTATACCTTTCGTCTGTCAATGATACCACAGATCCAGCAGCACTGCCGGCAGCCATGGGACAACTAGGATCATGCCTCAGATGCCTTGTGGCGCATATGGCAGACAATCATGATCCAAACAATCTGTTTGCTTTCTCAAAACTGGATGTCGCAGATGGATTTGGCGACTGGTGGTAGATGTGATGAACGCATGGAATTTCTGCTTTGTCCTCCCTCCGGAGGACGGATCAATCACATGCCTCGATGAGACAGAGCTCGTCGTACCCAATGTGCTACAAATGGGATGGTGTGAATCACCCCCATTCTTTTGTGCAGGATCTGAGACAGCTCGCAACATCATTGAAGCACTGGTAGAGAAGGACCAATCCATACCAACACATAAATTTTAACATAAATGATTCCACCGGTATCCCTCCCTCAAAGCGTACCGACAACCCCGGTAAATATGATTGAGGTGTTTGTCGATGCTTCTATAGGAGGAACAAACAACATCACACCTTCTCACCTCCTTCATTTGACAAGATCCATGCTACACAGCATGCATTCCATCTTTCTCCCAGCGGAGATCAGCATGCATGGAGCTCTGGAAAGCTCTTCTTCATTAACCATCGTAACCTATTCTTCAGATAGTGTGAAGTTCGATGTCCTCGAAATCACAATGTTATACGAGTTCTCCTGCACAGAATCCTCTGCACCTGCTGTACAGAGTCTTGTGCTGCAATCTCTTCTCGGTCGATTCAGAGAAGTGCAGTATGGCAATCAACCTCTGGATCTGATAGACTGGTGGTTTCCTATAATTCTGGGCTTTTACCAATTTCTCGCCAACAAAACTGAAAGGGAGGAACTTAGTAGATGATGAAGTGCTTGGTTACTATCACGAAGCATACAAACTTGCTGAAAAGACGACAGGAGGACCCAGTGAAGTTTGTATTTTATCAAGGCATTGATCGTCTAAAGCAGGAACGATACGCCGATGCTGAACGAGAGATCATGTCTATCTTGAACATTTCTTGCAGGTCCGTGGTATATGGAGCAAGATCTCTCCAGGAATCGTAAATAATGAAATAGGAATTTTGTAAGTTCAAAACTACTTTTAATCACCATTTCTTCTGTTAGTCTTCCGCTGCAAAGTTCAGAGTTCATTCAGATTTTACAGTTGTTGTCTGTTGGAAGTGAAGTATTCGCTGCTCTACTAGAGTGGTAGAGTACTATGTTGCGTTTCTGGTGGAGGTAGACTCGCTGCTACTCTTCTGGAGATGTGAAGGAGTTCTTTTATTTTTAATTACATAAGCCCTTATTTTAAATTTCCAACGGAAATTGTTAAGTCTTAGATATTGTACAGTGATCTGGAAGCAACCCTCCTTAGTTGGGAGATCCGTACCAGAGGAGAGAGGGCATGCCTCCTCACAAACGCAGTACAACTGGAGTACATTTCACAATCAAAAGTGGAGTGCCTGCAGTATCTTTCTACGTAGGAATTCGTAAGTAGATAGACCGACTTATGAACCAGGAATCGAATGGCGATCAGGCCTTGATATCTGAGCATTAGGTACCCGTCAGGAATGATTTGGAAATCCATGTTGTGTATGTCGGCTTATGAAATGGAAAATTGTGCATTTTAGACTATGCAAAATAAAATGCAAATGATACTGGTGAAAATAGTGCTTAGCAAAAGTGAAATCTTTTTGGTCAGATAGGGGATTCCAAACTTTGATGTTGCCACCATCGATCCTGGTCCGATTTGATTATTCGGCTTCATCGATTTTGCATGGATCAGTTCATACAAGATTTTGGCAGTGGCTGGCGCAGGCACTATTTTTTTAGGTACTGCGTTTATCACTGCAGTGCGCACAAAACATCATATCATAGCAACTCACACATGGTGATTTCTTTCAGCTAACAATCTCAGAATGTCAAACGCTCTCTTTACCGCCCTCGAAGAGACAACTGGTCTTAACCTTGATCAGGAAACTATTTCCAAGCTCGAGAGTACGCTAGAGCAAAAGTTTCAACTCAAATTTAACAAGGAAGGTGTTCTCAAGGTGGCAAATGCATTGGGAATTGATGGCGACAAATCTCTCAAAGTGGCTGTTGCCATCAAGTCGGCAGCAGCTGCGTCTCTCAAGATAAAATCAACAAAAAAACAGTTTCGCAATGCAGCGGCCCGTGGTGATTTTTCCACACCACACGAAGAAAGCGACAATGAACACGCCATTATTGAGATTCCTGATAGTGAAAGAGCAATCATGGGGGTCAGGAAGGTCACAACCCTCGTTAAGATCGACAACGTCAACCACAAAGCAATTGCAGCCGATTATCCCATGGATTGGAAAGACATCCGTGTAGAGGGAAAGCCGGGCACTACGCACGAGCTGGCATTCGATATGTGGAATGGATTTGATGAGGGTTATGTTTACGTGAGTGGAATGACGAAGAATTGTGTTGCAAGGGTGAGCAAGGCAGACCCGACGAAGCAACTAGTCTTCCATTTCGGTACGCCACCTTCGCATTCCAACGTCAATCCAGGAACGGCCGAGAACGCTCAGCCGCACACTCTCATTTTCGCAAACACCAAGTCACACGATGAAAAAGGCATGTTGTGGGTGGGCCTTGAAAACTGGGGTCTCATTGTCAAACTTAACATGAGCGTACTTGTTAAAAAAAACCAGCCCGAAGGGAAGATTGAAATCACAGAAGAAGACTATGTAGAAGTTTATGATGTACGTGTCTACGGGGCAGGCAGGACTATCCCTCTTCCAATCAACACTCGCCCACACGGATTTTGCTTCGATGCAGAGTTCAAATACATTTACTTCACTGGAAAGCTAACGAACACTGTCGGCCGTATCAAAATCAGTGGTTCGCCAGAAGAAATGGAGAACTACCACAAGGAAAGTGTAGAGCACTTTGAGATACCAACACTCGGGTCTGTCCCGATTTACGTGTCACTCGGGCCGGACAAGAATATCTGGGGCACTAGCTTGAGAAGCAGCACTATCTTCCAAGTCAACACGCAAGTCGAAAAACCATATGTCACTGAGATTGCTATTCATCCTAATGGCGAAGATCGAACTCCAATTGCAATTGTTCCGGATCCCCGGAAAGGCTCAAGGTTCATGTGGTTCTCCTCCGAGGCAGGTCACTCGGTATGCCGACTGGATGCGGTGAAATATAATGAGCAGTATAGGTCAACGCAACAGATGAAAGACAGTGGCAATTGTATATGCTCAACTGGGTGCAAAAAACGTTTCAAAAATGATGCCCTCGAACTTAGGAAGGGTGTTATTACCGAGTTCCCTGTCCCAAAGATGAACCACCACATGAAACTAGGAGGACTAGCAGTTTCCAGCAAGGGTGAAGTGTGGACGCAGTCGTACGTCGACAAGAGCGAAAATGATGAGGGATTGCCCGATTACATCATAAAACTTGAATTCAACAATCATGATCCTACGAATACACATGATAAGGACCGCGACATGAGCGAGGGCTTTATTGCGGTTGGGATGACAGGGCTCCCGATTGGTTTCTACGAACTACCTACGAAAAATACAATCCTTCATCGTATTAAACTCGACCCAACTGACAATGTGTGGTTCACTGAGCTTGGCGCTGACCGCATTGGAATGATTAGAGTTGATGGACCCAAAATCGAAAAAGAAGGAATTACAAAGAAAAGAAAGATTAGCAATATTTAGGCGACTGGTTGTTATGGTGCCTCTATACCTATTTGACTGAAAGCATCCAGCCGATAAGGCTCCTGTCAAATAACTCCTAGCCTGGGCATTATTCAATTGTGGGAGTACCCCAAAAGCATCAACGCCTGAAGAACTAAAAGTTTAATTTCATGCAGTCATTTCACGTTTTTGTTCATCTGAATTTTTATGTATCGATACTGGATAACATAGTGTTTATTTATCCCCGCCGCCCACTCCACAATAATACGCACTATACAAGTGAAACACGCTTAAATTTATGGTGTAGTTGGTTTGATTAGATAGAGCTCGCAATAAATTCATCTTGATCAGTTTGTATCTCGGAACAGTCAGCAAGAATCATTCCAAACCAGTTTCAAATCTCCATTTTTGATTATCCCACCCCCTAAATCAAGCTCAAATGGAACCCAAATCAAGCTTCCGCCACGTGCGATTCTTCCATAAGCAGTAACGAACAGTCTTGCGGAATCATAATCATCGGAGATGATTATTATTCCTTGATAAGAATTGAAAATGACTCAAGGCCAATTTGAAAGATTTGAAATCTTTCAATTCGCCTTGAGTCATTTTCAATTCTTATCTGCGACTTTTCAATTCCTGCTACTATATCAGTTGTTTCCATTTGTTTTCAACTCGTTTCTTGTAACTGTGACCTTTCAAATGACGCAGGGGGGTTTCCGATTGCGGTGACCGAAATATGGGTAATACTGTGGAGAAGGGTA
>Ga0209712_10004955_pt1 | contig 10486 bp, 4 predicted proteins | sample ArcOceMetagenome_FD_187443 | JGI IMG/M metagenome (GOLD analysis project Ga0209712, IMG submission 187443) | Marine eukaryotic phytoplankton communities from Arctic Ocean - Arctic Ocean - Greenland ARC118M Metagenome (SPAdes) (version 2) | ecosystem: Environmental > Aquatic > Marine > Oceanic... | reverse complement strand
CAATTCTATTTTTTAAAATGGATCCATTCGGTAAAGTAAAAGAAGAAGCGATATTTTTCATTGCTATATTTTTATCAAATATATTTAAAACATCAAACGAAAGGCTAAAAAAACCTCTTCTATTTTTATTTTTAATTTTTTGAACAACTTCATTAATTCTCAAGTAAGTTTTTTATCTTGTATGCACCCTAACCAAAAAAGTTCGCCTTCACTCCCTTTGGCTCCGGATTAAAACCCGCAACCTTATATCGTCTTGGGTTTTTTATTTATATCTAAAATCTATCAGGTAAATCCATGTCGACCTGCAAGACATCATTGGCTCTAGTAATTGGCATTTTATTTTTTTCTAGAAATATCAAACTCATCAGCTTCCTTTTATCTTCAATAGCAATGTTGGTATAAGTTTGACTTAAATTGGTTAAATGATGGACTGCATGTTCAATGAGACCCTTATACTCAGAACCCGATGTATCTAACCCATTCAGATTAAAAGTAATTTGGTCTCTTTGTTTCCTATTTCTGTTAAAAGTTTGACCTTAGGTCTTTGGAGATATGGTTTCATCTACTAATAAATTTTGTAGATTTTATATTCGGTTTGTATTTATTGAATTAATTGCATTTTACAATTAATAAATAGTATATTTGGTATTATAAAATAAATAACTTTAAAAATAAGGAATATGAAAAAATTAGTAATTCTATTAGCACTAATCCCTATATTAGGTTGGAGTCAAGTAAAATCAGGAACGTCTTATTCGGAGCACCCAGCATATGATGTAGTTACAGAAACTTACCGAGTATTTGAATCAGGAACTGAGGCTGAACTAAGAACACTGTATGCTGAGGACGCGAAAATCTGGGGACCAGGTGACAAGGAAGCAGGCACTGTAGATCAAGAAGTAAGTAACATGCTTTGGTGGCAAGAGAAATTTAGTGATATTAAAATCACTGTGATGAAAGGTGCTACACCAGATATAATTAAGTATAAGAGTGATAAAAAAGGTGTTTGGACTATGGACTGGATGGTGTTCTCTGCGATGAATAAAACCAGCGGTTTACCTGTTGAGTTGAATTTTCACTCGAATAATTATGTAACAAACGAAGGGAAAATTACAATGTCAGCGACACATTTTGATAATGAGTCAGCTGGTGATCAAATTCAAGCTTCTTTAGGAATGCATAGAAATGGACGCGTATATGATGAACACCCAATCATTAATACGTTGAATAAAATGGTTGCACATTTTGAGGCTGGAGAAATCTCGGAATTGGTTACTTACTTTGCGGAAAATGTAGAGTTTTACCGTTTGGGAGTGGACGGAAAATTAAACCTAGAAGAGCGTACAGCTTCATGGCATAAGGAAGTAGCAACAAGTAGTGTACGTAATTTAGAGCAGTCCGGATATCCAGATGCTATTTATTACTCAAAAGACGAAGGCCAGTGGGTTGTTCAATCTTGGTGGTGGGTAAACAACACTAATGCAGAAACAGGAGAAAAAACTCGCAAATATTTGCAAATGAGTCACAACTTTAATAATGACGGAAAAGTTACGAGAGAAGTTCTATACATGGCAAATTAAAATTAAATAAGCCCTAATATAGTTTCTTTTAAAATTTATAAAGCAAACCCACTCTAGTAGTGGGTTTGCTGTTTGAAATAACCTCCTTATTCTTATAAATACCATACAATAAAAATAATTATGGAGACTTTAGTGACCGATCCCCTTTATAAGTTCTGATGGATTAAATCATTATAACAAGTATATACAGTTCGAGCACCTAGACGAACTGAAACGAAATAATTATGTTCCCTACTTCTAGTAAACTGAGGAACTTTTTTGTAATATTAAATGATTTCAACGAAATACAAACCCAATAAACACCTGAAATAGTAAGATGTCTTTTTGATAAAAATTGATAATTCAAATTTGAAAATAAAAAGAGATAGTCTGAACTAATTTTAGTCTTTTACCGCGCGTAAAACAACTCAGCTATTAAAATAGAAGTCTGAGCGAAAAACAATTCAACTATTAAAATAGAAGTCTGATTATTGTCATATAATTATTTTTTTACACACAAATAAATTTATTTATTGTTTTTGGTAGATAGTTTTAAAAATAGAAATTATGAAATATATTAAAACATTAAGTTTACTACTTATAACATTCATTGTTTTTTCTTGCAGTCGTATTAATAATGAAAAATCAAGTGTAAAATCTTTAGTTGAAGAAAGAATCACTCAAAAAATTGATATTGATGCAATGGGTACGATTAAAGACCTAAAAATTATTAGTGTTAAAAAAGTTAACGACACAACATACAAAGCTATATATACCTTTATTAATGAAATGGTTAATAAGGAAATTAGAGTTACCAGAAATTATACTTTCACAATTAATTTAGATAGTATTACAAATGAAGAAGATTTAAAAACAGAAATGAAGTCAGAGGGGGAATGGAAAGCTTGGTTTTAATAACTATAAAATCCTTTTACCCTGCGAAAAAAAATACAATTATTATACTTTTGATAATCTATTTTGCTCGTCTATTATACTCTGCTCATTGTAGTATTTTTTATTAGTATTGCTCGACTTTTGCATACATTTTAACACGGTGTAAATATCATTTTCCATTTGGCGGATTCTATGGGTTGTTAAGTTGCATTTTTTTTTACTTGAGTTCTTGTCATCTATTTGACACGTTTATCTACTTTAGTTTTTACATTAACTTCAATCATAAAATTTAGAAAAGCTATTTTGTTTACTAAAATTAAATTCTTTCTCTCTTAAAGTGATATTCATTTATCTTCAAAAACTTCATTTTCATTTTTCATATTTTAGCTTTTATAAAACCTTAAGATATACTTGTTATTTAATCACCAAAATTTTAGTTATTCTTTTTTCTTGAGAAATAATATTCACTATATAAATTCCGCTTAGTTGTGAAACATCAATCGTATTATTGTTCGCATCAATTTGCGATGTCAACACTATTCTGCCAATAGTATCATAAATATTGACTTCAGTACTTGCCTTAAATCCTTTTAGAATCATCATGTCAGATACTGGGTTAGGATAGATACTATATAATATTTCACTCAACTTTGAAATATCTAAGATTTCTTCTCCTGTCCAATTTACTCCTACTTCTGTACCCCAAAGATGTTCTGCTAATTCTGGAAAATCAAGAAAAGGATTCCTATTACCTTGATACGAGTTGTATATTATATCATTTCTGTTTTCTTCCCAAGCATCAACAGGGTCATTTCTATGCCAATCCAATAAAACAGACAACACTCCGTGCGAAGGTTCTTTATTACTTTGTGGTAACATTGTCTCGGTTAGCTCTAAATTAGGATCGCCATTTGCACCTTCATAACGCACAGCCATATAAAATATCATTCTTGCCACATCTCCTTTTACCTCATCTCGTGGCTCAAAAGACCAATCATTTACATCTTTTTTAGACCCTGTTATATTATCCCATTTATCTATAACATCTAAACAAGTATTACAGTTATTGAAACTACGGTTATTTCGTATACTATTAGTAGTATTGTCTAAAGGTCTTAATGCGTGTACGTCAGTTCCTGCTCCAATAGCAATACCAAAATCCCCACGAGATTTCGCCCAAATATGTTCTCTTGTCCAACCATTTGTATTGTTATATTCTTGAGCAGCATTAACAGATATTCCTGAGTAAATAAGAATTACATTGTCAGTATTATTAGGGTCTCTATCAGTTTCTTTTAGGATATCCCATACATCTGTGCTAGAACCCGTATAAGTATATTCTGTGTGATTATCTATAATTTGATTTAAAGCAGACTTAAGATTTTCATCCGCTAAGTTTTTTGCAGTATCATAATATCCATTTGGTATTTGAGCTAAAGTTATTACAGAAAATAATACAAATATTACAATTAAATAATCTGATTTTGATATCGTATAAAAACTATTTTTACGAATAGTATTCATTGTGGTTTATTCGTTTAATTACAAATGATTATTCGATAATTCTATGTTGGTTTTTAGAAGATAAAAGCACTAAATCAACTAAAAGAAAGGAACGCATTTATACCGATTCAATTCTCTGATATTAATATTAAAATCATACGAAATAGAAAATTCATGTATTCCTCCTGAATTTAATAGCTCTGAAGTATTTAAATCGTATGAATATCCAAATCGGTAACCCTGCCATCGAACCCCTACAAAAGTACTTAACGAACTTAACAGAGTACTTTCTTCCGTATTTTTTGTTGGGACGGTAACCACTGTAACACCTAATGATATTTTGTCGTCAAAAACATATTGCAACCCCGCATCAAAACGGCTATAAGCGCCCTGCATCATGTAATTAGATAGCAGATATATTTTACTCTTATCTGCCAACCAAGTTCTGAAATTGTCTAATACAGGAAGGTAATATTTTCCATGAGCTGAAAAGAAAACATCCAAAGGAACATTTCCAGATTCGGTAAGTGAAATATTCGGTTTATTAATATGTCTAAAAGTAAGACCAAACCACGACTCTTCATTATTAAACAGAATGGAAGAACTAATATCAACAAACGATCTTTGAGCTTTTAGCAATGCTGGATCAATAGAACCGCTATTCATCATATTACTACCTAGATTTATTTGATCTTCTAAGAGTAAATTTTGAAAACCATAACTTTTCATTCCTAAGCCAGCCGAAATACTCGGTCTGAAAAACCAATTTTCACTAATTTGAAAAGCCATTGCAAAGTTTACATTTGCTTGATTAAAGGTATAGCTAGAGCCACTTTCTTTTTGATTTAAAAAACTAACACCAATCCCCGACTTATAACCTTCAAACCAGGTATCTGCAAAAGCAAAATTTGAAGATACCTTTAATGCACTAGTTCTCCATTGAGATCTAAAAACAGCACCTGCTTTCGTTCCTCTAGTTGCTCCCGTAAAAGAAGTATTCAAAGTTTCAGGCACCAGAAAATTTTGTGAAAAAATAACGTCTTGAGAATAACCTAATACAGACGTAAAAAACAGTAAATGGAATAAATATTTTTTCATCTTATTTAATTAACGTTATTGGTGTACTTTTTATAATTTCATTTCCATTGAAGGGAAATCCTTTTACATACATAATGTAATTTCCGTTTTCAGCAGGTAAATCTCTAATAAAACCATTCCAACCTTCTAAATCTGTTCCTTCTTCAAAATACACCAGAGCTCCCCACGTATCGTATATCGACATTTGAACTTTTTGCATACAAACAAACAGTGGTCTTATGGTATCGTTGATGCCGTCTTGGTTGGGTGTAAATGCATTCGGAAGTACTAGTTCATACCCTTTGGTTATTTCAATACGTTCTGTATAGGTTTCTGTGCAACATTCAGAGGGGTATTCTACAGTAAGTGCTACATCATAAGACCCTGCTGTTTCATACAAATGTGTTGGGTTCATTTCTCCAACCACCACGGGAGAACCATCTCCAAAATCCCAAGAAAAACTTACAACATCCCCTGTAGATTCATTACTGAAAGTAATCAGTTCATTATAACTTACTAGATCGCAAAAACTATTGTTTGGCGAGGTGTAGCTAAAAGCGGCATCTCCAATCTCTGGTAAATCGACAATAACATCAACCTCAATCGGAGGACATCCATTGGCTAGACTTTCTTGATCATGAATATAAACAGTGTAAGTCCCAGACTCTGTCGTTTGCATACATTGGGGATTTATTGGATCGCACCAATCTCCGTCCGACCAAGAAAACTGATAGGGAGGAGAACCTCCCGAAACAAATACATAATTGGTTTGGGTCATGGTATTTATGTCACAATCTGCCTCAATGGTGGTTGTGATGTATGCTTCAATAGGAGGCGGTCTAGTTAATATAACATCGGTACTATTCGAATTCGTAGAACAGTTATTTACATCATCAACATCAATAGTATAAGTTCCTTCTGAAATATTTTCTAAGCACCAAACACCTCCTCCAAGAGAGTTCCATCCTGTTCCAATAGGAAAAGGGTTAGTTCCTCCAGAGATTGTAATACATATATATCCATTAGAATAGCTCCAATCTGGAGAACAAGTTGGATTTTCTGCATTATTTATAGTGTAAAGAAGTTCCCCTGGTTCATCTACAAATATATTATTTGAATATACACACCCTTTATTATCTGTAACGGTGAAAATAAAATTTCCTGAAGCCGGATTAAAGATTCCTGTTCCCACATAAGGTGGCGAACCACCAGTTGCCGAAACTGTTACTTCACCAGTATCTCCGTAACAGTTTATCGCACTTGTTATCGTCGCAGTTGCTATTAATTCAGTAGGCTCAAGAATTGTAATCGTTTCTGTTGTTTGACAACCGTTAGAATCTGTAATAATGATAGAATGGGTTCCTGCTGGCAGCGTATAATTTCCGATACCCGAATAAGGTGGATTTCCGCCAGAAGCAGTAATATTATAGGTTGCAGTATCACCAAAACAAAGTGCGGGTCCAGAAACTAACGCGTGTGATGAAGTAATTTGTGTCGGTTCTTCCAAATTATAATCGATCGATATGCTTTCTGGACAATTACTATCGGTGATACTTAATGTATACGCACCTGCTTGAAGATTCTTAAATTCAAGAAGATTTGGAGTACTAGGATCACTATCTAATATACCCCCTGGAATAAGAGTATACGTAAAACTTCCAGAGCCCCCAGAGACCGAAACCTCAATAGCACCGTCGTTTCCACCAAAACAACTTATCTCATATCCATTATAATTTGAAAAGGTTTCGCTGATCAAAATTGGACTTGCGGCCTGCGCTATCGTATAAATTGTTGAAGTAAATTCACAGCCATTGGTATCGATTACTTTTAACACATAATTCCCTTCGCAGGCATTGTTTAATTCGCTATCTCCTGTTTCTACAATGGCATCAAAATTTCCAGATTCAGCTACAGACTCTGTATACCATTCTAATAAGGCATAAGGCTGCGTTCCTCCTTGAAGTTCGACCTCAATAGAGCCATCACAACTCGAAGAAATATTATTACAAGATAAATCAACTAAAGAAACAAGATCAAAGGTTATGGGAAGCGGTGGCTCAATCACATAATCAAATGCATACGTACAACCTAGATCATCCGTTATATCTACAGAATAATCTCCTGGACAAAGGTTGTATTGATCTTGAAGTGTTGGGTCTGATATGGTACCAGTCCCAGAGCCTGTATATGTCCAATTGTAAGTAAGTAGTCCAATACCTATCGGATTTAAGACGATACTTCCTCCACATAGTGGACTGTAATTACAACTGATATTCGTAATGGTTGCATTATCCTCCACCCCTGGATTAACGTTTACCGTAATATTAAAAGGATCTCCGATACACTTCGGAATGCCTGGATCAGAAGGAGCATAATACGTTGGTATTACTTCATAAATAAGCGTTTGAACAATAGAACTGTTATTTAACAGAATTCCTGAGTCAATAAAAGACTGATTGGTGCCGTTGCTATAGCCAGAAATTTGTCCTCCACTAACATCGGTAACAACCCAAGAATATAATGTGACATCTGGCACAATGGCACTTGCATCTGGGAAAACTCCATTTTCTGGAGCAAACAAAAATGAATTTCCATCACACACCGCTTTAAAATGATCAGGTATAAAAGGTTTGGGTTCAATCCAAACAACTGCACTAAAAACAGGACCTTCACAAGTCCCATTAGAGGGGGTAATCAAATATTCAATATTTTGTGGAGTATTTGTTAAATTCACTAACTGTTGTGAAATCAAATCCGTTTGCACAGAATTATCACTCCAACCACTAAGATTATTATTTGGAACTACAATCCAAGTGTACGTTGTATTTTCTGGAACGATTACTGTTGTATCTGGAACACCATTTACTGGATCAATTACAAAAGAGTCATCACTACATCTAATATCTGTTAAGCCAGAATTATAAGGTATAAAAGGTCTTGGCTTTACGATGATTTCTATTTCAAAAGTACTTATGCAATTAATAGCTTCAGCAGTTACTGTATAAACGATCGACTGATTTATATTACTACTATTTGTTAAATTAAGTTGTTCGAATTGAGTTTGATCGACACCATCAGTTTCTCCTGAAATAGCAGAATTATCACCAAAAGTCCAAGTATATGTCGTTCCTATTGGAATTATTGTCGTTGGAGGATCGTTTACTGGTAAAAAAGAAAAGGATTCTCCACTACATATTTCTGCTTGCTCGTCTGGTACTTGGGGAGTAGGCGATACAGAGATTAGCACTTCAAAAGTAGCTCCCAAACAGCCTCCAGCTGATCCGGAAGTTGGCGTTACCTCATACGTTACTGTCTGAATTGTATTACTTGTATTGATCAATAGCTGAGAGATTACTGCTCCCATACCACTAGATGCATCTGGAATTTCGCTATTTGAAACCAATACATCCCAAGTATATGTGATGCCTAGTGGAACAATATCTCCATCAACATTATTGACTGGTTCCACATTAAATGATTCACCAGAACAAATTTCTTCTGACTTGTCTTGTATTTGTGGTGTAGGGTTTACCGTTATACTAAAGGTTTCTGCTATGCCTTGACATGATATTCCTCCACTGCTATAAGTTGGTATCACCGTTACGGTAGAAACAATTGCTTCATTGGTAGAATTAACTGCTATAAACGAAGGAAAATCACCTGTACCCGTTAGCGGACTCAAACCAATCGCTGTATCCATAGACCAACTATAGGTAGTGCTACCCCCTGTATTCATAGTGCTAAAAATAATCGTCTGGGTCGTCTCGTCCTCACATACAACTTGAGGCGTAATAACATCTACTTGACCTGATGGATTTATTGTAATCCTAATGGTAAAGTTATCTCCGATGCACCCTACTGCCGAAACAGGAACCACAGTGTAAATTACATCAACAGGTGCATTGGTTGAATTGGTAAAAGCATGATCTGCTAAATCACTAACCAATAAACTATTGGCAATACCTGCAGCTCCCGATGAAACAGTCAATCCATTTAGGTTTAAACCTGTAACATTATAAGTATCGGCCACTACTGAGGTACTCGTATTAAAATTAACACCTAACGCTACTTCACTACATTCGGTAAAAGTTTGATCGGCTACCACAGGCTCTGGATCTACCGAAACACTAATTGTAAAGATAGCTCCCTCACAACTATTTAAAGAAGTAGGTGTCACCGCGTACTCAACCAGTGCAGTACTTGCACTGGTATTTGTAATTGTTCCAGTAACATTCCCACTGCCAGACTCATTTAATATTACCCCACTAATAACTCCTGTTATTTGAGTTACTTCCCATGTAAATGAACTTGAAACAGCGTTCCCTCCAGCAGCATTGATATTGTCTTGCGGATCAAAATCAAATGCAACATCTGAACAAACCGCTGGTGTTGAAGCAACGCCTAGTGGTTCTGAATTTACCGTAACGGTAACTGTAAAAGCATCGCCCTCACAACCATTATCCCCGACAGGCACAAAGGTATAAATCACATCAACAGAACTTCCTGTAGTATTGTTCCATGAATCAGCGCTGATTGCTGTATTTGCCAATCCGGTTTGAGTTGTACTATTTCCTGATCCTGGGGTTAATCCATTATCTACAATAGCAGTCAGGTTATAGCTGGCAACATTTGGAGTGTCGATATCATTCTCTAAAGTATAGTTTAAAAGTGCATCACTACAAACCTCTAACGTTTGATCCGCAACAACAGGTTCTGGATTCACGGTAACGGTAACCATAAAAGAATTTCCTTCTGTACCATCACTACTAAAAGGTACTACCGTGTATAAAACATCTACAGAAGCACTCGTTGTATTGGTAAAGGCATCATCGGCTAAATCACTCGCCAATAAACCATTTGAAATACTGGCATTACCTGCGGAGACAATCAAACCGTTTAGGTTTAAACCGGTGACATTATAGGTGTCAGCTGCGACGGATGAACTCGAATTAAAATTAACCCCTAATGCTGCGTCACTGCATTCTGTCAGCACTTGATTGGAAACCACTGGTTCTGGGGATATTGTAAGTGTAATTGTAAAGACAGCACCCACACAACCATTTATAGAAGTCGGCGTCACCGAATATTCAACGGCCACAAAATTTGCATTGGTATTCGTAATCGTACCCGCAACATTGCCACTACCCATCTCATTTAATATTACCCCACTAATAACTCCTGTTATTTGAGTTACTTCCCATGTAAATGAACTTGAAACAACATTCCCTCCAGCAGCATTGATATTGTCTTGCGGATCAAAATCAAATGCAACATCTGAAGATACCGTTTCTGAGGTCGCGATTCCAACGGGTTCTGAATTTACCGCAACGGTAACTGTAAAAGCATCGCCCTCACAACCATTATCCCCGACAGGCACAAAGGTATAAATCACATCAACAGAACTTCCTGTAGTATTGTTCCATGAATCAGCGCTGATTGCTGTATTTGCCAAT
>Ga0209712_10004954_pt1 | contig 10487 bp, 8 predicted proteins | sample ArcOceMetagenome_FD_187443 | JGI IMG/M metagenome (GOLD analysis project Ga0209712, IMG submission 187443) | Marine eukaryotic phytoplankton communities from Arctic Ocean - Arctic Ocean - Greenland ARC118M Metagenome (SPAdes) (version 2) | ecosystem: Environmental > Aquatic > Marine > Oceanic... | reverse complement strand
CTCCCCACTTAGACTTTGCGGGCAAAGTCAGGGCTGCCACCGGCATGCCTACTTTCCATGCTGGCAAGATACCTGACTTAGCCACCGCAAGGTATGCCATTGCCAGTGGTCAACTTGACTTGGTAGGCATGACTCGCGCGCACATGGCAGACCCACATATTATCCAAAAACTAATGCAAGGCCGAGAACAGGACATTAGACCGTGTGTAGGTGCTAACTATTGCCTTGACCGCATTTATCAAGCGGGAGATGCATTATGCATGCACAATGCTGCTACAGGGCGTGAGTTAACCATGCCCCATACCTTTAGCAAGGCCGAAAAGATCAAAAAACTTGTCATTGTGGGAGCCGGCCCTGCAGGTTTAGAAGCCGCTCGCATTGCCGCTGAAAGAGGTCACAAGGTGACGGTACTAGAGGCTTCTCCCAAAGAAGGAGGCCAGCTTAGACTCGCTGCACAGACGCCCCGCCGCAAAGAACTGATGAGCATTATTGACTGGCGCATGCAGCAATGTCTCAAACATCATGTGAGTTTTGAATTTAACTGTTGGGCGCAGCCAGCCGACGTTTTACGGCTCCAACCTGATGCCGTCATTATTGCCACGGGGGGCATGCCCAATACTGACGTATTAAGCCAAGGTAATGACTTGGTGGTGTCTTGCTGGGATATCTTAGCGGGTGATGTAAAGCCTGGTAAAAATGTGCTTATTTTTGATGATGCAGGAGATCACCCAGCCCTGCAAGCCGCAGAGTTGATTGCACAGAGCGGAGCAAAATTAGAAATCATGACCCCCGATAGAAGCTTTGCCCCTGAAATTATGGCTATGAATTTAGTGCCCTATATGCGCTCCCTACAGGATTTAGACGTGACCTTTAGTGTTACCTACCGGGTCGACAAAGTAGAGCGTGAGTCAACCCACCTCAAAGCCACCCTGAGCAGTGATTATGGAGTCGTGAACAAACACCGTATTATTGATCAAGTGGTCGTGAACCACGGCACCCTGCCCTTAGAAGCGCTTTATTTCGACCTTAAACCTTTGTCGTCTAATGCTGGCGAACTCGACCAAGACGCTTTTATCAACGGCAAACCACAAACAGTTAAACGTAATAATGAAGGCCAGTTTCAGTTGTTTCGCATTGGTGATGCAGTGGCAGCACGCAATGTACACGCGGCCATTTATGATGCCTTGCGGTTGATGAAAGATATTTGAACTGTTAAAAATTGAGGTTGAGGTCATCACTAGTGACAAGTCCCGAGTGACAACTAAGGTAGCTCATTAAAAAGCAGATCACCCAGCAAGCGCCCTGGCATCAAGGCGAATATCCCAGCCACTAACAGACCGCCGATATATAGCCCGATCATACTCCACTTGTGAGTCTTTATATCGCCCACTTTGATCGCAAAGTAGGCGCTTGGAACACTATAAAGCACTAATAGACTCAACAAATGAATGTAGCCAAAGTGATCGAATAAGGTAGGGCCTAATTGGGCTGATATCAATAAGGTCACCAGCGCTGTCAATAACATGAGGCCCATATAAACCCGGCCTAAACGCTTATGCTGCCTAGTTCCCTTCTTGTTCAACATCAGATAAGTGCCAATAAGAAAGGCCGGCCCAATGGTACTTAAATGAACTAAGATCAGGGTTTCATACCAGCGCTCTAACAACATAAAGTTGACCTTATACTTAACCTTGAAGAACTATTTATCATATAAAATAAATTTACCATTTACACCGTTTTAGCACAAGGCCAGCAGAAATCGAGATTAACGCCATAACCCAAAACACTTGCCCGCTAATATGTCCGTATAAACCACCGGCTAAGGTCATACTCAACCCCATAAAGGCCCCCAGAGCCAGGGCATCATATAAGGTTTGAGCAGACGCCGTTAATTGGTCTGGTACTTTTTGGGTGATGTACTGAGTGATGGCCAAATGGGTTGCCGCAAAGGTGCAAGCATGCAGTATCTGCACAGTGAAAAGCAGGCCTACATCGGTCGACCATCCCAGCAAAACCCAACGTATAGTGCCCCCAATGACTGCCATCCATAACAGGCCTTTAACGCCTACTTTTGTTAACACCCACATGCCCACAGCAAATAACACCACTTCTGCAGCCACTCCCTGCGCCCACAACAAGCCAATAATGCTTTCACTAATTCCTGCATCTAGCCAATACAAAGTACCAATGGCGTAGAGGGCACCATGACTGGCTTGTAATAAAGCACCCACAGTCACTACCGCTGCAAAGCCAGGTAATTTAAACAGCTCTAAGAAGGCCAATTTGCGTGTTGTTTTAGCTTGTGGACGAATGTCTGGCAGGGATATTGCGAACACAATCACAATGGCACCCAGCACTAGCAATAGCTGAGGATAGGCTTCAATAGTATAAGCAGCAATGTAAAGCCCACTAAGCGTAGAAGAGGCAATAAAAGCCACAGAGCCCCATAATCGTGCTCTGCTGTAGTTAAGTTTGCCCATACGAGCGGAGGCAATAGCTAAACCGTCTACCATAGGTACATGACTGGTTTGCAAGGCACCTACCACAAACCAAACCATGAGCATGGGCCAAAAGGTCTCAATTTGTACAAACACAGCAAACCCTAAAAAGGTGAGCACCGACAGCAGCAGTATCCAGCGTTTTTTATGGCCAGTGGCATCAGCCAATATGCCCACACCCAAACCAAAAAACACCTTGCTTATAAAAGCAGAACTCAGGATTAAAGCAGCCTCTTGGGCATCTAAACCTCGACTAACCATCCAGTAGGGTAAAAACGGTAGTACTAAGCCAAAACACGCAAAATATGCAAAGAAAAAACCAGAAAATACCGCATGTTCACGCCCCTTAAACAACTGCGTACTAGAGGGCATAATGTTGGCCATTTAACACCAAAATTAAAACGTTCCCTAAACCCTTAGGACTAATGCCCATTAGGCCACTGCCGTTAATTAGCCTATTGGTTGTCAGTGCTGATGTTTGCCCCATGATAAGTCCTTAGATCACTGGTGAATTTAGCTGCGAAAGTGTAGCCCAAGACGCTACAAAAGTCGTGTTAGAGGAAGGTCTATATTGTATTGTGTGGTGGGCCTCTTCATAATGAGGCGCCTCCCCCTCTATCTGAACACAGGCCCTTAATGCCCATCACTGTTTCTGCTCCCACGCTACACAATGCCCAGCGACTTAAAGTTTTATGTGCCGGTATTGCTAGTCTCATTTTAATGGTTGGCATTGCTCGCTTTGCCTACACACCCATGTTGCCATTAATGCAACAACAAGCAGGTTTAGGGATTGCCCAAGGGGGTTGGTTAGCCGCCTTCAATTATGTGGGCTATTTTTGCGGCGCTATAATCGCTGCCAACATTGTTGATTTGGTAAAAAAAGACCACTTGTACCGACTGGGCTTAATAGTGGCTTTAATCACTACGGTAGGCTTAGGACTGACACAGAATTTTTGGTTGTGGAGTATTTTGCGATTTTTTGCTGGCTTAAGCAGCGCAGCGGGCCTCTTACTTGGGTCAGGGCTAGTAATGCATTGGTTACTGCGCCATCAATTGCGTTCTGAGCTAGGCATTCATTTTATTGGCATGGGTGCCGGCATTTTTTTAACCGCTTTATTTGTCTACCTTGCAGCGGGGCAGATCAGTTGGCAGCAGCATTGGTTTTGGCTCACCGCAATCGGCTTATTGTTAGCTATCCCCGCATGGTGTTGGCTGCCTAAACCCAATACCAGTGGCTATAACGTTAGTGGCGATAAGATGATTGACCAACCACCGTCTGCTCAATTTATCCAAACATTTATGCTGGCCTATTTCTGTGCAGGGGTGGGTTACGCTGTGGTCATTACCTTTATCGTGGCCCACGTCAATCAAATGTCAGGACAACAAGACTATGGTGCCATCACCTTTATGATTATTGGCCTTGCCGCTGCACCAGCGTGCATTATTTGGGATTTAATCGCCCGTCAATTAGGTAACTTAAATGCCTTATTATTGGCTTTTATTTTACAACTTGTGGGCATGCTCATTCCTTTATTAAGCCCAGGGTTAGCTTGGACCTTTATTGGTGCGGCACTATTTGGTGGCACTTTTATCGGCCTTGTGAGCTTAGTCCTAACTATGGCTGGGCGTTATTTTCCTAATCGTCCCGCCAAAATGATGGGCAAAATGACCTTATCCTATGGTGTGGCACAGATGGCCGCACCAGCGGCAGCTGGCGTGTTAGCTCAATGGTCTGGCAGCTACACCTTAAGTATTATTATTGCCTGCGGCGTCATGTTTGTGGGTTGTGGGTTGATCTATAGGTTGCGAAGACTGGAGCAAACTGGCCTCAATTAAGGCCAGTCTCTGCTTGATGCTCTAGTTGGCAGAGCGCTACGAGTGCGACAATAACTGGTCTATCGCACCATCATTTAGGCTGGTTAAAGCAAAATACGGTCAGACTGTTAATGTTGCGATCGAATTTTGTGGGTAAATTAACCAGCTGCCATGCGCGGCAGCCACAACACAATGGCTGGAAAAGACACCAGTAAAGCAATGGTGAATGCATCGGCAATAAAGAAGGGCGTTACGCCTTTAAATACATCTTGTACCGACAGGTCATCACGTACCCCAGCCACTACAAAACAGTTGAGGCCTATAGGAGGGGTTATTAAACAGAACTCCGCCATTTTCACCACTAAAATGCCAAACCATATGGCACACATGGGTCCTGACATGCCAAACACACTGTCTGCAGCACTCACCGACTCACCACCATTAAGTGCCATCACCGCAGGATAAACCACAGGCAAAGTCAGTAGCAACATGCCGATGGCATCCATAAACATACCCAGCACCGCATAAGCCAGTAAGATAAATACCAGAATCAAAATGGGGCTTTGATCGAGGGAAGTAATCCAATCTGAAAAAGCCGAAGGCAAACCTGCAAAACCTAAAAAGCGTACAAAGATCAATACACCCCAGATGATGGTAAAGATCATCACCGCAAGCTTGGCCGATTCTAGCAAGGCCTCTTTAAGTGCTGGCCAACGCATACCGTTAATCAAGGCGATACAGAAGACTACGAAAGCGCCTAGGGCACCGCCTTCTGTGGGGGTGCCAATCGCATCACCAAAGGGGTTATACACAAACAAGATGATGATGGCGACCACCGCTACAATAGGCAATGCCGGCGGCAGTGATCTAAAGCGTTCGCCCCAGGTATAACCTGATACTGATGGTCCAAAACCAGGTTTGACCACGGCGATGCCAATAATTAAGGCGGCATAGATAAACGCCGAAAAAGCACCGGGTACAAAGCCTGCAAGCAATAATTTACCCACATCTTGTTCAACAATAATGGCATAGACCACAAGAATAGCTGAAGGTGGGATTAGTGAGGCCAAAGTGCCTCCAGCCGCTACGACGCCAGCAGCAAAACGCTTATCGTAACCGACCTTAAGCATCTCAGGAATAGCGATACGCGCAAACACTGCAGATGTTGCCACTGAGGCGCCAGACACGGCTGCAAAGCCTGCGGTAGAAAATACAGTCGCCACAGCCATACCACCGGGCAACCAACCGACCCAGCGTTTTGCAGCTTCGAATAATGCTTTGGTTAAACCTGCATGGTAAGCAAGGTAACCAATTAATATAAAGGTGGGAATTAACGACAACGCCTGCGCCGATATTTTGGAATGGGGCACTTGACCTGCCGTCTTAGTTGCTACCCCTAGAGCCCACCAAAAAGCCTCAGGGTCAAAGCCTTTTTTTGCCCAAAAGATCCAAACTAATCCCACTAAACCGGATAGCGCGGCAGCAAAGGCTACTCGCATACCAATAATCACCATAACCAGCATGCACAGTGAAACAACAATGCCTATTTCAATACTTGTCATGAACCCTGACTCTCTTCATTTTCACTAATGTACTTCGACTCTGCAGCCGCCTGTGCTGCCGCATCTAACACAAGGGGTACAGCAACAGGGATAGATGCGTTGGTCACAAAAGCCACACCAAAGGCCCATAATTGAATCATTAAGCGCAACGCTAATACGGAAAAAGCCAATGGCACCACCAATTTAGCAGGCCAAAGTGGCAGGGCAATGTCCATCGAACTGTCACGACTCCACCAAGGCACAGAAAAATCGAAACTACGAGAAAAGTGCGCCCAGGAGCCCCAGATGAGCAATAATATGAGCACTAGAACACACAAACTGGTGAGCCATTCGAACAGCCAAAGGGCCCTGCCATTAAGCTGAGCCACTAACATATCCATACGAATGTGACCGCCGTTGCGCTGGGTGTAAGAAATTCCCATAAAGGCGATGAGGGGCATCGCTTGTTCTATCCAGTCAACATAGCCTGGTAGGGGCATATTAAAAAAATGCCGGCCCGCAACTGACACCACAGCTAACAGCATGAGACTAAAGATAGCTAAGCCACTGACCAAGGCCAATGCCGATTCTAGCTTGTGTAATTGCTGATCTATCCAGCTCAGGAGTGAGCCATCTTCGATTACTTGACCTACACCTGCCATATAAGCTCCATACCCATATCCACTATTGCAGCAGATATGGGTGATTGATCAAGGATCGAACTACTTAGAAATTAGACCTGTCACAAGATCATACAACTCTTGAGCGGGCAATCCTTTGGCAGCATTGTCTTTAATCCAAGCGGCAGCCGCTGGGCCAGCAACCTTGCTTCTGAATGCAGAAAGCTCTGCCTCAGTATAGGAAACAGACTCAATGCCCTTCGCTTCTAGGGTAGGTCCCCAAGCATTCATGGTTTTACCATTGTAGGTTGCGATGTAGTGATCTAAGGCTTCATCAACCGAGCCTAACAAAGCGTTACGATGGTCATCAGACAAGTCTGCTAGAGCATCTGAATTAACTACAACTGGGCAGTTTACCGTGCCTGGATTCAAGTTAGTGGTCCACCACTTACCCGCTTCCACTGTGCCAAACGACATGTGCGCATGGGGCGCAAATGCAACCGCTTTGACAACGCCACTATCTAACGCTTGACGCACTTCAGAGGCCGACATAGAGGTGGGCACTGCACCCACTGCAGCCATTGCTTGGCCGATACCGCCAGTAGCACGGACACTTAAGCCTTCATAATCACTCAAGGTTTTAGGCGCATCACCTACACCCACAATATTGTACTGTGGCAAAGGTGAAGGCATCAGTAGAGTTGCATTCCAGCGCGCTAAATCTTTTTGTACTGCTGGATGCTGATACACAGCTTGAGAAATAGAGCGTTCTTGTTCGAGGGTACTCACGCCTAAAAATGGTAATTCAAGCACGGTGATGGACGGGTTTTTATCCCGATGGTAACCCGCGCAAAACTGTGCCATTTGGAATGCACCGATGGAGATTCCATCTAGGTTTTCTTTGTTCTTTGACAAGCCGCCATAAGATATATTGAGAGTAAATTCGCCACCCGTTTTAGCACTAACAAGTTCTGCCAGTTTTTCTACGTGCTCAGTAAACGCACGTTGCTTGCCCCATAGAGACACATCCCACTGCTCAGCTAATACTTCGCCAGAAACGGCCAGTGCAACGGCTGCACATAAGCCAGTTTTGATTGCTTTATTAAACATAATCATTTCCATCAGTTGTTATTGTGGCGATATTTTAGGTGGCTATGTGGCTTTTGGCTAGGAAGAAAATCGCTAATGATCACGCGAGGGGCTAGCGGAAAACCGCTGATTACAAAAAATTAGACTTGTCCAAATCTAACTTAACCATTTTCTCGTTTAAAGTGCGACGGCCAATGCCAAGACTTTCTGCTACCGAGTCCATTTTACCTTCATGGTCAATTAAAGACTGAGCAATAAGGGCGCGTTCAAAAGCTGCCACTGCAGGCCGCAACATCGATTTATGGGCATGCTTATGCGTACCTTCAACTTGCCTCATGGCCAAAGATACCGAACTATCACCCTGCTGGCTGCGCACCACTCGCCGCTCTGCTAGGTGTTTCAACTCCCTCACATTACCGGGCCACGTATGCGCCATAATACTGCTAATGTCTTCCGTATCTAGGGGCACCAGCGGCGTATCATACAGCCGAAAGTAGTGTTCGCTAAAATAATTGAACAACATATAAATATCATCACTAAAATCACGTAAATTAGGCATGATAATGGCAAAATTGTTGAGCCTAAAGGCCAAGTCTTCTCGTAATTGAGCCGTGGCAATCTGTTGTTCCACACTGCCATTGGTGGCCGATACAATGCGCACGTTGGCATGCTTAACAGCAATCGCATCAAAGGGATGGTATTGGCCCGTATCAACCACCCGCAATAATGCAGCTTGTTGATCATTTGACAATGCACTGGGTTCATCTAAGAACAAAGTACCCCCTTCCGCAGCTTGCAGGTAACAGGTTTCTTGGGTCGATGAGCCAAACATCATGGTGCCAAAATGATCACTGGCCATGGCCGAGCAATCCACCGTTACAAAGGGTTGGGCCGAGCGTTGCGACAAATTGTGTAAGGCTCTTGCAGCCAGTTCTTTACCAGAACCTGTCTCTCCATGCAGCATTACCGGAGCGAGTATTTGAGCATATTGATGTAGCTCACCCCTCACCTTGACTAAGGCCGGATTATTGCCTACAAGCAGCTGGTCTAAGCCGGAAAGAGCCGCTATTTGGGCGTGCAACTGATGGTTTTGACGCTGTAATCGACTTTGCTTAGCGGCGTTTTGCGCCGCCATTAACAAGCGCTTTGGGTCAAATGGTTTTTCTAAAAAGCTATACGCACCCTCTTGCATGGCTTTAACAGCCATAGCCACATCAGCATGTGCTGAAACAAATATAAAGGGTGGACAATGGGCGCCTGCAAGGCTTTCTTCAAACAACTGTAAACCACTAACACTGGGCATTTTAACGTCAGAAATGACCACATCTGGATTAATACTCATTATTTTTTTAGCGCCATTGATGGCATTAGGAAGTTCATTAACCTGCCACTTTGCGCGCTCAAACAAGTGCACTAGCGAGCGCCTTACTTCGGCATCGTCATCGATGATTAATACATTATAAGTGGGTTGCATATTTTTCATTGATTTTTAGACCGCGCGTGGAATAGTGACCACAAACTCAGCCCCATTTAAAGTGCTGTTTTGGGCCCAAATTTGACCATGATGTTCGTTAACAATAGCCGCACTAATGGCCAAACCTAAGCCCATACCATCGGTGCTAGCCTTCGTGGTGTAGAAGGCCTGAAATAATTCTTCAAGGTCCTGAGCGCCAAAACCAGCACCATTGTCGGCTACCCTTAGCAGCCAATTATCCTGCTCATGTTCTAGGTTCACAAGTACCTGCCCACCCTCGTTCACAGCAGCAAAGGCATTGATCAATAGATTAACGATGACTTGCTCTAAGCGCAAGCTTTGACCCATGACGAAGGCTTGATGGGGTAAGCTACAAGACCATTTTAAATCTACCTTGGCATGGTCACATTGGGCCCGGGTAAGCTCAATAGCACTGGCTACCACTTGGTGCAGGTCCACAAGCACAAATTTGGTTTCATCTGGTCGAGAAAAAAACCGTAGTTGCGACGTCGTACTTTGCATGCGCAGGGCCACCGAGTCTAAATTAGCCAATAACAGACGCATGTCTTCGCCGTCGGGATCCATTTCTGCCGCGGTAATATAGTTTTTAAAGGCTGCTAAAGGTTGGCCTAATTCGTGAATCACTGCCGCAGATAATTGACCCAGTGCCGCCATACGGTTGGCTTGAACGAGTTCCTTTTGGGCCAAGGAGAGCCGCTTTTCAGCGCGATGGCGCTCGCCTATTTCAGCTTCCAGATTATCGTTCATTTGTATTAACTTACCACGATTTAGCTCACTTTTTAACAGTGATTGCTTGATTGTTCTTGAGCGTATCGTCAGCCCCCAACTCAGCAAAAACAGCGACAAGGCACTCACTACAAGCGCCACAAAGGCAGCATTTTTTTTCACCGCCGCAGGATCTGACAACAGATGCAACACCCAGCCCGAAGTGCCAATCTCATGGGGTGTGTAAAGATAATCTATGGTTTCCACCGTCACGAATAGGTCGTCTACTGAAGACCAAGAAAGTGGCGGAAGAAGCTGACCTGAAAACTGTTTTTGCGAACGAATTCGATTAATTTGCTGAGCAGTTAATGCAGTAATGGTCTGATAAAGCCAAGCAGGGTTACTGGACAGAATAATCACCCCGGTATCGTTGGTGATAAAGCCAAGGTCTTCCGTGGATTGCCAAATCATCGACAGCATGGCTGCATCAATTTTGGCCGCAAGCACGCCAATGACCTGACCTGATGGGTTTAATACGGGGCTGGAAATAAAGTATCCGGGCAAACCCGTAGTCGCACCCACGGCAAAATAAGAGCCCTCTTGGCCTTTGATAGCGGCCTTGAAATAGGGCCTGAAGCCATAATTCTTATGCATAAAAGACAAACGAGGGTGTTGCTGGTAATTAGACGTTGCTCGTGTCACACCTTCACGGTCCATGAGATAG
>Ga0209712_10004953_pt1 | contig 10489 bp, 11 predicted proteins | sample ArcOceMetagenome_FD_187443 | JGI IMG/M metagenome (GOLD analysis project Ga0209712, IMG submission 187443) | Marine eukaryotic phytoplankton communities from Arctic Ocean - Arctic Ocean - Greenland ARC118M Metagenome (SPAdes) (version 2) | ecosystem: Environmental > Aquatic > Marine > Oceanic... | reverse complement strand
TGCTTGTCGATAAATATAATTACCTCAAAATAGAAAATGTCTTTCAGGGACGTCTGCTCGACACCCAGGAGTTGTTTAGCCTAGAGATTGCCATTGCAACATATCAGATGAATGTCACCGCAGACTTTTTTATCAAAGGAATTTATGAAATTGAGTCTAACATGGTTAGTGAAATATCTACCCTGATACTGGATACTACCAGCGAAAAGCTCACTACTTTAGTGGGGCGTAAATCCATCACTGACAAAATAATGAATGGATTAAATGATTATTTGGTTGGTGAGGGTTTCAGTCCTGACATCCACTATGTTTACATTATTAATTATAACATAATTTAATTTTGGCACGAATCATGCTCGTTAAGGACAATTAAAACTTCGGAAGGTTTCAAATGCACTTAGCTAAAATTAACGACTACCCTCAAACGGCATTCAGATTTGTAATTTCATGCGAGTATTTCAACGATGCAGATGAAAAAACTCACATGACTGATTTGTTAATCAACTTAAACCAAAAAAAACTTCCAGATACATTCGAAAACCATTCTGAAGCTTTTTCTGTGGCATAACCTTTTTTCGGTCAACTATATGTTTCGGTTTGAAAATATTTTGAATATTAGTGCCGCTACACAGAGAGCCAATGGTATCTTTAGTATTTGAAATATAGTTAGTGGGTCGGGTGAGTATGTTAGATGATAACTTGAATTTATAATTATTCCTGCGGTTACAATCCAAATGAAAGCTGAGCGAACTCTAGCGCAATGAGCGCACTTTTTCTCCATTTTTTTTCCTATTTGTTCGATTAGTTGAAGTGACGTTTAAACTGTGTTTACAGTTGATACATGGAGCCACTGTTTTTAAAAACTGTAAATTTTTCTACTGCTCGAATTCAATTGCCAGTACCGATTGTGGAGAACCCTGAACCAAGTAAGGCTCTTATTGTTGACGAGACTTCGATTGTTGTTCCAGGTGCTGTTAAATCTCTGAAACCAGTGGAGTATGTGTCCCGAATATTTAGTCCCCATCTCACTCCATCAGCAGTACATATAGAAAATCGGCAATTGGCGCAGAGTAGTGTAGCTCCGGTTTATCGTCACAACATAGCTTTAACCAAATATTTCAATGTTTCGATCACGCCAAAACTACTGCCTCATTTACACACTAGCCTAATTGCTTGATGTCTGACTGCTAAGCGACCAGCCGGCAGGGCAAGTACATTCTTTGCTCTCTTTGGTTCTGTAAACAAAAGCTTTAAAATCTCGATTGATTGTCCCAAGGGTGTAAATTTTCTTTTTAGCCCCTTGAATTGGATCGCCAAATATTGGCGCCCAGTTTTGGATTTTTCCATTCGGTTTGAGAATAAATTTGTTGTACTGGTAGTTGAGAAGCATTTTGTCAGCGTTCTCGATGTCGGCCTCAGCCATAGTGCACATGAACGCTTCCGCTGCACTCTTTAAGGACACTGCATTTGCCAGCTCAAAGTTTGCGTTGAGAAAAGACGAGCATTTATATGCAATGGTTTCAAACTCGAGACTTGTCTTTATGTACCTGTTTGCCAGCACAGCAGCTGTTATTGCAAATTTGAAATCTGGGCATACATAATTATAATCACCGTTTAAGGCGTTTTAAGTGTGTCCCAACTTTTCATAATTTCATTTATGAAAGAATGACACTTCTTTAAATCTGGATCATCTTGGCTTCCGGAGATGCCTTTCTCAAGAAGAGTTGTACGGCAGAATTCATATAATCGAAATAAGTTTTTGGCGAGATCGCTTCCCGAGTTAAAATCTAAACTTTTTTGAAGAAAGTAAATTGTCAGTAAACTACGTTCATATGCTTTGGATGTTTCTTTTGAGTCTTTGTTGAAAATTAAAATGCTTAAGTTTGCGTCAAGTTTATGAAGAGCGCTACTAATGACGTTGTAACCAACCTCTTGGGAAGAAACTGTCTGTTTTTTAATTGTTGAGTAGGCGTTGATAGCTATCGAGGCATTCATAATAGTCTCCTGTTCTCTTAACCTTAACGGCATATTTGATAATTTGTTAGTGAGCTGTCAAAAAAATGAATTTCACATTATTATAACAATTTGTTCAGAATTTTAACAGTAAGTGTATGATATTATTTCGTTTAATTTAGTTGGCACAGTAAGTGCATTTCTGAAGTGGAGGTTAAATATGTCAAAATTTATAGTGGACTGTGGTGACAAAGCTTTTGCCGAAAAAATTGGCACCGCCCTCGATAAACGGGGGGTGGAGTGGAAGGCCTTTGGCGATGATGATGCTACGCAACCATCGAGCAAGGATCGTTGTTTGATCATTTCAAGCGAATCTGACAGCTGCGATGTAAATTCTGACAGCTTTCAAGTATTTTTACGTTCAAATAAGATCAGCAGGGTTTTCGTCTTAGAGTGTGAAGCTGCGAAATTTTCTTCTAATGAAAAGCTCAGTGGAGCTATAAAATACATTAAAGTACCAGTGGGTTTGAATGATTGTGATCTTTTATCAGACTTTTATGTTGGATTGTTTTTAGAACAATTTTTGGGGAAATATGTAAACCTACCTTGTAACGACCCTCAAACTTCTGATTTGGTTGATTTATTATGTCGTGTGGCCGGATCCAGTGCCAGCGTTTTGATTAATGGGCCCACAGGCACCGGCAAAGAGGTCGTAGCGAGGCTTTTGCACGCCAAGTCGTTGCGATCTAATGAGCCCTTTATCGCTGTGAATTGTGCTGCGATTCCTGAAAATATGCTTGAATCCATGCTCTTTGGACATGAGAAAGGGGCCTTTACAGGTGCCATGCAGGTAAATTCTGGGCTTTTTAGAGCTGCAAGTGGTGGCACTATTTTGCTTGACGAAATTTCAGAAATGCCGATGTCACTTCAGTCTAAATTACTGCGAGTTCTTCAAGAAAAAGTAGTTACGCCCGTGGGTAGTTCTAAAGAGATACCGATAGATGTCAGAGTGCTTGCTACAACTAATAGAAATATGACTGAAGAAATTACCCAAAATAACTTCAGAGAAGATCTTTTCTATCGGCTTAATGTATTTCCTATTTCAACGGGTGCGTTAGCATCAAGAATTCTCGATGTCCCCGTCGTAGCAGCTCATTTGCTGACGAGAACGGCTTCGGATCAAGGGCACCCGAAGGTTCTGACATCAAGGGCTCTGGATCGGCTAATGCAGCATGATTGGCCAGGTAATGTAAGAGAATTAGACAATGTGATCCAGCGAGCTGAAATTCTTAGTTATTCCGCGGTGATCGATCATGGGCATATCGTTTTTGATAATGAGCTAACTTTGGGCCCAAGAAATACGATGGATGCCCTTAATTCGAAACTTCAGGCGCAGGTTGGTTGAGGAGATTACAATGAAAATTGATAACTTAAACGCGACTGCGGTAAATTCAAACCTCTCGCTGACCCGCCAGAAAGCTCAGCTCTCTAGTGAGGCACTGCAGGCTAAATCGACTGACCCAGGCCCGTCATTTTCGCAACGAATTTCTGATGGTTTGAATGATGTTGCCCAATCTCAAAACTCTGCCTCTCAATTGGCCAAGGACTATGAATTAGGTAACGAGAGTGACCTCTCTAAGGTTATGATCAATCAACAGATTTCATCGGTGGGTTTTCAGTTGACACTCAACATCCGGAATAAAGCATTAAGCGCATATAAAGATATTATGAATATGCCGGTATAGGGCGGATAGGACTAGATTATGGCAAATACAGATCAAATGGTTAATATCCAAACGACCGAGGTTGGATCACAGAATATGCTTTCTGCTCCAAGAAATGCGGTAGCCAATATTCGAGAGGTTATAGATCAGCCAAGCTTTAGGCGTGCATTTCCAACGATTTTGGCGGCACTAACGGCAGTGGCTGCAATTATTGTATTTGTTGCGATGCGTGAGCCCAACATGACAACGCTCTACGCTTCGGTTTCCGACGCAGAAAAATCTAAAATCTATGAATCTTTAAAAAACATGGGCATGAGCGTAGAACTTGATCCAGCTACAGGGGAAGTGCTTATTCCAACTAACGATTACCACCAAGCAAGAATTTCGTTGGCTGCCCAAGGCCTCCCAGAATATGCATCAAATGGGTTCGAGGAAATCGATAATTTACCATTAGGTGTGTCCCGGTCGGTAGAAACAATGAAGTTGAAAAAACTTCAAGAAAATGAGCTATCACGTTCGATTGCCGAAATTCGTAGTGTTCAAGCTGCTCGGGTGCATTTAGCTTTGCCTGAGAAATCTGTTTTTATTCGCAATCAGACATCGCCCACAGCGTCTGTTTTTATAAGTTTAAAAAATGGTCGCCAACTTGATCAAACACAAGTCAGAGCTATTACGAATCTTGTTGCTTCGTCCGTACCGGGGATGTCTCAGGATGGTGTCTCCATAATTGATCAATCTGGCCGACTTCTGTCCTATTCTCCAGACAATCCGAATGAGGTGATGGCCGATAGCCAGCTCGCATACAGAATGAGATTAGAGAGTATCTACCGCTCAAGGATTCAAAGTCTGGTTGCCCCAATAGTAGGCGCGGCAAATGTTACTGCTCAAGTGAACTTGGAGATTGATTTCACTCGCAGAGAAACATCGCAAGAAATGGTGAACCCGCAAGACTCCGCTATATTGAGTGAGCAAAGTTCGTCAAATATTACATCTAAGAAAGATGCAGTTGGCATTCCAGGTGCTATTTCCAACCAACCGCCAGCAGAAGCTGAAATTGCGTTAAATGATGCTACTGTTATTAATGGAGGTGCCGGTAATCCAGGAAAAGATGAATTCGAAACCAAGTCGTCGACTGAATTAAAAAACTATGAAGTCAGTCGTAAGTTTGAAACTGTCACAACTCCATCAAACATAATCGCTAGGATCGATGCCGCCATCCTAGTTAGAGACCAAAAAGTGACGGATCCAGATACAGGAGAGGTTACATTTGAGCCGATTTCTGAAAAAATCAAAAAAGAAATGGAACAACTAATATCAAGTGCCATTGGAATTAAGGCCGAGCGTGGCGACAGTCTCACTATTACGTCTCAGTTATTCAACGACGAAATCATAGGTGAACAAATCCGGTGGTTTGAGACTGTTTGGTTTAAGTCAATAATTGAAAAAAGCTTGCTAGTGTTATTGCTTGGGTTTGTGTCTCTGGGTGTTGTACGTCCGATGCTCTCAAGGATCTTAGTACCTACTTCCAGTACTAACTCTGTCATGGAGCTTTACGCTGAAGCTGAGACAATGGCAGACTTGGCAACCCAGCGTGTTGAAAGCACCAAGGCTGTTGAAGTCGAAGAGGGAGAGACAATCGAAGGCATCAAAGCTAAATTGAAGCCAAAAAAGAAGAGTGGAATTTCTGCTGACCTGTTGGACACTGCAAATACTTACGATGATAAAGTAGCACTTGTTCGAATGATTGTTGCAGATGAAGCTGGCCGAGTTGCTAACGTGTTTAAGCAGCTGATGCGCCAAGATCTTGATTTACTTTCGTAGGAATGAACCATGGCTGAAGAATTATTAGACGCTGATAAACTTGCTGAATTATCGGGTACCGAGAAATCGGCTATTCTCATGATGCTTCTCGGTGAAGAAGAAGCAGCCCAGGTTTTGCAAAATTTAACGCCAAGAGAGGTACAGCATTTGGGAACTGCGATGTATTCTGTCGCAGGCGTTGATCAAAATACTGTTAATATGGTTTTAGATGAGTTTCTTGAAACCATCAAAAAACAGACTGGTTTGGGACTTGGCGCAGGTCGCTATATCGAAAACGTAATGATAAGGGCTTTGGGGGAAGACAAAGCTCAATCTGTTCTTGGTCGTATCACACCAGCAAGTTCAGAGTCAGCAATCGATATTTTGGATTGGATGGACGCGCGAGCAATTTCAGAACTTATTATTGACGAGCACCCTCAAATTAAAGCCTTGATTATTTCTTATTTAGATTTTGGGTTAGGTGCTGATGTTTTGACACTCTTACCAGATGATATTCAGGCTGACATTGTGCGCCGAATTGCAACTATTGAAACGGTTGAGCCTGGAGCGGTAAAAGAGCTTGAACGAGTAATGAAAGAAAAATTCGCAGCTAATACTTCGCTTCGTGCATCCAAAATTGGTGGGGTTAAAGCGGCGGCTAAAATCATGAACTTCACCAAGACAGAAATGGAAACGCGCATTCTGACCTCTATCAAGAAAGAGGATAAAGATCTCATGGCAGAGATTCAGGACAATATGTTCGTGTTCGAAAACCTCTCAAGTTCTGATGATAGATCTCTCCAAACACTGCTTCGTTCGGTTGATCAAGATGTGTTGATTATTGCAATGAAGGGTGCTGAATCTTCGCTACAAGACAAACTTCTGGGCTGTATGTCTACTCGTGCTGCTGCAAATATCCGCGATGAAATGGAAGCGCTTGGCCCTGTACGTTTAACTGAAGTGCAAGAGGCGCAAAAACAAATTATTAACGTTGCGAGAAAACTCTCTGATGATGGGACAATTGTTCTTGCTGGCCGCGGTGGTGAGGAAATGGTCTGATGAAGCAAGCTACTGGTGACGATAAAAGCTATGAAAATACTTTAACTAGTTCTGATTTGAGAGGCTTGTTAAAAGCAGCAAGTCTGACTGAGTTCCGCCCAGATGACGTGTCAGAGGATGTTGATGCTAAGTTTGTGAAGTCAAGTAGCCTTTTCGATTTGGTCAGATCTAATTTATCCGATGATGATAACAGAAATGATAAAAAAAAATCTAATGAGATTGAAGAGGTTATCTCGGATGATGCACAAAAAATGGATGGCAATGAAGCCAAAACTAGTCTTGACGCCTTGCAAGCTGAGATCGATCATTCTGAGAAATTAAGTTCAACTGACAAAGGTGATAACGAGGTCTCAACCAATGTTGAGATTCCAAATGAGGATCAAAACGTCGTTGATTTAGATGCTGACGAACCAACCATCAACATTCTTGGTAAAGGAGATGTCGCAGTTGCTTTTGAGTCTTCACCATTAATTGAAAATACAAAAGGTGATGCCGCTCAGGATCTTCCAATAAGAGAAAGTGAAGAGTTTCTGCAAGAACGACAAAAATTACAGACCGAATTTGATCGGCAGTTAGAAGATGAAAGAGCCCATCTAGAAAAAACTACCGAAGCTTTGTTTGGTGCGTCAAATTTTATCTTAGCTGAAATTGAGAGTAAAGTCTCTGATTTTGTACTTTCTATCGCATCAGATCTTGCTGGAACGAGTATTGATAAGCTCCCAGCCGCATTTTTCAAAAAGATTGAACGCGTAGCCAAGCAGATAACAGAAAATAAGAATGAAGTATCAGTCTTGCTAAATCCAAAAGACTTTAAAGTTGTAGATGTTTTAGACGGAACCACAAATTTCAATTTTGAACCAAAAGAAACTTTGAGAAGAGGGGAGTTCGAAGTGACAGCTAATAAGTCTACTGCAACTGTCTCACTGTTTTTTAGCTCTACTGGAGGCTAACTGGCCGTGACTTTTACTGATAATAATAATTTACAAAATAGCGACAGAATGAACGTAGCCAAACTTTTCGACGGCGTTAGTGAGCAAGTTTTTTCGCGTTCACGCATCCAATATAGTGGGTTGGTGACTAGTTATGATGGCCAGGTTATAGAATGTAGCCAATTTCCAGCTTCCATCGGGTCTAATTGTAAAATCGTGTCTCAAGACGGATCTTTTTCAAATGGTGAGATTATAGGTTTTAAAGAGAATAGAAATATTATTTTCCAATATGAGAAATCTTCGGAAATATTTAATGGAGACAAGGTAATTGTATCTGGTAGTGGAAAAAAGGTTGATGTTGGGCCAAACCTTTTAGGCCGTGTGGTGGATGGACTAGGCAATCCCCTTGATGGGCAAGGACCCATTGCGACTACTGAACAAAATCCAATTAGTGGTAAAAGCGTCAACCCATTTGAACGTGGCGAAATTAGCCAAATTTTTGATGTTGGAATTAAAAGTATCAATGCGGTTACATCCATTGGCCGTGGTCAACGAATGGGAATTATTGCAGGCTCTGGTGTTGGCAAATCAGTGTTATTAAGCATGATAACACGCAGTGCCGATGCTGATGTGATAGTAGTTGGTCTTATTGGTGAAAGAGGGCGTGAGCTAGCATCGTTTACCAAAGAAATAACTACATCCCACTCTAAACATAAGGTTGTGGTTGTTGCCGTACCGGCTGATCGTTCGGCTTTGTTAAGAATTCAGGGAGCAAAGAGGGCGACTAGCATCGCGGAGTATTTCCGCGATCAAGGAAAAAATGTTTTGCTAATTTTGGACTCTCTGACACGGGTTGCGCATGCTCAGAGAGAGATTGGATTATCTCTAGGTGAGCAGCCTACCGCTAGAGGATATCCGCCATCAGTGATCTCGTTGATCCCTGAATTGATTGAGCGGACAGGAGCTGGAGTTAACTCAGTGGGTTCTATAACTTCAATCTACACCATTTTGGCAGATGGTGATGATACTGTTTCAGATCCTATCGTAGACAATGCGCGCGCAATTTTGGACGGACATATCGTGCTATCACGTAAGCTTGCTCAGCAAGGGGTATACCCCGCGGTCGATGTCAGCAACTCTGTTAGTAGACTAATGGATCAGCTGTGCTCTCCTGACCATTTGGAAAGCTCTCGTAAGTTGAGAAAATTAGTTTCTATTTACCAAGAAAATCAGGATCTCCTTTTGATGGGGGGGTATATTAAGGGTCAAGATGCAGATTTGGACTTAGCGGTTCAGCTTTGGCCTAAAATTGTTGATTTTCTTCAACAAGAACAATCCACAAGTTTTTCATTTCTTGAGACTGAAAAATTACTCTCTAAATTACTTTTATAATGGTGCGACATGTCTAAATATAGAGTTTTTGATTTAATTTACCGTCAAGGTGAAAATAAAAAGTTGAAAGCTCAATTTGAGCTTAACAATATGACTGATAATATTGGCAAAATACGTAAACTTGAAGAGGATTTGACCTTTAATATTAAAGAAACGGTAGAGGTTGGTGTTTCGCAAAGTGGTCATAGCGTTAAGATAAATAGTAAACTTCGTGAAAAAATGATCCACCAAAAGGAAGTCGTAGAAAACAAAATCGATTTCCTCACGATCGAACAATTACATCTACAGGAAATGATGACAAAGCATGAGTTTAAAAATAAGAAAATTTTAGAAAAATTGTCTGAGTTGAAGTCTAACGACCAGAAAGCGACCGAATTAAAACAATTTGAAAGAGATATATTATTGCGAAGAAAATAGTTGGTACAGAATTTGCTCACTAATGCGTAGAATTGTGTGGAGTTTGGCAAATGAGTATTACCTTAAACGGTGCAATATCCTCGGGGAGTTCAGAAGACTTGTTTGGCTCAAAGGGTTCTCCAAGCGGGCAGAATAATGGACTTTTTGCCAATTTTTCCACCTTGTTGACTTCATTTTCAAGTGAGGATCCAGACCCCACTCTTGGACATGAGACTTTTAACGTCCATCTTAATAAAATTAATAAAGTTGACGCGGTAAATGTATCAGCGATAGATTTCTTAGGACAAATTATCAGTGATGATATGATCTTGGTTGATGACAAATTAGACAACCTCATAAGCGAAGAAGGTCTTGAAGGTCTGGTGAGCCACCTTGTAAATGGTGGAAATTTGGATGGAAGTATTCAAATCAATGCAACGTCTGCTTTTATTGAATCGCGTCTCGAAATTCTTTCCAGTGAGCCTTCTGTGGGCCACAACTCTGCCCATTTGGCTCTTTTAACGGTTAAAGAACTTTTTGCTGCTAGTGAGCAAATTTACGATATTGGGAAAGGTTTGTCTGAGCAGGTTACATTAGATGAAAACGTCCATATCCTGAACGATCTTATGATTGGCATGCCTAATCAACTTGAATTAAATGGCACAGACACATCGTCTATTTTGTTTGATATTAGAGATCTAAAAAATAGCTTAAATGAAGCTTCTACCAATCAATCGATTGGTTTTGATTTAGAGAATGTAGCTGACGAATTTATAATTCCTCAAGTAGTGCCAATAAATGTAAAAAATCCGCAGATTAGTAACGATACATACGCTCCTTTTGTTGCTGTGAAAGTTGAATTGTTTGGCCCAGAGGGTGACTTAGAGATGTTTGGGCTTGAAGGTGATCCGGGGGCTATTAAGTTCTCAGACTTACCAAGCACTCAAACACTGGGGGTGAATCCAGGTATATCGGGTGTCACACGGACTGTTGAAATTGGTTCTGATATAGACACTCGTTCAAAATTACTTATTGGTTTGTCCATTCCTGAGAATTCTGATTTCAGAAAATTACCAGATTTTGTGAGGCTTAAAGTAGGCTTGGCAAGTGAAAGTAATAAATCTGAAGATACAGAATTAACACAAATAAGCCACTTAGATAAGTCTTCCAAAGTAAGCCCGCTCATGGGAATTAACGAAAGTTCTGATAGTCGTGATGTAGCCAAGCAATTGGTCC
>Ga0209712_10004952_pt1 | contig 10489 bp, 12 predicted proteins | sample ArcOceMetagenome_FD_187443 | JGI IMG/M metagenome (GOLD analysis project Ga0209712, IMG submission 187443) | Marine eukaryotic phytoplankton communities from Arctic Ocean - Arctic Ocean - Greenland ARC118M Metagenome (SPAdes) (version 2) | ecosystem: Environmental > Aquatic > Marine > Oceanic... | reverse complement strand
GGTATTAGCCACGTGTACCATTGTGCCGCTTTAATTTCTTTTGCCCCTAACGATTATGCGCAATTAAATAAAACAAATACCGAAGGAACAGCCAATATTGTAAACCTGTGTATTAGCCATTCAATACAAAAACTGTGCTACGTTAGTTCCGTGGCGACTATGGGAGTTGACCCCCATAAAATAACCGAAGAGACCAGTTGGAAATCTGAGTACGTGAAAAATGTTTATGCCATTACAAAACACAATGCTGAAATGGAAGTTTGGCGTGGAATACAAGAAGGAGTCTCTAGTGTTATTGTAAATCCTGGGGTGATTTTAGGAGCTGGATTTTTTAATTCAGGGAGCGGACTTCTATTTAAAATTGTTCATAAAGGATTGAGATATAAGACTGAGGGTATTACAGGATATATAGGAGTAAATGATGTGGTTAAAAGTATGGTTTTGCTAATGAATAGCGATCACACAAATGAACGGTATATTCTTGTTAGCGATACGCTTACGTTTGGAGATTTCACCAAACTTTTATCAAATGAGCTAGGAGTGAAACCTCCACAAAAGACAGCTAAAAACTGGATGCTTTCCTTTGCATGGCGCCTAGATTGGCTAGCCAGTATTGTTACAGGTAAGAGAAGACAATTAACTAAAAACATGTGTCGGACTCTAAATAATAAAAACCATTATAGTTCTGAGAAATTTTTGAACGCAGAAAAACAATTCAAATTCACACCTATTTCAAAAACTATTTCCGAAGTGAGTCATATTTACTTAAAGGACGTAGAGACTTTTTGATAGATTTTATTTTTTCACGAGCTATTTTAGTGGTGTCGATTTGATTTTGTCGAGCCTTTTTTATAGAATCTTTGATTCGTGTTTGCTCAACAATGATAGCTTCGTATGTAGCTTTTTCTGCAGCTAACTTAGAGCCTACTTTTTCGTAAATTGCATTATATTGGTCGGGATGATATGTGTAATAAGTATTACTTTCGACAAACTGAAGACTATCTATTTCATAAGTTCTATAAATGTAGTTTAACGGGTTTTCAATTTTGCTTTGTAGCAGTTGTTTATTTACTCCCTTTGCGGAATTAATTAAGATCACATCAAAAAGTATCTCTACCATTTGATCTTCTGGAATTAAATTAGCTGGTTTTTTTTCAGTGGACTTTCCACAGGACATAAAAACTAAGACACTAATTAATACTGCTATTTTTCTCATCTGTTAAATGTTAGTCGCATCGCTGCGTTTACATTAGTAAAGTTAGCATTTTCATAGACTATTGCTCCGTTTAAGATGGTGTGGGTTACTCGGGACTTAAAAGTAGAGCCTTCAAAAGGAGACCATCCACACTTATACAAAATATTATCTTTGTTAACGGTCCATGGATTATTTGGGTTAACCAACACTAAATCCGCAAAGTATCCTTCTTTAATGTAACCTCTTTTTTCAATTTGAAACAAGATAGCTGGATTATGACACATTTTCTCCACCATTTTTTCAACAGATATTTTGCCTTTATGATAGGCTTCCATCATTGCAACCAATGCATGTTGAACCAAGGGACCTCCAGAGGGTGCATTCATATAGTTTTTTGACTTCTCTTCAAGTGTATGAGGTGCGTGGTCGGTGGCAATAACATCAATTTTATCATTTAAAAGAGCCTCCCATAATGCATCTCTATCCTTGGATGATTTTACTGCTGGATTCCATTTTATAAACGTTCCTTTTTTCTCATAATCTGCATCCGAAAACCACAAGTGATGTACACAAACCTCTGCCGTTATTTTCTTATCTTTTAAAGGCTTTTTGTTAGAAAATAAAGCCATTTCTTTTGCCGTAGTAAGGTGAAAAACATGCAAACGAGCGCCCGTTTTTTTGGCTAAGGCAATTGCTTTTGAAGACGAAATATAACAAGCTTCTGCACTTCTAATCTCTGGATGACATTTGATAGGAATGTCTTCCCCATAAGTTTTTAAGTAACGAGCTGTATTTTGTTTAATAGTATCTTCATCTTCGCAGTGAACCGAAATTAACAAGTCGGTACTTTTAAATATTTTTTCTAAAACTTCAGGATTATCAACTAGCATATTTCCGGTTGAAGATCCTAAAAAAAGTTTAAGACCTGCTACCTTTTGAGGATCTACTTTTAAGATTTCATCTAAGTTATCATTAGTTCCGCCAAACATAAATGAATAATTTGCAGACGATGTTTGGGCTGCAATCTGAAATTTATCTTCTAATTTGTCAATGGTCGTTGCTTGAGGATTGGTATTTGGCATTTCTATAAATGACGTAATGCCTCCAGCAATAGCTGCTCTCGATTCTGTTTCGATAGTAGCTTTGTGAGTTAGACCAGGTTCTCTAAAATGGACTTGATCGTCAATGACTCCGGGAAGGAGATAATTATTTTCAGCATCAATAACAGTGACATTAGAGTTTTTTACACTAATGGAACTAGCAATTTCTTTAATATATTGATCCTCAATTAACACATCACCAAGAAAGGTAGTACCTTCATTGACAATACGAGCATTTTTTATGAGTATTGATTTTTTATACATTTATCGGTTTCCTAAAATTGTTTTTAATCGCATTTGAATAACTCCAAAAATCGCTTCTTTGATTATGCCTTTGCTAAGCTTTGAAACGCCGTAAAGTCTACCGGTAAAGATAATAGGGATTTCTTTGATATTAAACTTTTTTATGTGAGTATTATATTTCATTTCAATTTGAAAAGCATAGCCAATAAATTTAATTTCGTCTAAATTAATCGCTTCTAAAACAGCACGTCTGTAACAGACAAATCCTGCTGTGGGGTCAAAAATATTCATTCCTGTGATGAGCCTTACATAAAATGAAGCTCCATAGGAAAGCAAAACCCTAGACAAAGGCCAGTTTACAACATTAACCCCTTTAATATACCTTGATCCAATAGCAAGATCAATATTTTTATGCTTGCAAGCTTCGTAAAGCAGCTCAAGATCCTTAGGGTTGTGAGAAAAATCTGCATCCATTTCAAATACAAATTCATAGTGCCGTTCTAAGCACCATTTAAAGCCCTCTACATAAGCAGTTCCCAATCCTTGCTTACTGTTTCGTTTAAGTAAAAAAAGTCGCTCTAGATACTTAGACTGACAGACCTCTACCTTTTGAGCCGTCTGGTCTGGAGAATTATCGTCGACTACCAAAATATGGACCTGATCGTGCTGTGAAAAAACAGCATCTATGATTGCCTCGATATTTTCAATTTCATTATAAGTTGGTATGATGACGATAGCATCTTTCATTCGATAGAAAATTTTGACAAAAGTAAGTTATTTTTTGCGGACTCATTTTATAAATATTCTTCATAACTTTGAATATGCTAAGAGAGGTTATATATAACGACAGGTACACAGCTATTATTATAGTGAGTCTTACAATAATTGTAAGCGCTAAGCTTTTGAATCCTAACAGGTTTGCATACTTCATGAGATTGATAGGCAATTCCAATTACTTAAGAATTCACTTTAAAGACCATCGTTTTTTTGACCCTTTTGATGTGTTATTATTTATAAACTTCTGCACTAATGCTGTACTCACATTAATGTTCATATGTTCTTATTACAAATACATAGCAGACTTAACTCATAGTGATTTCATAAAACTAGTTATAATTATGGGGCTTGGTTTGCTAGCGAAAATACTACTAGAGTTAGGAATCGGATACCTTTTTGAAATTGAGAAGCTTTCACACAGCTATGTTTTTCAAAAAATAAGTATTCTAAACTTTTTAGGCGTTCTACTACTTCCTTTGAATGCTTTATTGATTTTTAGTTTTCTAGGCAAAGGTTCATTATTAGTCATAATCACGACCATTTCAGTCCTAATTATCTTAATTGGCTTATTTAAATCAATCAAATCCCATCAAAAGCTTCTTATAAATAATTTCTTTTATTTTATTTTGTATCTTTGTACCCTCGAAATTGGACCTTACGTTATTTTGTGTAAGCTATTTTCGTACGATATAAATTAACATTTTAGAGTAATTGATCTATGAAAATAAAAACCATTTTGGTTTCCCAACCAGAACCTAAAGTTGAAAACTCTCCTTACTTTGACCTAGAGGAAAAGCAAAAAGTAAAGATTGATTTTCGCCCGTTTATTCATGTTGAAGGGGTTACCGCAAAAGAAATTAGATTACAAAAAGTAGATTTTTCAATTTACTCTGCTGTGATTTTAACTAGCAGAAACGCTGTAGATCACTTCTTTAGAATTGCAGACGAAATGCGTTTCAAGGTGCCCGATTCTATGAAATATTTTTGTCAGTCAGAAGCTGTAGCTTACTACCTACAAAAATATGTAGTATACCGTAAACGAAAAATTTATGTTGGTAAGCGTAACTTTTCGGACTTAGCTCCATTGATAAAAAAATATAAAAACGAAAAGTTTTTACTACCTTCTTCAGATAAGCTTAAGCCTTCAGTACCTGCGGCACTTGACGAGCTAGGGATCCAATGGAAACAGGCTGTTTTTTATAAAACAGTTATTAGTGACTTATCGGACTTGGCAAATGTATATTATGACATTCTAGTGTTTTTCAGTCCTTCTGGAATCGACTCTTTATTTCATAATTTTCCAGATTTCAAGCAAAATGATACACGTATTGCTGTGTTTGGAAATACTACCGTTAAGGCGGTTGAAAACAAAGGGCTTCGAGTTGATGTTGCTGCACCAACCACAGAAATGCCTTCAATGACTATGGCGCTTAACAAATACATACAAGAAATAAATAAAAAATAATATTGCCTCTCTTGATGATTTAAAACCCACTCTTTCGAGTGGGTTTTTTTTTAAGGAAAATGAATAATTATAAGCTTACAGCCATTAAACAAGTAGAATTTGTACTTAAATTATATTATATTAGCTGTAAACAAAATACAATAATGAGATTCTTATATTTAATTTTATTTGTGTTTATTTTTATTAGCTGCTCTAGTGATGACAATGAAAGTGACACTGAGAGTACTCCCCCTGTTTTGACTGCATCAGATTTCAATCCATATACACAGGGTAGTTATTGGATATACAATGTAGATAGTAGTAGTACTGACCTCCCTGAAATGGATTTCACCTCTACTGATTCATTATATATAGCTTCTACCTCAGACGCTTCATACTCACTTGACGCTAACGATGGCATGGGTGCTGACGGCAGCATGAACAGTATTCTAACAAGTGGAAGCTTATCCTTAACAGACACAACTTTAAAGTATTATGGAACATTAGACCTCCCATTAGACATTGATCTTGAGCAAACTCCTGAAATTACTGATCTTGTATTGCTAGATTTAGAAGCTGCTAACGGAGCTGAAATTTCAAGTTTCGTTGGCACATTTTCCGACACTATTGACCTTCAAGGGACTGCAGTTCCCCTAAACATATCCTATGTCCTCTCTACTGTAAAAGAAAATTTATATGATTCAAAAATGGTTAACGGAACTAGTTACACAAATGTTTATGAAGGCACACTACGTTTTAACTTATCTGTAACGGGGAATATTACAATTTCTGGTTTTAGTGTAAATATAAATATTATTGAACCCCAGGATATTCTATTTATTCGATATTATTATGGAGCTGGCATTGGGCTTCTTAGAGCAGAAAGCAATCAAGGTTTTGAACTAGCTACTGAAATAATTGCACTAATTTCTCAAAGTGGCGGTGGGTTTGACTTGCCGGCATCTGCCACGGTTACAGGGGTCGAAGCGCTGAGTAATTACATGCTAAACTAAGCGCTAAGTCATTTAATAAAATAGGCTCAAACTACTTTTTTTTAAGCTTTCTAATTGTTGGCGAAGAAACGATAAATAATATAAAACCACTCAATACAGTTATAAGTCCAAGCAGTGAAAACGCTCTTAAAAGGGTGGTATTAAAGTTGTCTCTGGACTGGTAATCCATAGTATGGGTCATCCATAAAAAATCAAACCATCTCCAATCTCTATGGCGAACCGTTTGAAAAGCACCGTCTGCGTATGAAATATATGCAGTAATTGACTCTGGATGTTTATAGTTTATCGCATATGCAGGGAGTGGTCTACCTCGGTATTCATGATGCGCATCCGTAGACACAAACAACTCAACAGTTTTATAACTAAGTTCGGGAATCATATTTTGACTCGCAACATAAAGCGCTTCATCTTTAGAAATACCTTGGCGTTTTTTTCCAGAACTTGCATTATATAAATCCGAACCATTGATCCAAAAATGAGGGACGCCATTTAAATCTCTAAGTGCAATTTTAGAAATAGTTAATTGAGAAAAAAGAGAGTCAGAAGTTAATAAATTGTCAAAACTAATACTAGGAGGGTGAATTCTATAGTCATCTCCGTGAATAGCATCAATATCTGTCCAACTAAAGTACAATCCACTGACCGTCCAAAAGATAAACTGAATCCCTAAAAACAAGCCTAAGTAACGATGGGATTTACGTATAAGCCCTTGTGTTTTACGATTGAGTGCCACCTAAAAGGTACTATAAATTACAACTCATGTCATCTCCACAACACATTGGTGACTTAATTTTCCCTTCACATTCTGGACATTTAGACACCTGTACTTGCGAGCCATCAGGGAGGTCTATCATGCCATTTTCTAAAGAAACATCACAGTTACCACAAGTTGCCTTCACAGCCATGCCACATTGTTTACATTCGTAAGTATTCATTATTTTATAGTTTAAAATCAATTATACAACTTGAAATTAATGCTTTTTTATCACATAAACACTAAATACATGAATATTCCATACATAAAAACTAAGGCAAAGCCTTCGATTTTTTTGAGTTCATGTCGTTTCAATAGCAATGCCAGCGGGAGTAAAACTGCTGCAAAGACCAACATCCAAATTAAATCTCTAGAAATAATTAAAGGATCTTCAACAATAATTGGCTTAATCATGGCTGTTAATCCTAGCACAGATCCTATATTAAATATATTTGAGCCAATTAAATTACCTAACGAAATTGCTTTTTCATTTCTAACAACAGCCATAACTGAGGCTGCCAGTTCAGGCACGCTTGTGCCTACAGCTATAATAGATACAGAAATTACGGCCTCACTTACCCCTATTTCTTGAGCGATCACAACAGCCCCTTTTACAAGCCAGTCTGAACCAAAATATAAGGTAACACCTCCTATAAGCAGCCAAATTCCTATTTTAAAATTTGAAATCACTGTTAAGGCGTCTATGGAATCATCTGGCTCAGAGCCACTAGAATTTCTTAAAACCAAGATGACAAAAATAATTAATCCTGTAAATAAAATAGCACCTTCAACAGCCGTGAGCTGATTGTCATTAGATAAAAAATAATAAAACAGCATTGAAAACAACATAAGAACAGGCCAATGAAATCTATAAAATGTTTTATCTACATAGATTGTTCCTATCATGGCTGTAATCCCGAGAACCAATCCTATATTAGCTATATTAGAACCAACCACATTATTAATTGCAATAGAAGGAGACCCATTTAAAGCGGCATTTAAGCTTACTAAAAGCTCTGGAAGTGAGGTAGCAAAAGAGACAACAGTCAACCCAATAACCATTTTAGAAATATTGAGCTTGAGTGATAATGCCACAGAAGCACGCACCAAGAAATCACCTCCAACCACAAGCAGCACAAACCCCAAAAGCATCAAAACTACATCCATGTCCTATTTTTTTACGAAGATAAATCTAAGATATTAAATTTGCTTATATTTATATGAAGAATTTCTATTTTTGAATAATGAACTCACAAACATTTTTTAAGGTCCTTGCAAAAGTTAATAAGTGGCTACTTCCTAGTTTAACAAAAAAGCGGGTAGATCTGGCTAAAGCAACTAAATTACAAATGGCTTTGTTTGGCTGGCGACTGTATGTCACTAAAAAAGCACTGGACTAGTAGCTTACTGCTGCAAAAACAGGATAAGTGTCTATTTTTTTAGTTCCCTCAAGAAAGTTAATTTTTATAATAAAATTACATTGAACAATCTGCCCTCCTGCAGATTCAATCATTTTACAAACCGCTTTAACGGTTCCCCCAGTAGCCAATACGTCGTCATGAATAAGCACCTTATCCCCTTTTTGGATGGCGTCTTCATGCATTTCTAATACATCAGAACCATATTCTAAATCATAAGCCTGTGCAACCACCTTTCGAGGCAATTTTCCGGATTTTCGAACAGGGATAAAAGGAACTTTAAGGGCTTGTGCTAACAACATCCCAAAGAAAAAACCACGAGCTTCAATAGCCACTACCTTATCAACCTTTATCGTTTGCAACTGAGACAATAACGACTCCAAACACAAGGCGACTCCTTCTGGACTCTTAAGTAGAGATGTAATATCCTTAAAGTGAATGCCTTTTTTAGGAAAATTAGGAACATCACGAATGTATGATTTTAGTGAATTCATAGAAAAATAAAATTGACAACTATTAATTATAAGCTTTTAACACTAGAGTCTGATTTTAGCGACCCAAGCATGCCCAAATATAAGAAAATGCATTTGGGCAGGGTAAACAAAAAAAGGAACTACATTTCTGTAATTCCTTTTACAAAATTGGCAGGACTCAATCCTGATAATTTTATTATTGTTAGAGCAAAAACAAATTTATTAAATACTGCAACATCAACTATTAATTTTTAAAAAATAAGTTATTTAGATTCTTTAAGCGTTACATTCATAATCTTTGAATTAGGAATATATAAAGAACCTGTAATTGCATCTATACCCCATCCCAATATTGAAAACAAGTTTAATACAGCAATAGTGTTAAATTTACCATCAACTACAATAGTTTTAGTTTCAAAACCATCTTTTTCAAATGTAATAATATCATCTGCTTTCAATTTGAGCTGCAGAGGCGTTGTACCCATTTCCAACCCATTGACTGAAATTGTAGTTCCTTGTTGTTTAGTGGTGTTAATTGCAACCCTACTTTTACCGCCATTAATTATTGTTGCACAAGACGACACCATTAAAATGGTCATTAAAATTAAAGAAAATTTTTTCATTGTTTTAAATTTGTTAGTTTATTTTACCAAAAATAGCAAATAAATTTGACTTCTTATAGTTATGACATTTAAAATAGACTTGATTCTCTACTAGAAACAAGAAAATCTGTCAATCATGCAAAGTTTCTAATCTTTAGAGCTACTATTTTACCAATAGAGTCTAAAGGTAAGGTTTGGGGTAATTCCTATAGAAAGCTTCTCTATTAGTTCTATTGGATCGTCTAAACTGTTATTCCCTCTATATTCTCTACTAATTAAGTTCATTCTATTGTAAACGTTTCTAATTGATAGTCCAACTTTACCTCTTAACTTATTATGCTTAGATATTTTAAAATTATAGGTAGAAGAAAAATCAAGACGATGATAAACAGGTAATTCACTAGTATTAATCCCATCACTAAATTCTAATCCATCACTACTTTCTTTTGCAATAGTATAGGGTTTACCTGTTTGCCATTTCCAACCTAATGCAAATTGAAAACCCTCTAATTTATAACTCAAAGCCGCTGAAACAGAATGTGTAATATTAGATTTTGAAGTAAAATCTTTATTGTTATTTAAATTTTCGAATCTACTTTCTGATTCATTAAGTGAATAACTTAACCAAGAATTAAAACCATTAAATTGTTTTTTTACAAAAGCATCTAATCCAACAATCTTCTGTTGACCTATATTAAAACTACTATTCTCAGGGTTTAAAAACCCAAGTGATAAGGCTGTGATGTTATTTAATTTTTTATGATATGCATCTATATCAATGCTTAATCCTTTTTTGCTATAAATAAACCCTGCAGAAACTTGCTGACTATTAATAATGGGAAACGCATTACCATCTGCTAACCTCCACAATTTATTTTCTAGTGAAAGATCGCTTAATATGGTTTCATCAATTTCACTGATAATTTGGTTCTTAATTTCGGCAGTAGCCTGAAATTTTAAGCTTTTTAGAAGTGGTTTATATACCACTAACCTTGGCTCTAGCCTTACAGCATCTAGTTCGTTAAAATAAGTGCTTCGTAAACCAAAAGAGAGATTAAAAAGCTTTGGGTTTTTATAGCCGTACTGACCATATACACTATGCGTTTGTATCCTGTTATTTTCTGTATCTAAAACAAATAAAAGGTTTGTTGTATTTAAAAACGCATAAGCAACATCTTTGAGTGCGTATTGGTAACCAAATGTAACTTGACTCGCTTTTGATGCATCAATGGTAACTTCTGATGATATACCCGAATCAAAAATGGTATTTCGCTTTTCAAAATCTGAAACTTGCGCATCACCTTCTCTTGTAATAAAATTATAGTTGAGTTTATAATCAGAGAAAAAGGCCGTTGTATTTTGAGTTATTTTTTCGTTCCACTTTACCTTCCAACCTAAACCATACCCCCTATTACTTGTCACTAATTTGTCAATAAGTCTTCGATTGTTTTCAGTATGATTTAGAACATA
>Ga0209712_10004951_pt1 | contig 10491 bp, 10 predicted proteins | sample ArcOceMetagenome_FD_187443 | JGI IMG/M metagenome (GOLD analysis project Ga0209712, IMG submission 187443) | Marine eukaryotic phytoplankton communities from Arctic Ocean - Arctic Ocean - Greenland ARC118M Metagenome (SPAdes) (version 2) | ecosystem: Environmental > Aquatic > Marine > Oceanic... | reverse complement strand
CGTGAATTACTTTACTCTTTTTTGAAAGCAGACCTGTTCAAAAAAGTCAATAAAATCGGCAATTTAAATCGCATAGTTTGAAGTTACATCAAAACTTTCTTCAGATCGGAGGATAAAGCTTTTGCAGTCTTCTTGTCTTTGGATTTAACATCAATCTTCAATCCTCTCTCCGTTGCCTTGATCAGCAGTAGCGCGATCGTTCCATCGCTTGTCTTTGAGGATAGAATATAGTTTGAATTATCCATTCCATCACCAATCTCGCTTGCTGATAAGAATTCCATAAGAGATACTTTTAATGTACCAAGATCAATTTGACTATGGACCTCAACCTTTGATGTGTACGATACCCATTCATCTGAGTTCAACATTACAGACATATCATCCTGACTTAAACAGATAGGGGACATGTTTTTTGAAGAAGGGATGTTGACTTTGATGTGTGCAGTATGCTGTCCTATCGAAATGCTACCTTTCAGATCCAACGAAGACATTGAGAACGGGCCGACTTTGCCCATGTCCATTTCAGCCTGAGGATCAACTTGTTCGAGTCGTAACGCGTCTACTCCAGGTAGAGTGATAACTACATTTGGTAGAGCATTAACAGATGACTTGTTGCACACTTTGATGCTCAATTTCACGAAATTTTTCTTCGGAGAATATGTTTTATACATTATCTGCACATCATCCCAGTGAAAGGATGTTGCAGCCAATGTATTCTTCAGGGATGCTTTCTGCCAGAAACGAAGCGTCTTTGCTGAATTTGTTCCATTTTTTGTCGGGGTGGGTATGATCTCGCTTAGTACTGGTACTATTGGTACCGGGAGTGGAGATGGGGCGTTCAAGGAGAGCAGATCGTCGAATGCGTCATTTATTGCATTTGAGGGCTGAGCTGTATCGGATGAAAATACTCCAGTGCTGCTGCTAGCGGCAAAACCTCCAAAATCGAGGAGGTCTGATGTAGGATTTTCTTGTTCATTTCCAGCTTTACTTGTTTTTGAAATCTTCGACTTTTTTTCTTTCTTTTTCTTCTTGCTGGATCTAAGAGGTTCTTCAACTGCGGGTATGAATAGGCGGTCGGCAACGACGTGGTGCTTTGGTTCGGGGATGAACTCGTCCTCGCGAAGAGGAGTAGTCAGGTCAATATTGGCCAGACTATTCCATTTTGAAGAAGACCCTTGATTGTTGTGTTGGCGGGCTATTGCGAGTGCAGGTTCGTTAGATTCGTCGTCATCATCGCTATCAATTATGCTTTGGCGCACAAGAGAAACATTCAAATTTGCACCATGATCGTCGTTTGTCATGGATCCCATGCTAGACAAGAACTCAAGATCTCCTGACGCTTTTGCTTTTTTGTTCTTCTTTTTACGTTTCTTCTTCTTAGCGCTATCAGAACAATTGTCATCACTATCCATCAATTGAATAGCACCAAAACGATTTGCTTTGCTTTCCTCGGCGTCACCTTTAGACTCCGAATTGAGATAAAAAGGATCGTGCTGCTTCGCCGTTAATGAAGTTGTCGGGTCGTTTGTAGCATTCTGTGGAGTGATATTAGCATTACTTCCATTGTGAACCATAAGAAAGGGGTCATCCCTTGTCTTGGAGGGGAGTGTCGAGTTGCTTATAGATGTCACACCAATTGAGCTAGACCGCGCTTTTTGTTGTGAACTGAAACTGACAGACTCAATTGAATTCGGAAGTCTACCTCGACGCAAGCTTGCTTCGTTGAAAAGCTTGGTAAAAATAGCTGGGTTCTCGTTATCAAGAATTGCTTTGATATGCTCTGGTGCAGATGCCTTCTTTTTCCGCTGTGCCTTACTGCTGATAGGCTTCATATGTTCTGGGATCAAGAGGTATTTGAGTGTTTCAGAAACGGCTCTGGCCTTTGAAGCAAGTGTCCCAGTTGTGGAACTAGACATTGGGAAATCAGAAAGAGACTGAGCATTTGATACTGGGGGGGGTTTAATATCTTTCCCCGATCCAATACCAAGATTGAGCAAGTCGTCAGTCAAGTTATGCGTCCCTCCCTTTCCCACATCTTCGTCGGATTCATCGTCGTCGATCCGTTGCAGGGATGGGGCTGTGGGGTTGTCAATCAAACCGAGGGTATTCAGAAGTTGGAAAGCTGTAAAGGAACGTTCTTGAACTTCTGCATCCATACTTTGCATGTAAACAGGGAGGTATTTTGTCAGTGTCTTGGCACACGCTTCGAGCTCACTATCGGTACACTTCTTGGAATATGTAGCTGACGCAAAGACCTTCATTGTCGCTTGAGCGTAGACACTCTGCGTTTGTAAACAAAGTGAATCTATATTCGATGGGTCTGTTTCTGCTTGAATAATGGCATGGTAGGTTCCCTTAGAGGAGGCGTTGTATTTCAACAATTCATCTTCGTCCTCTCCGCCTTCTATTTCAAGTGAGATAGCTTCGTCAATTAAGCTCGAATACTCTCCAATAATAAATGCTGCAACTGGTAAAACTTCCGGCATCATACTAACATTTGATTCTAAGCCAAAAGTTCCCGAGAAGATTCCTTTATCCTTGTACATTCCTCCGTCTAACATCAATCCAATCATTCTCCTAACAGCATAGGATCTTACTGGAAGGACCCTTAAGGTGACATCAATAATTTGATTGCTAACGAGAGGGCCAAGGTTTCGGCTGTTTTTTCCATGTCCATCAATGCCTTTCGTCCTGGCTAAAATCACCAACACATCAATATACCATGCAAAGTCTGTAACCAGTGAGTACTTTTCAGACGAACAGATCTCAACTATTTTCTCGACAAGATCAATCTTGTAAGCCCCACTTGCCATGTCAACGTGATGCAATAACTGAGTTACCAAATCCATTACATTCTTTCTGGTGGCAAGTCCAATCAGTAAGTCCAATGCTCTCGTTCGAATTGTTACATCCTCGTCGCTTAGACAGGCAAGGATGAGCGGGCGATAACCAGGTGCGCTCAGGACCTTTGGGTGGGATGTCATAAGAGATCCAAAACCTACCAATCCAAGATATTTCAAGTTCTGATCGTTTTCTTCTACAAAACTCTTCAGAGTCTCCGCTGATAAGGCCACAATACTTGGCACACTTGCCGGCATAGTTCCGTCAGCTTTTCTACAATAAGGAAGACATAAAGTGATTGTATATGCAGCTTCATAGAGTAAGCTCTTTGCCTGGGTACTCTTTACAATGCCCGCCAATGGCTCAAGTAGCTTCCTTGCCAACCTTGGTTCTTCTGGTACCAATGTGCCCAGCAATTTGACAACCTTTATCAGCATCCAATTATTGCTGCTACTGGTGAGCAATCCAAAAAATGCTGGAGCCAAAATCAAGTAGTTCTTAGGGTTGACGTCGCTCAGCTCTGTGATCACATTCACTGCACAACTTGTCACTGAGGAGTTAGAATCTTTCAACAAGCACTCTTGTATTCTTGGGAATGTCAATCTCAATGCTTGCGGGTACTTCATGAACATTTTCAATAAACAGAGAATAGCTTTTTTCCTCAAATAAGGCTGCGGATGCAATGTAAGATTGGTGACGTCACTAAGCAACTCTCTAGCTAGGTCCTCTGTCACGATATTACTGAGGCAGTTAATAGCTACACCCGCTTCGTACACACCATTCATACCAGGTCCAACAGCACCTCTTAGTTCTTTCTTGAGCGTGTTGGTGGTGAGCAAAATTACATCTGTATCTTGAGTAAACGCCTGCGATGCCGCAAGGTAACCAATGCGTTTGTGTGCAAATCTAGGGCTGCTCATGACCTCAATCGTCGCAAAACTAGCCCATGACATATTGTATCCCATCATTTGCAAAAACGTTAGTTTTTGGAGGGCATTGGCTTTGGTATGAGGGTCAGTAGAGTTAATTTCAGATTTGATCTCTGCAATGCATGAAGAGATGTATAATGCTGTATCTCGTTTTGAGGCGCGGATGCCTTTCACGATATCGGTGAGCGTCTTTTCAAACACCATGTTTGCTACTATGAAAGTGACCGGTGACCCGTGACCCCTGCCGTACTATCCAAGTTCGGGTCTATCGGTTTCCAAGGCTATCTCGATCTTGTTAGAGTTGGAGCTTCGAAAACCGCAATTCGTAATTCGAAGTTACAGCAGCTGTGAGTACGACAGGCAGAGTTTACAGTTTATCAATAATGGATATGATAGTAGAGATGCTTTTGTTTGGAGAGAAGAGGGGGGGTTGTACTACTGTACCCGCCGCAGGAGTATTCGAAGTAAAACTGTTGTGGGGTACGAGGTACCAGTACTCGTACGGTACAGAGGTTACTTGCTCGCTTGTACCGTACCTGGTACCGGCGCCGGTGGGTATTGAAGATCGGGTGTAGGCTAATAACCTAGAATATTCCAGACCGTATGTACCGGTGGGCGTCACTGTGTACCTATCGTCCTGCCTGCTGATGTGTTGTTGACAGACAGACGGCCCCTAAAGGCCTATCTCCAAAAGAGCGATACCTAATATTATGTGTGTCGTGTGTCTGTGCTCCAAAATTACATGAATGACTTCACGTCCAGATATCCGTCAGCCCTTCACCGCGACGAGAATGGTAGAACTTTAACACAAGCTGCAACTGCATCTGGAGCAAGACGTTTCAGAATATCAACATGTTTATTGTTGAAACATGACAGATGATGAGATCACTGAACTTGTGATTCGAGCGATCTGTCCACCATATTTGTCCTTTTATCAAGGAATACAGCATTGCTTGAGATGCACATCAAGCAAACAACACAGATGAATTTGAAGAGGAGGCAAGAGGACGAAAGAGGTAGAGACAACGATGATGATGGTAACGTCAATGACAAATAATGAACATGTTAGATATCTCTGTATAGTCGTGGAGAGAAACAGTTTGTTGTTCTACTTTGATCAGGCTGTGCTGGGCCCCACTTGCCACTCACTTCAGTATTCTACCTCAACAAGCTTGGATGTAGCTTATTTAGAGAGGTCCAGAAACAGCACATTTGTTGATATACTTGCGTAGTTAGTGGTAGTAGTATTACAAAATAGATTGTATGATAAAATTATGATTAGTTTATTAGAATAGAATGAAGTAATCATCTATTTATTTCGAGCGTTTGCGCACCTGTCTTCGCAGGGGCAATACCGTTGTATATACATACAATTTGATTACGCAGGAATGATACGTTAAGGCAATAGTATAGATCATATACGAGCCGAAAGAATTAGTGTTTATGCGTTAGATTAGTTCACTCTTTGGAAAGGTGAGAGAATCGGCGAGACACTTGTGACTATTTCCAGTTATGTCTAAATAAGTTATAACGTCTGTTATAACTATATTTCATATTATTATATCTTTTGTATAGGGGGTCATAACCTAGTACTTAAATGTGAAAAGGTAGCACTCCCCCCCCGGATTTGTGGTGTAAGTCATTTAAAAATGAGGTTCGAGTCTTCGAATGTTAATACGTTCGTTGACTCGACCACATTGTATGCGTGCAATACCATTCGTATAAGTTTCTGTTATAGCAAATGGACCGAGTTTTGGGGAATCTAGCTTGCGGAAGATCCCCCCGCCCGTCTTTGACAATATATACTTGTTGTCCAACAGAATAGTCATAATCTATGCGATTTCTGTTTTCTCTTAAATTAGCTTTGTCCACGAGTTTCTGTTTGCGAATTGAAAGGGCCTTCCAATTACTAATGCTTTCATATTGAAAAGCATATCACGCCCGAACACGAGCTGTGCTGGGGTTGCTTGTGTGGTACTGTTATAGGATGCGACCTAGAATATTCCATAGATGTTTACCATATGTACCGGTGGGCGTCACTGTGTACAGTTAGTTAGTACCTACTGTCCCTTTGAAAATTCCAACGCGCTTTTGAAAATGGGGTTGTCAAAAACCAGAGATAGCCCCCAAGAGTTATGTATGGTTCGAATCGTCATGAGCAGGCGAGTTGATTGCAGCTGTCTATTTACCGAAGACGCAGCTCCAAATGAAAGGCACAGTGATTCAAAGTATAGACTGTACTTAGCCCTTTCTATGTCAACATGTCAAATAGAGATTGTGTTTTCTGAACGGAAATCTCAATTTTTTACAATTTTTGCAGAAATAAAAAACATCCAAAAGTCACAGGAGGCGGCGGCGTCAAGCAACAAACTGCCATTCCATGACGAGTGCGTGATCGTCAGCAGCAAACCTCACAACCCACACACACACCGTCACCTTCACACACCATCACCTACAAAGACCATCCCTCAATGCGTCATGATAAAAGTGCTTCTTGCCTGCTTTCTTCGTGCATTCTGCAATATGCACAATCAAATCTCTGACATCTGTAAGTATATGGCTTCAATGATTCTAAGATGCATTGTCGAAGCTCGACTACTGAATAAATATCTAACATTAGAGCTCAGTAATTTCATAATCATTTAACTTATATATAAGTGTGCTGTTTTGACTATTAGACTAAAATGATGAGTTAGTTTTGAGACGTGAGGTGTGGTTTCTCTTTCTGGCCTCTGTACCGGTAGCCAGTACCCACCGTCATTGCAAATTTCAAGAAAAATCAAGAGAAATCAATCGATTCCTTAAGTAAAAGTTATTCCCGTCTGGTAAAGGCTTATTCCAGTCTAGTAAGGGCTAGAGCTTGAAACCCTGTGCACGCGGTAGATTCCACCCAATTCTAGTTTAGTTCACTCTCATACAATGTGTACCCTACCATGCATGTCCCCATTCTCTAATTACAAATTTCCATTTACAATATTATCTCATTCAAACCGTCACACTACTATTCGAATTTCATTGCTGTAGGCGAGTTATGTTATTATTAATTTTTAACTTTGATTGTTTGTTTTGATCCACTTTGGATCCGTGCCACCAGCCGATCTCCGAAAGTAGAATCACCAACACTATCTCAAACATATTTTGTTTCTTTATTCCATTTCTCACCATCCTTGATCCTTCTAGGTATGTCACGCTCATGATATGTTAACGTTTCTCCTCTCCACAGATCTGCAACGATCCTCCAGGGCAAATGATAATTCGGATCTTTACAACCAGGATAGCATCTCGCATATTCATCTTTCAAATTTTTACATTGTAGGTGTTTTTCATAATTCTTTTCATCTCTCATCCCCTTCTTCTGCCGTTTCTCTTCCTTCTCGACCTTGTCATTAGCCATGAGTGGCGATGATTCCTTTCGTGATTCATGCTGGTCGCCAGTAGTCAAGTCAATTAATACTCCTCTTGAATCCTGTGAAGTCTTCGCCTTTGATATTTTCCTATTCGACTTCGCCCGGTGACCACTCTCACTCCCACTACGTGAATGTTTCCTATTTTCGAATGAAACTGTTGTAGGAATATTCAACAATTTCATTCTCCTCATTGCAATTACTTCTGCCTCTTCCGCTTCCTTCTCAACTTTTTTCATCGTCACCAATTTCTCTGGTGCTCTATGAATTTGATCGTTGTCGTCCCTTCTTGCCGCCAATTCCATTTGATCTCTCTCGTTCTGTTGATCCTCATGCCGTCTGGCTTCGAGCTCCCTTACCACTCTATCTACATCATGATCCAATCCCCACCTCTTCTCCAACTCCAACACATCGTCACGACTGTATCTGCTGTCAACCTGCCTCATCCCATCGTCTCCTTCCCAACCATTACCATCATTCATATTGACTTTAGTTACCTTCATTTTTTGTTCATAGGCGGTCATATTTTGTAGTGTTGTTACGTTCGGTTCTGTGTGAATATGTGTTCAGTTCGCTTATTTATATTTTTGCTGTTCCGTGTCAGGTATTATGTTTTAAAAAGTCCGTTAAATCCCTCCGTGTAACAACCAACGTTCATATCTAATTAAATCAAGCTATTTTTATCAATACGAGTTCCCATGAATGGCTCTCAATCACAGGATTCAAAAATATGTTAGCCACTACCGGCAGATCAGTGAAATAGATTATCTGTTCCGGCCACTCTGACGTTTTATCAACCAATTTAGTCACCCTCCCGTCTATTTTTTTTGGATTCCACCATTGGTGATTCAAATCTAAAATATTCGTTTTTTTCCTTGCGGGAATTCGCTCGCTGTTGGCGATTCAAATCTAAAATATTCGTTTTCGTCATAGTGGACGTAATTGTGTCAACCACCGAAACAATCATTATTTCACAATTGTTCCACACAATTACTCACATACTGTCGAACATATCTCACTTGCACAGTAACCAAATCACCAATTCATCATGGCAACCCATACCTTTTTGAAGAATCTTTTCAAATCTGACAAGGATACACTCTTGCTACACCTTCTCGGATTCCACGGTGATACCGCTTCCATGTCACAGATCGAGAAAGGCAATTTCACCAAGCTTCTTTTTGGTTTCAAAAACATTCCCTATCCTGCATTCCCTAGCGATCACGAGAAAGATATCTTTATTTTCTCTCTCAACAGGTTCAATGGCGATGTCCCTTTTGGTGAAGTTCAAAAGGAATTTCTTTTCAACTATGTATTGAACACCCACCCTGTCACGGTATCCCAAGCAGGAGTTCCCACAGTTTTGTAAGGTCTTGGTGGTATGCAGCCTCTCTCAGTTACTAGCAATATCGATAGTTTGGACTCCGTGAAGAACCCTGCAATTGCTCCTACAGCTCATGTTCATCAGATGATTGGATCCGATAGACAGGATGGAGCCATCCTTCAGCAAGCAGGGAACGTTTGTAGAGATAATGAAAACATGACAATGGTAAGTCTCCAGCAGTCTTCGGTGATGTACTGTTCTGTCGTCTTGCATATCTCAGCAAACAGCCATCAATGTCATCCCCATTACTGACATTTATCTTCTCTGCTATTGCGCTTAATTGATCATTGCAGCACAGTCAAGTTTATAATAGTACCTCCAGGGATCAGTCCCATGTCCAGGCGAAGCTTCCTGGACCTAAAAGTATCATTATTGATAGTTGAGGTGTATTGTTGCTGTATGGACTGCACTGAAGATTTCAGCACTTTAAACTGAAATCCATGCCTTGTTGACAAAAACGTCACAAATTATGTTGTCACCGTTTCTTCTATTTGTGTGAATGTGCTGCATTCGGCGAGCAACTGCTGCCACTATGCCATTGAGTCCTGTGAATTTGTGGTGCAATATTTGCCATGTGCGTCCATTCTTTTGGTTGGATATTGTCATGGTGCAGGAATCTGCTGTCAAGAGTAGTGATAGCGGTGACTGCCATAGGAGCATTTTGCCATCCTTCCGAAATCTGATATCTCTCACTTGAAAATTGTTCAGTCCGTGTTGCATGAACCATTTTTCCCTTTCTTGCCACTTTGCGAGGTATAGTGTATTCTCCGCTGCGTAGGAGGAAATAAAATGCCATGAGTGTAAGATCACCTACAGCGTTGGCACGAGGGTTGGCAGTTAACTAGCAGGGTTTCACTACAGCTTCTGGAACCTGCACTGTTACTGCCATTTGTGGTATTGAGGGTGGATGTGCACATTTAAAGCCTTCAACTAGGCATTTGATGGGTAGAATGTATTCTCCCTCCGCTTCGTATATGGTATATGGGACTTGGTTGTCCAACCACTTGGCAGGTCTTGGAGATGGCCGCAAGCACATTCGTGACCATTTGAACACGGACTTGATTTTCTTTTCTGAAAGGCCCAGTCTGTACCCTTGTGGCAAAGCCAGTGAGGAGGACTGCTCTTTCACATGGTGAGAGATGTTGCAGGTAGGGATATGTGTTGAACTGACAGCTGTAGCTAGTCCAGTGGCGCCAGAACCTTTCCCTAGTCCTGGTAGTTTGCACAGTTGTTGTGCCATCAGCAATAGCTTGATGCCAATCTTTCCTGTATCCTGTATTCTATCCATGAGAGAGGCTTAGGTAAAGGAAAATGAGTGTCAAACTACTGTACAAGGTTGCCATCTGCTGCAGAAAAGTGCTCACCGTGCTTGAAAGCCCTTGCTGGTAGTATGCCAGCCATTGTATTATCTGTTCCCGTAATATTCATGGGCATTAATGAGGAAGCTTACCGTGCGCATTGTCTAATTGCAACTAGTTGTATCAGCCGTTCTGCTGGAAGTGAAGTTGAAGAACAAGTGTGACCTTTGTAGGCCCACCGAACAGCAGCCTATACTATGTGTTATAGCAACACATTCCAATGTGTTCATTTTCTAACACTGGCCAAATGCTTGAATCAATTTAAATGTTGTTGCTGTTGTTACCTCAGCATGAATCAAACTGAGACTGTTAGTCTGTTAAGTTCTAAAGTTAAACCAAAGATTCCAATATTATGATTATGTATTATGTAGCTAAATTAGTATAAAGCGTGATTAAGAATGAATGTCATGACTCATGACACTGGATTGGATTCACTCTGACAAAAAACCAGCCTCACATGTTCGTCAAAAATAAAACTTCAAACAGGTTGACTAACGGTTAGTCCCTCCCTCAGATTCCGCAAACATGTTCGCGAACAGATTCAATTTACTCAGATTCTGCGAACATGTTCGCGA
>Ga0209712_10004950_pt1 | contig 10491 bp, 6 predicted proteins | sample ArcOceMetagenome_FD_187443 | JGI IMG/M metagenome (GOLD analysis project Ga0209712, IMG submission 187443) | Marine eukaryotic phytoplankton communities from Arctic Ocean - Arctic Ocean - Greenland ARC118M Metagenome (SPAdes) (version 2) | ecosystem: Environmental > Aquatic > Marine > Oceanic... | reverse complement strand
ATTCTTCCAGTCATGGTAAATAAAATTTACACAATTTATCGACTAAAACTAATATTTTCAAAGCTGCGCGTAAATACAACCAGCTGGATCAGACCAAACCGTCTGATCCAATTAGCATTCTTCCAGTCATGGTTAGTAAAATGTACACAATTTATCGACTAAACGAATATTTTCAAATCTGCGCGTAAATATATGTATATTTTTAAACAAAAACCTGCTGGATCAGACCAAACCGTCTGATCCAATTAGCATTCTTCCAGTCATGGTTAATGAAATGTACACAATTTATTGACTAAAACGAGTATTTTCAAATCTGTGTGTAAATATATGTATATTTTTAAACAAAAACCAGCTGGATCAGACCAAACCGTCTGATCCAGTTAGCATTCTTCCAGTCATGGATAATAAAATGTACATGCATATATCCGTTGGTTAGTTATTCTACTGTACAGAGTGTTTTGACTAAAGGGAATATTTTCAATTCCGCGCGAAAAAATATATATTATATTTAAACAAAAACCTCGCTTGATCAGACCAACCAAAACCGACTGGTCCAATTTTTATTCTTCCAGTCATGGATAATGAAATTTACACGTTTAACTTGAGATTACACATGACTCAAAAAAGTACAGTAGTACTTTTTCCACAACGTGGAAACTCATTATTTTGATAGAAAAAGGACAAAGATTGAATGAATGGTGGTTACTGATTATGTGCAGGATTGAATATTTATTCCAAAACGGTTGCTTCAGCGATTATTTGTTTATTTTGCGACACAACATCCACAACGTGGAAACTCAAAGTAGCTACAGTACAGAGTAGCAGACATACTATACTCCTTCTTGTTGGATTTGTATACGTTTTATGGAACATTTGAGTTTTCTATGTTTCATGCAACGGTGGATTCTTTCTTTATTATGATGTAACTTTCTGTTTTGTTTGCGTTTGATGACCGTGTTACCGCTTTTACACAAAAACAAAAAACAAAACAAAAATACTGTCACAACCATAATTGTTATTCAATGGTACTACCAGATTTACCACCCGACGATCCTACCATGGTATACCCATTTCCATCCTCCTACGATGAGGATGAGGATGAGGATGAGGATGAGGATGAGGATGAGGAAGAAGATCAAGTTCAATCCGCCGATAAGGAGGAACATGCATATGGAAGTTTGTATGTGTTAGCCCCCTCAAATAAAATTATAGAAGAGAGTGCAAAAGAAAAAAAAAAAGGAAGAAAAATACACCGGAAAATTATTTATTAACTGCTGCATCTACTTCTCCTTCCTCCTCTTTGCTGTCGAAAGAAGACGAAGATGACAAGTCGGGACCCAATACAACAAACGAATATAAAAAGAATCCTACGGATATCATGACGCGTAAAGATGATGAGGCATCATCATCTGTCGCATCATCATCAGAAGATCCAATTGAGAAGAATAAGGAGGAGAGTGCCCAGGTTTTCAAGCAGAAAAAACATGATAAATGGCGTATTCAAGCAACGATGACTTTAGATTCGCAACAAACAACGAAGAAAGGGCAGACTCGGAGACTAAAGGATCAGCCTCCAGAAAATTCCAAAGATGTAAAAGACGGTACGCAGAAACGGCAAGTTACGCTTGCAATAACACACACAAAAAATTGTCAGCATCTGTCCACTTTTCCTTTGAAAGATCGAGCAGATTACCCAACAACACAATATACGTTTATGGCAAAAGATGAAGTGGTAGAGAATCCACATAATATCTCTAGCGGAGGAACAGTGTGGCGACAGAGACCACATGTTTCCCTTCTAGTCCCCCCTGGTACAGATAGAAAAGAATACGGAAAAGATTTGGTGAGTATTGGAAAACTACTTCAAGATGAAGAACTTGACGATGATGATCCCGAATTAACTGTTGAATTGAGCGCTGGGGAGGGGTCTGTCTTGTTTGAGGATATTTTTGGACCAAATAAGCCAAACCGTAGAGGAATGAAATGAAAAAATAGGAGGAGACACAAGAAGACACACAGTAGAATGAAAATGATAATTATTTTGGTATCAGTTATTCAATATATGTGCTTGATTATATTACATCCCTATTGATACCATATATATCTCAAAAAACAATATACACAAGAAAACTTAACTATATGAAATTAAACTGATTGTTGATAAATATAGGGCCATCCTCATTATATGTACTATATTAAAACACTAGGCGTAGAGCCGTAGCTACAACTTTGTTGAAAATCTCCATCTAGGATAATATGAATTATATAGAAAATAGTTGTAATTGAAAATATCTTTCCGTGCGCCGGAAGCTGTTACCCTATCAATTGTAGTTCCTCTTAATCGTCGCCATTCTCTTGTTCTTCATGTAATAACATAATGTCTAACAAAAAACTTGCAAATCAATAGATGAAGGACATCTTCAAACACGAACCATTTTGACTATGACATAAATGTTATGATGTGTGTGTGATTTTTTTTATAGTATCGTGTTTCATTTAAAATTTGTATAGTAGGCCAATAATAATAATGCTGATGACATAATATAGTTTTTCTTGTATGACGTATTTCTGATTATATATGCCCTATTGAAGACAGCAGCATGACGATGTGGTGTACTTGTACATCATTTTAAACAAACTTTATGATGTGAAACACAAAGTTATTTCCAACATTATTACAATAAGATCAAACATGATATGATACGATATACGAGACAATATGATGCGATACGATAGGATAGCATATGATAGAATACAATACAAAACAATACAATACAAAGATAAGGATACAATATCGAATATATTACAGTAAAAACAATATATATATATATATATAAATATATATATATATAGAGAGAGAGAGAGAGAGAGAAACAAAAATAAAAAGGTATGCAACAGGTATGCAACAGTATGCAACAGGGAAAGACGGCCACCGACTGCAGTCCTATTAATAATCACAGTGACAGTATCAGTAGGAGCAAAGGTATCAGGAATAGGAAAGAAAGAAAAAACATCAGCATACCACCCCCACCACCACCACCACTGCCCATGCCGGTAGGATTTGCAACAGCAATTGTAATTGAAGACTTTCCAAATGTTAATGATGTTGTTTTATCTTTTGATGGACTTGTTGGACAGCAAAAATATCAGCACCATGACGGGAATGAAAGGTTTAGAAAAATATTGGAGGAAATTTGTCCAACATATCACCCAACAACTGGACAATTAATAGCAAAAAGGAATATCTTAATAAAAAATAAACTTGCATTTAAAATATTGAATAAAGTTATAGCAGAGGGTGGTCGGTTCATTGAACCAAAAATTCTTGATAAATTTGAAACCAACAATAAGGAAAAAAGAATGAAAACAAAAACAACAAAAGATAACATTCAACTTAAAAAATACGCAGACTATATTGATTTTATTGAAGCTAATGTCTATCAGGATCATTCAATTGTCATTAAAGAAATGAACGATAGAATAAAAAGAACAAAAGATAATACTCGATTTCAAAAATACTACCCAGACTATATCGAGTTTGTTGAAGTACATTGGGAGAACTCTCAGTACCAGTATTGTTTGGCAGAGGTGCATCCTGATTCTGAAAGCTTGTTTAACCAGATAGGAGGTAAGATGAATACTATATTTTAGACATTTGGCAATCAGTATATATATGACAAATTGTGCTCATTGATTTTAACTCATTTTCATTGTACACCTGATACATCACAATCAAACTAGTAGGCAGGCAGTTCTCGTTTACTGCAAATAGTTGTGCAATTTCATCTGTTTTTATTGAATCAATTGACGAGCTTATAGTTTTAAGTCTACATATGTCAAGCCATCGTCCGTATCTCATGTCAACAAACTAATACGCAAAATGTAATCTCCTCCATTTTTAACGTCACCAATATTTAATGTGAATCAATATCATCTGTTTTTACCAAATCAACTCGCAAGCTATTACTTGACTTCAATTTTTTAATGAAGTTTTAGCTATCACATACGTCATAAGTCATCACCAATATTTCATGTCAACAAACGCGCAGGTCGCGTGTACTCTCATCTATTTTTATCGAATGAATTCATTCACAATAAGCTTTACTTCAAAAATTCTCTGATGTTTTTTATTTGTACATACGTCATGAACCATATTTCATGTGTCAACAAAACCAACAACAAAAATAATATCAGCAACGATCAATTGTTCACAATATTTTTAAACAATATTACCGTATGAATAAAGATTTCCGTCATAAAACAAGCGCAGCAACAACAAGAAAGGAGAAACCGCATTTAGTTAAAGTGAGTCAAGGATACAACCGTTCTGTACAATACCTGATCTACTTTTCAACAAATCACACCATTGTCTTTATTACATACCTGTACAAAGAGTTGACCGTCCACGATAAAGTGGGTTGTTATCATTCTTCAATAATAAAAATTCATTCTTTAAGTTTTTTTACACCGCGGAATTTTTTTTATTAATTTCAACCTAAGAACGCACTATAAAAAGATTCTGCTTAGATTTGTTGCGCACACATATATTTTGTTTTTCATTTCCAGAGCCCACTGTAAATGAATTTTAGAGAATTGTTTGACCTCAAAAAACCAACCTAATACTAAAACATAAATAGACCGCGCGCAGAAATAATGGATGTCAAATTTCCACCTGGCAAGTCCTTACGAGTAGGTGATAAGTTCAGAGTGACAGTGGATGTTGACTCCTTATGTGTAATATCCAAAAATTTGAAAGATGATGAAGTTGCTGAGTTTGCTGATACCATAGTGTCGCCTGAAAGTACACTCAGACTTAAAAGGTATCTACTACGAACCAATGGAACTGATAGAACAAGATTCAAGGTTTGTTTACCAAGAGAGAAAATGTACCATTATACTAAGCCGAAAACCAAAGAAAAAATTAGAAACATCAATTTGGAAGACTGTAAAAATATTGTTCTATTTGAAGTCACAAATGGCACAATAAAATTCACAGTTCACTACATTTTACTTGATGGTGGATATTTAAATTCACGGTATTTTTTTAATAAGCAACTTGCTGCGCTTGCATCGTGTATGAGAATGACTCAAATTCTAGGAAGTACTGAAGATGAGAATAACACAGTATACCCAACCTCTGACAAAAATGTTATGGATGATAGTATTATTGATATGGAAGTTCCTGTAGTACTTGATAAGAATATGATGACCCGATTAGTTTTCCTTGAGTACCTAGAGGTTATGCGGGAATCAGAGCTTGTCGAAGGAATATCTGCTAATTCATTAATAGCAAAAAATAAATTGAACCCAAGTACACATACTACTCTAAAAGCAACCAGTGCCCGAATTTTCATCAGATCACTTTTCCAGGTTCTTAGAAAACCAGCGGAAGCAATAGAAATTTTGAAAAAAAGAAGCACAACAATAAAACCCTGGACCACTAGATTTCATAAAGTTAAAATATCAGAAGAGTTTTTGGAGGAAGATTTAATTTTTACATGTCAATTACTTAGTAGAAAAGGTATTATAATGGCACAAGATCCTGGTACAAAAAACAGATTCCCAACAAATGCCAAACAAGATCAAAAAGACTTCAATTTTGCATCAGGAGCTAATGGTCACAAGAAACAGTTGGATGAATTTATAGGTGACAGAATAAATGCAAAGGTAAAAGAGCTCAGGCAATTTTTGGATCCCAAAAAACATATGGACGATGCAACCACAAGTAAATGTGTTGATGCACAAATGTATAGATTCGGTAGATCCGATGATAATGTACTCCGATTTTTTGACTATGGTATTGTTATAAAACCTCTATGTAACGCAAGTGATTTGTTCATCCCAACTGGTCCAGAAGGGATGTATGTTATGCGATCTATTTTGAACAAGAATCGACTCCAGCATGATTACGATAAAGGTAAATTAATAAGAGAGCTTTTCAATGTAGCCGTTGACTTTTCAAATGCTGCATTATATGAACAGTTAGTTGAATTATGTACCGATGACAGTACCGATGGCACCCTAACTATCGAAGAGATAATGGACCCAGATCGTGACCATTCTGGGGTGAACGGTGAAATTGATTTACAAATTATAAACTATTTATCTACAGCAGCAGAGGACGAAGAGAATGGTCGGCAAAACAACCTAGCAGAGGGAGAAGATATACCTCACACCGCAGATACACTACTAAACATGCTAAATAAGGGTTATGATCAGTATCCGAGCTTCGGGACGTTGGGACAATGTGCTAATATACACACAGGTATGTGCATTTTTAAATCGAATCAACTGCAACACAAGTATTCATTCACTCAACCCTCATTAATCAAATGCTATGTATGTTTCATTTCTTACTGTGACTAATCATATCAATTATTTCTTATCAATCATGACACATCACATTACCCTAAGGTAAAATTAAAGTTTACATGGTCCCTACTACGGAAGTGTCAGAAGAGTCAGACATTTCTAATGCTGATGATAACGTTGATAATGATGATAATGATGACACAACTGATGACATTGGAAGGGTGAACATTCAATACTCACCAGAAAATAACAACCAAGCAGAGACAACTTCAACATATTTTAAAGGTGGGCAGATTTATTCTCCAATGTGGAGAAAGATTTCAAGCCAAACAGCAATGAAGGATTTGTCTTCACTCAGCAAATTTCCAGAATGTATGAAACATTATATATGGCCCCTCAGGGAAGGATTTTCTCCTGGAAATGGAGTTCCTCACCAAATCTTAAGAAGCCAAACACACGGAATGTTTGATAGGGTTACAGAAGCCTTCAATCGCTTCCAAGACAATTTGAATCAATTTGGCAGTATACCAGTCCGGATTGAACTTTTTACAAGGTATGATCCGAGCAGAGACTACAAAGTTAAAGAAAAAATAGATGATCTACCAGACTTCGTTAGTGTAATAAAAAAGTACAAAGTGGAAAATGTAAGAGACCAATTACGGAATAAATCTATGAAGCTATACGCCCCCATTGACGCATTAATGGAATATGATCGTGGCCGGCACAAACATGATGACAGGCCTCCAATTTTTTTTCCATTTGGCAACAGGGAAGTCCTTGCATCGGTGGTCATATGTGCTGAGCAATTGAATGCAGTTACAGGAATTTGTTGGGCAGGACCGTATTCAAAGAGGGAGATGGCAAACTATCAACAAATTAGAGAGAAATTGGGTGGGATAACAGTACGCGAAGTAATGTTAGAACCATGTTCCGATGAAGTTAAGCAAAATACTAAGTTAGAAAAAACAGTTAGAATGAGTATCATGTTACAAACACAACCAGACTCCTTTCGTCAGGGTATGTTGGATTTCAAAGGACGCCTGGTTCCTGCATGGATGTACAGGCAGGCCGAGAATTTGAAGAAAAATTGTCACTACCCAATTCTGTATGTGGCAAGTGCAGCAAGGATAGAAAGTTGTCTACAACAATTGTCAGCAGATCCAAATTGGAATATTGATACAGGTCAGCAACATCAAGACGGTTGGTGTGATTGGGACATCATCAAATACAATGTACTTGCAGGTATGGAAATTGATAAAATGCAGCAACTACTTGTTTTTTTAGCAAAGGAAATGATACAGGTTTACTACCATCTGAGCATTTGGGAGATGAACAGAAAGCAGAAGAAGCAGGAAAAAAAATTTACAAATCTTACTACTGAGCAGACTATAATGATACAATCAAAATTCACAGAAAACAGTTTTCCTGTCACACTTGCTGATTATATCAAATGGGATAAAACAAGGCAATATCATGATGCAACCAAGGATTATAATTTTAAATTCCTAAAGTTGAAAAAAGCAATGGAATTTTTTGATGAAGGTAGGCACCAGGATGTCTACATTGTACGTGACTTTGATGTGCTTTTCAGAAAAATGTTTGGTTCGGAGAATGACATAGACACAAGCCATACCAAAAGTCCTACCTGGAAGCTAGCACGGGATGTGGAATCTGTAATTAAGAAGCTACGACAGCATGCATCAGCGCTATTAGTTGGCGATAATGAAAATGATGAGGCAACTGCCAACTTGAAGTTGCTCCAATGCCCATCACACTTTAAGAAATTGATTGCAAAAGAACTAATTGCTTATGTGAAAAATAAATCAGAGGATGCAGCGTCTGAGGATGATGAATTCATGGATGATGACGAAGACGATGAAATCACTCCACTAATTTTAAATGTATGGAAAAATAGGTATAGATCTGAATTTGGGGAACTACTTCCAGTTCAGATAAGCAGTAGTCAGTTAGAGATGTCAACCTATGAAGAGCGAATACTAGATCAGGCTCTATCCAATACTGAAGTGATGGAAATGGATAGTACAAATCTTATTTCTATCCAGCTTAATAATATGAAAAATGATGGTACATGTATAGAGTCAGAATCTGAAGACAATGATGAAATGTCAATTAGTCACACCAAGATTATTGAAAGTTCACCTTTTACTGTGAAACATGAGGTAAGCATTTTGATGGTTTAGTTTTGACAGCATCTTTATTCATTTAAACTCACGCTTTTTCTGTTCCATTCTAGATGCTTTCTGAATTGGTGAGTCCTGTTCGAACAAAATTCTATGTGAAACTGTGGCATAGTCTCTTACGTCATAAAGTAGCGGATAAAATTCTGTTTGATTCTTTCATCTTGACAAGGGTCTATGCTTGTGGTTTGTTTCAATCAGCAGAGGAATATTATAATCTAGGATCAAAAGTTGCTATGCCTCCACAACAATCGTTCGCCCCCAAAGAAATGTATGGTATTATGGCGGGTATAATAGTCCATTATGATATGTCCCATCCCGAAGTTAACTTAACTATGTTATGGTCATGTAAGGATGAGCTAATCCAATACTTAAAGAATCAAATTAGTGCTCCTACTAAAACCCTATGCAAGGCAATAAATGCCTACATTGATAATGATAGAAACTATTATCTACAGAACACTTGCAAAATGTTGCACAACACTGTACAAATAGCACTAAGTGACATCCCATTGAAAGTTTTGAAATCTTGGAAATACTACAATGTGTATACAGTACAAATGCAGGCATTTTCATTCTGGCGCCAACCATTTAATGATGAACATAACATTATTGGTACCTATTTAACTTTATACAAGAATGTATCCCCACCAAATGTTGAAAATTACAGGAGGAATATACAATACAAAGGATTAGCCAATTTAATGGAACACTGTGCCACACATAACTACTTAACAGCTGGAGCCATATGGTTGCTGACACAATTCAGAATGACATGGGATATGAATGACATGTCTTGGTGGGACGAGAAACAATCCATTCATCGTAATATGAAGGAAGATGATGATGACATACATAAATGTCTGAACAGAAGTTTAATTAAAAAGGCAGGCTTTAACCTTAAAAATAACAGTCTGGTCCAAACATCTAAGGATTTCATTCATCTTGCACAATATGACCAAAAAACAACAATAGAATATGATGTAGAGAGAAACCTTAATAGAAAAATAAAGATTGAAGATGAGAAAACACAACACTTCAAAGGTTGTGCTAGTCCTACTCAAAAGCGAGTGCAGGAAACAATAAGTAAAGCAACTAAACAATTAAAATTAGCATCCACTCCAGCATCAAGTGAAGCATTTCAAAAAAGGAAGAGAAAAATTTAGAAAATAACTACCATGATTACATAAATTTATAGTTCATAGTTTCCTAACATCTAAACTGCAGAATATGTCTAAGTTTATCTTTTCTATGATCTTCTTATCAGTATCATATTGTAACAGTGAAACAAAGTATAGTATGAATTAGTTCGAGGGAGCACGTATTGAGTTGATACTTTGGGTTTAACCCTACTTTTGGTTGAAGCTTATCAAATTGGTTCTTCATTTAATATTCTGCATTGAATACTTTAAACTTGTTTTTATTAAGGGTTAGGGTGATAAAGGAGCATTGGTTACTGGTTCACGGGTTATGTGTCATGGATCATATGGGTTATGTGTCATGGTTCAGGGTTCGTTGGTTATGGTTCGTTGGTTATGTGTCATGGTTCGTTGGTTATGTGTCATCGTTCAGGGTTGTTTGGTTAAGGTTTATGGTTGTTTGGTTAAGGTTTATGGTTATTTGGTTAAGGTTTATGGTTGTTTGGTTAAGGTTTATGGTTGTTTGGTTAAGGTTTATGGTTGTTAGGGTCAGGGTTAGGGTTGTTAGGGTCAGGGTTAGGGTTGCTTCGTTAAGGGTTAGGGTTGTTTCGTTAAGGGTTAGGGTTGTTTGGTTAAGGGTTAGGGTTGTTTGGTTAAGGGTTAGGGTTGTTTGGTTAAGGGTTAGGGTTGTTTGGTTAAGGGTTAGAGTTGTTTGGTTAAGGATTAGGGTTGTTTGGTTAAGGGTTAGGGTTGTTTGGTTAAGGGTTAGAGTTGTTTGGTTAAGGGTTAGGGTTGTTTGGTTAAGGGTTAGAGTTGTTTGGTTAAGGGTTAGGGTTGTTTGG
>Ga0209712_10004949_pt1 | contig 10493 bp, 12 predicted proteins | sample ArcOceMetagenome_FD_187443 | JGI IMG/M metagenome (GOLD analysis project Ga0209712, IMG submission 187443) | Marine eukaryotic phytoplankton communities from Arctic Ocean - Arctic Ocean - Greenland ARC118M Metagenome (SPAdes) (version 2) | ecosystem: Environmental > Aquatic > Marine > Oceanic... | reverse complement strand
TCAACAATGCCACTAATGTAAACCAGGAATTCTGCGCGAACAATTTGAGAGTTATCAAAAACACTGTATGTACACCCTTCATTCCACTGGCAATGTACATCGCTCGTAGCTCTTCCTTGAGATCCTCGACCTTGAAGTTGGAAGTGACTACAAGCTGTTTGATCTCGTAATAGCTGATTAAATGCAGCAAGTCGGCACAAACTTTCTTTTCCCGATCCTCCTACACCAATTAGCATTGCGTTGCCTCCAGGATGTTGGATGATGCGGTTGGTGCGTGTGATGTGAAGCATAGCCTGCTCAAATAAGACTAGATCCGTCATAGCATTACTTTAATTGCCCTCACTAGTAAGTTTAGACTCCAACACAGTCTTCAATCTATCCATCGATGGAACTGGGAGGTATGCACCATCTGTGCTCGATTGGAAATTTGTGTACACGAGAGGAGACTCAAAAAGCTCATCACTCGAGATGCTCGATATGTTTTCTTCATGACATCCTTGAACATACCATCATATATCTGAATTTCCTCCTCGGAAACAAATCTGTCTGAATATACTTGTTGAGTTTCGTGAATAAATAGGCGTGCAAGTATAGTCGGCTTCATGTAGTAATCGGGCTGGCTTGGCAAGGCCACACCTTTGAAAAATATTTGTAAGTTCTCTCATGTTCCAGTTGTACATGAACTTGATAGCAGAGGGTAAGAATCGCGTGCTGACACATTCGTGAATTTGAATTGCAGACTAGACAATCTTCTCAGTCAATTCTTGCATGGCTGGTTGGAAACTTCTCAAGTGTCCACCAAACAAGCAAGAAAATATGGTGCTCAAATCGCTAGATGAAGGCATTGTGATCGCAAATGTGGCAAATTCATGCCGTCAATGAAAATACCATGGGCTCCTGAACTCTTGTCTATGTATCCCTCTAATTCTTGTTGCAGTGTAAATGATGATGTATAGTATGACATCACCACGCTCTTGCTTAGTATTATATTGTCCGTCTCCTTGTCCAGGCTATTGAGATAGATAGTGCTTGATAATTTATGTTTTGCCAGTACCTGCATTACCAACAAACATGGCGTAAATGTCGATGCAAAGTCTTCTGAAAAATTCTTGCGATAGTTGCCAGACTTGTCAACAGTCAGTGGTCCTCCAAATGCCCACACTCGTAGCACAGTAGGCAAATGTCATGACGATGATTTCTGCAGTCATTTTCTCCTCTGGTATCAACGGCAGCATTTCCTCCAACAGGTATACAATTGTGCTGACCTTGTTGATGAGGCGCAAACTTGTAACTTTTTTGTAACCTCTTCTAGTCATTTCTACCAGATCATCAACGTAATGATAGCAGGAAGATATGTGTTTTCTGTAGCGCTGGATCTCTTCTGGACCCACGTCTCCATGAACGGCCTCCAACCAAGATCCGTTTCGTTGATATACATAATTCCAGCTCTCGAGACTGTGGCAGGAGTAGCTGATCTCAAAAACCATACGCATCGCCGGTGATAAAGGCACACGTTCATTTGAAATTAGCGTTAGAACTTTATTGTCATCCATGACTGTGTTCATAGATTCAATCCATACTGCGTCAATGTCACCATCAAGCACTACCCATTTTGAATTTGTGCGTTTGGTAATCGTAAAATCCCTGTTCAGCAAAGTTTTTACTCATCCCTCTCATGATGATACTTCAAACGGCCGGTCACAGCTTTACGATTCACAGTTTCAGCAACACAAACAGACTTTGCCTTGTCTAGGTTGTGCTCTGATTGAAGAGTCTTCCAAATAGTTGTCTTTGCACACCCTGCAGGACCTAAACACATGACAGAGTGACGAACATCAAGAAGATCCTGGAAATTGCGCGTTTTGTTAATACAAAATTCATCGTGTTCAAGTCCTGAACAAAGCATTAATAAGACGAAGGAAAATTGAAACATCATGATTTGGAATCTTTTGGAGTAATGAAGTCACGAAGGGCACGCATGAGGACCTATGCCTCGTCCAGATCAGGATTACCTAGCTTCATTCCACCAGCGACACGAATAACTGACTTGACCGCGCGTAGCCCCCAATCGTAATGTGGCTGTTTCGACAGCAAAGCGGCCGATAGATCAGTAAGTGTATTAAATTTGACTTATAGAGCTCTTGCAGTTTGAAAGCCCTCAGCCATGAGCATGTTCTCTTGGATGAGCTTCATATCGGGACGAATCACGGCACACGATCGAAAGAGTGCCTTCAGATGTTCTGGTAGTTTAGTTCGACCAACATATCCAGGATTCATTGTAATCCAGAAAGCGCAAGTAGGAATCAAAGATATTGTATCTCCCATGAAATCAAATTCTCCAACCTTCACAGGTGGAGTTGCGAGAGGTAGATGCTTGTACTGGCCGTCGTGATTGCTTGGATTGAATACTTGACGATTGCAACTTGAATAGTTTTTACTTCAATTTGTGACAACGGATAATACTTCAATGGGGATAGGATTGAATTAAAGCATCCCCATGCTCCAGTTTGAGCCAAACCACGGAAAATATCAGCCACATATTGGAAGTTCATTCGATCGGAGCAGTTGAAAGCGTGGCCTGGAATGGCAAGGGCAAGAGCTAAATCCTTGGTGAGTTCCGTCTTTCCTGTTCCCGCTGGGCCTGCAGGAGCACCTCCCAGCAAGAGCTTGAGACCCATAGTAAGCGTGATGTGGCAGCTATCTGCACATGTGTGATGACAAGACGACCAGTATTACCGACCCACTCGTGGAAATATTTCAACTGAAAGCCACAGATCTTCACATTGACGTCCTTTGTTGGTTGCTCCCATTCAAAACGAAGTTGCTGTTGCCAAGCAAATGCCTATGGACCTTCAATTTTGTTGAATCAATCGATCAACGACATCACGAGGGTGTACATCCATGGTGACGAGGGAAAGGATTTCTGTTCTGTCTTCTCCAGTAAGATCTCCGAGTACCAGCTGAATGAGAGAAGCCAAGCGACTATTACAAAGTTGCAGGTACCTTGACGAAGGAAAGGATTTCTGTTCTGTCTTCTCCAGTAAGATCTCCGAGTACCAGCTGAATGAGAGAAGCCAAGCGACTATTACAAAGTTGCAGGTACCTTTTGACCGCATCCTCTTGTCCTCCTTCATATTCTTCAAGGGCCATCTGAGTTTCGTCAGTCCAATAGATTTGTGTACCAGTTATACATATTTGTGCGGGATAGATGAATAACCATTCGTGCCTTGTAGTATCAATCTCCCAGCTCGCTAAACCTTTTCAATAGCCTTGATAAAATCGTTTTGAGTGCTGTTTGCATAATCATTGAGGTAATTTTCAACTTCGCCTTCCATGGTAGAGGGTTCAGATGAAGGTACGCGTTCTCCATCTGTGGCAATCAATTCATCGACAGTTTCGAAACTAACTTTACCGCTGCTCTCGGACTTGACAAAAGTGAGATTGGCCAGGGCATCGTAGCAATCGCCAAGGTAGGGCATCACTTTTGGAGGGTTTGTGCCGTTTGCAAGCATAGCCAACAGTGCCACAGAAGATACAAAGTAAAAACGAGGAAAAACCTTCTTCTTGATGTCGAGGTACTCGTTCAGTGACTTCTGGCAGAGTTATAGTCGTTTGTGCATGCTAACCAAGGCTTCATACCGCCCATCCACCGGACATACATTTACACAGTTAGTCTCGCCAACTGTATCTTGCGTTAGTTCTTTACTCTTTACAGTCAGAATCAATTCCCTCAAATCGCTTAGTGTCCTCTGGTAAATGAGAACAGATATCATTGGCAGATGCCAAGAAAATAGATTCAAGACCAGCCCAAGATTTGGACACAAGAAATTCTTTTTTCTTGAGAGTCTTCGTTACCATTGTCTCCCACAGAATGGGCAATTCCTCCAAATATTCTGGCAGATTCCATTCTTTCCGGTACAGTAATCCTTTCAGAAAGGAAAATCGACACCACATTATTTCAAGAGTTGAACACATTTACTCTGCCGCTCGTAAATTTCTCAACTGACTCTTTAAAAGATGCAGGCCATTCTTCTGGGCTAAATTTTAATTCCACAGGCGTCACGTCTTTTGCTTGTTCCAAGAATGAATCCCTTGTTGCGCCTCCTTCAATGTCCCAACCTTCTTTATTGTAACTAAAAGTTCTACCAGGATTTCCTTGTCCGTTACACTTGCCAAATGACAGACATTAGACATTGCTATATAATCCAGCAGCATAGCTAGGAGCCGTCCTCGTTATCTTTGAAGAGGCTTGTAAGCTTGAGGTACAAGGTAGGAGGTAGTACAGGTTAGGCAGGCAAGCACACCAGTAGTAGTAGGATTACTAACATCAAGTAACGGTATTACTTGCTAACATACTGCCTTACTCCTTACTGTCTTTTATGCCTTTGCTACTAGTTTGGACTATTCTGTTTGCTTTGCTTGCTTGAAGCAACAGACAAAAGCCCAGATCATAAATTTTCATTCGTCATGGGATGCAATATGCGTAGATTGAATCTCGCTTATTTTCAAGATATACCTTTACTTCAGCAGCAATTTCGGTACCAATTACAACTGTGAATTCCATACTCGCAAATTGCTGAAATAGCACCCAATGATTCAATCATGGGTTATCTTCCTCCGCCATATCCCTCTACTCCTCCAAGAAAAAACAAAGAAAAGAAAATACAAAAATAGATATCATCCTACACATCAAGCATCACTCATTAATTTACAACAGATAGTATGATAATTCGAGAGAGCAATTTACAGTTGCTTGCCACAGTGACTTACTCCCTTTTCTCCATCTGCGCCTTGAGCTCTGCCGAAGCCTCAATCAAGTTTGACTTTGCATCTACAACCTGAGACGTCAAAAAGTGAAATCATGCTAAAGGATTCCAATTTCAAATCTGGATTCCAATCTCAAATCCCATTGACTGTCCTCGCAATCTCGTCTTTGGCTGATTTTTCCTCCACGGAAAATTGACCCCAAGGCCACTCCTCAAAGACAGCTCTTTGGTTCTTGCGGCAACTACATACCAACAAACTTGAAACTACATAGCGACCGATATCATACCGGTACACGTACTTGTTCAAATAAGATTATTCATAAGCAATTATCGGGAGATATTATAATGTCTTGGTAGTCAGCGGTGAAGGCGCCACAGGTGCTGGAGCAGCCTTGGATACCACAACTCGTGGGTTGCCATGGTCCGCTTCTCTGATCGAGAGAGGAGACTTTGGCCAGTAAGTTACTGTTCTGTACTGTGTTCCTGTTATTCAAATTCCACCTTTTCTTTTTTTATACAATAATAATGTCCCTCGTGTAAATAAATTATTTACGCATAAACTCTAACGTCCCTTCTTCTCTCACTATTGCGCCGAATATCATAACAAGAATGTGATTCGTCAGCGTCAGATGCAATCACCTGTAGTGATGATCATGGACTGTTGGAGCATAATCTGTCAGGATTGGAATTGGAATTGGAAGCGTCGTGCGTCGGTGAAAGTGATGGCAATACAGTGCAAATGATGCAAGGATTTCGATCTTTAATGGGCACTGCTATTTTTTCGAGTGAAGATATGAAATGTACGTGCAGTTTGGGCAAACGGGAGGGTGACGACGATGGCAGTGCCCCGCTTTAGTTCATTTCGGAACTGGGTGATTTGGCAGAAAGTTTGATAAGTCAGAGTTGGAGCTACACGTACAATTGTCATCCTCGTTGAACATGTTCGAATTATTCAGAATTATCATGGCTGGATGGAGTCATGGAATGGAGTGCGTGATTTTTACTGTTTGAAGATCCATCAATTTCGGAAGGGAGCTTCATCGGCGTTTGCGGGTTGATAGCGCAGGAAACCAAGACCATGAACATAATTCAGAGTCGAAAACAATTGGAAGATTGTTTCAAAGATGGATATAAATAGACCGTCCATTCATTTTGACGAGAGTCGTGTTGCGGGACTGGATTATTAGAAATGATTCCTTGGAAGTACGATACGTGTACCAATGACGATGAAGAAATGCTGGAATCCATGGACTCGGATGCATCTTTCATTGAAATACCACTGTGTTCCTTGGAAGAACTTTCGCAATTCTGTCACAGACACGTTATTGCATACACGTACGTAGCATGAATGATATTTTGTTTTGTATACAGCATTTTTGGCGTGATTGCGTGGTTGCGTTATGTGCTGATGGAGAATGTTTCAGCAAGTTTCAGAGCGTTCGTTAATCGTGCATTCCCTGATCGTCTGTGGTGGTGGTACTAGCTATTATTATGTAAGAAATTCAAAAAAAGACCATTTTCATTTGATTTCCTCGTTGAGACTAAAATACTCTAATAATAAAAAGAGGTGTCTAAACTACTATAATAGAAAACAAGAAAGGATGAGTCGTGACAAACACGCAAAAGCGGTGTCTAAACTACTGTAATAGAATCCACGATACGACAAAACACGTCAAAACCGTTACCTCGTATCTATTTTGTTTTTGTTACCAATTTTCAATTGGCCGTTAATACAAAAAGACTAAAATAGTCCAATTATATCCTACTCCTACTCCCTGCTTTATTTCGACGATGATGTGATAATATTATGTGATGCAGGTTGCAGGTTGAAGGCAGGAGAATACTCTAAGGAAATCATCTGGAGACCACCTCTCCAATCCAGCGAACAGAATGAGCCAACGGGCCATATGAAATGTGGCTCTTTCATGTCATCGTTACGGCAAATCAATTCCAACTCCAGCTCCAGCTCCTTCTGCTGATTCTGATTCATGCATCGTCATTCTGATTGATATTGCCATCATCATCACAGGAGCCGCTGACTGTTTCAAGGTTGTTCTTGTACATCCACCCACCATCACATTCTTCTGAAACTGATTTCGTCCAGTCAATTGACTCCAAATCTTCATAGAACATGGAAGGAATAACAAGATCAAGATTCCTCTCCAACTCATCCTCGGAAGATGGTAAATAAGTCTTGAAGGATTGCATCACCAGAGTATAACTTGCAACTTGCGGTGAAATTTTTAATATTCTCTTGGGCACATGTGTATCTCTACAGCATCCAAATTCTCTCAGCTGAAACCTTTTATTGGATCTTTTCCGAATGGACATACATGCAACAATCGTTTCACTTCCATATGTACGTGTAAACAGAACAAAAAAGATAGTCCCCAATGTCTTTATTCATGTATTCATTCCACTAATTGATGGATCGAATGATACAACCTGCTGGAAACTTGACATTGTCATTCGATTCCAAGCCAGCTGTGTAGACGTCTTTACAGAGATCCGCAAATGACGAGCAATATGTTGAAGTTGCCAGTTCTAATGTCCGCAATACCCTACCAACCTTTCTTCCTTGGGGCTGTTCAAAACATCATCGAGAATATCCACGTATCGCTTCCAAAATGCAATCTCCACATCCGGAAATGGATGAAGTCCTCCTTACAACAATATCTCTGGGTCTTGCTTGAGAATATTCTTGATCTGTTTTGTTCAAGTCAGAATCGCTGCTTCCAAGAGAGTAATAGATTATTTGGGGCTACGGAACCATCCACAGATTACACAGGAGGCATTGGCAACCTGGTCTCTCCCTTCACTTACGCGCACAAAATGGCCGTCGATGATAGAAATGAATTAAAGCTTTCATTGATTTCACGATACGTCACTTCTCCCCAATTTTGTTGATTCAACGGGTTACTCAGAATCGGCAACAGAACAGACTTTGAGACAAGCTCTAGTTGCTCAAACGGAGTCCTACCACCAAGCTCAGTCGAAACCACGGAGTGATGCACGTTGCTATTGGAAAGAACTTCCGCTGTCTTCAGCAAAGCCAAACGCTTTGTCCTGGGCAATCTATTTAGCATCAGCACCTCTGACATGTTGAGATTTTCTGGAATCAAGATGCATTTCACATTCTTGTCTATGAAGAAGTTTTCCAATACGTTGCTGCGAATGAAGATGTGGAACATAGAATCAACTGTGATATATTAAATATGCACTTTAGATTTTGGGAAACGATCACAATGTATCCGCCAGTAAGCACCTATTTCCTTCACTGCGAAACGCCTTGTCAAATTTGGCACCTGGAGTAAGTTTTGGTGGAAAAGTCACAAGGATTCGATTCACAACGAATTGAGTACAAGGACTCTCCCAAATGTTGGCTTCACCTTCCTTTTCTCCCATCTTGAACAACCCCAACGAAGGCGTCTTCGTTTTGAAACCACGATAGGACACATCGTGTTAAAACCGTTACACGTACCCCTCATCTATTTTGTTTTGTTATTGAGATGTTATTGGCCTGCTTCAACCGTTATTGACCATTTTTCGGACACTTTTTGACAGTCGAGAATTCATAAGAGATGAGTCCAGTTCCGGAAGATGAAAGAGATTTTGAGATGGAGGTAGAGTAGTCGTCTGTGATATATGTTCCGCCAGTACAGGCTATTGCACAAAGTGTGTATAACTCTTCATATAACGTACCTGATTCAATTGACCTACAGAATTATCGGTATGTATGGCATCCTTACTGCCTCGAAACACGAAGAAAATGAAATGGTAGAGTTTTGGGCGAGTGCCAATTCCAGGGGTATCGATTTATTGATCAGAATGATGTTGCAGAAATGAAAGCAGCGAAAGTTGAGAACGAAGGAAAGGGACCGTGAAAAGAAAAAGTTGAAGCGTGCTCGGGATAAAGTGAATAAGACAAGGAGTACTACTATTTAATACTAGCACAGATTGATTGTTTACTGATACGAAAGGATCTCTACTTCTGTATTTTGTTGTTGTTTCCTTTGGTTTGACCGATTTGACCATTAGTCATTGGCTCGAGTCTTCTCCTTCCCCCTCTTCTTCTCCTCCTCTCCTCCTCCTCCCTCTTCTCGCAAAAATGATCAAAAACTCAGGCACAGTTTCGTTGAAAACCACCTTGAAGAACCTGCCGGAATTGGACATCAAATATGATGGGCCGATTAGAAAACATGAAGGAATCCAAGTTGAGGAATCTACACATTTCATTCATCGTTCCATATTTTTCATTGCAATACATATTGATCGATACAAAAGGATGTCAGACTTTAACGAAGTACCAAGCTCTCCTGCCCCAACTGCCATTCAACACAATCAGCAAGGTAACTTCTTGTTCGGTGGGAATACTGGTGTTCATCAACAGCAGCAGCACCAGCAACACCAGCAAGAACAGATGCAAGCGACGCCAAATCATGTCTTATTTTCTCCTGAACAAAGCTACCAGCGCAGCAGCACTCCTTCGTATATCAGCAGTCAAGGGGGGTTCTACAATGCTACGCCTGCTCCTGGAGATAGCATGCACATGCAAGCACTGATGCCGTCCTACCAGTATGGAAACCAAGGGCTCTCATTTGGGCACCACCAGCAGTACGAACATCAGCTTGGTCAATCTGAAGAAACCAGCAAGAACATCATCAAGGATTTCCAGGACATGATGAAGAACCCGAATAAACTTATCAATGAGCTTTCTGAAAAAGCTGGCAATCCAAGCATGGCTACACTTCAAGCGAAACTTTTATGTTACGGTCCAGCCATCAGCAACGCTATTGAGGAGAAGGAGAAAAAGATTGAGCAGGAGACCGCAGCCCTTCAAACATTTAAAGCTCAACAAGCTCATTGGAATTCCGAGTCGGGTTTGATGTTCTTTCAGCAATTCGGCTTCTCTGGAGAAGTATCTTTTCCAAGGGCGGTACATGACAAGGAAGCTTTGGCGAAGTGGATCGACGCCAGAATCACGAACTCGACCTTTAAGTCTCTCAGAAACAGCAACGCTGATATTATCCGAAAGATATTTGGCGTCCACACGTACTCAGATTTGAACCATTTGAGCCAGGATCAATTGTTTTTGATCCTCCTCACTCTTGATCGTGAATATTATCACAAAGAGGAAGCCTTTCGAGCACAGATGAATGCATTGAAGGCTGATGGCGTGATTGCACAAGATTTTAAGACCAAATCCATCTACATCAGCGGAAAGAACAACTATCGTGAAAACACGCACCGTGCCCTTTGTGCAATTTATCTCGACATTGTCGGAGATGAAATGAAAGGCTTTCGCAATGTTAAGTGCGACCAGCCTGACGATTGCCCTTGGGAAAATCCAGGTTCTGATTACAAATCCAGTGATAAAATCAATGGTAAGACAGAAGAGACTGGGGACGTTGAAATGGTTGAGCACTATCTTCCCTGCCCCAAGCGCAAGAGATCCAACAATGTAGCCTGAGTTTCTTGCAAGAATACCACTATGAGCGTCAACAAGATTTGTGCGACGTACATGCAACGTATTGGAGACCACGACTCAGCGGCGACTAACCAACAGCACTGACCATTAATCAACATATAAATTCCAAATCTACGCGTTCTCCATCTGTGGCAATCAATTCATCGACAGTTTCGAAACTAACTTTACCGCTGCTCTCGGACTTGACAAAAGTGAGATTGGCCAGGGCATCGTAGCAATCGCCAAGGTAGGGCATCACT
>Ga0209712_10004948_pt1 | contig 10494 bp, 5 predicted proteins | sample ArcOceMetagenome_FD_187443 | JGI IMG/M metagenome (GOLD analysis project Ga0209712, IMG submission 187443) | Marine eukaryotic phytoplankton communities from Arctic Ocean - Arctic Ocean - Greenland ARC118M Metagenome (SPAdes) (version 2) | ecosystem: Environmental > Aquatic > Marine > Oceanic... | reverse complement strand
ACAAGCGGTATACGATCATGAAAACATCGGCCATTTTGGTTTGGCATTAGAGGCTTATGCACATTTCACCTCCCCCATCCGTCGCTATCCTGACTTGGTGGTGCATCGCGCCCTAAAAGGCATAATCGATAAACAACATCAGCAAAAGAGTAAATCAGGCGGCAAAGCCTATAGTGCAGATGAAGTGGAGACGTTAGGCGAGCAGTGCTCGATGACAGAACGCCGTGCTGACGATGCCACTAGAGACGTGTCTGATTGGCTTAAATGTGAATTTATGCTGGATCATGTTGGCGATGTGTTTGAAGGCGTGATTGCTTCAGTGACTAACTTTGGTTTTTTTGTGCGTTTGAGCGAATTCCATATTGATGGTTTAGTGCATATTACTGCTTTAGAAAAAGACTATTTTCGCTACGACGAAGTTAAGCAGCATTTAATTGGTGAGAGCTTTGGTACGGTTTACCGATTAGGTGATCCTGTTGAAGTTAAAGTCGCTTCAGTTAACTTAGATGAACGAAAAATAGACTTTTTATTGGACGGGGTTGAAGGCAAAAATATTAGAAAAACTGCGGCAAGGAAACCCTCTAGGTCAAAAAAGTCAGAGCCGAATAAAAAAAGCACCGAAGCTAAACCTAATACCGCCTCCAAATCCACTAAAAAGCCAGCGACTAGAAAAAGCCGCACTCCATCTAAAACTAAGTCTGCTCGAAGTAAGCCGGCAAGTATTTCAAGAAAGGGAAAAAGTTAATATGGCCCAACAAGAATGGTTATATGGTATCCACGCCATTGAATCAATTATCCTGCGTGAACCTGAACGTTTAATTGAACTCTTTGTATTGAAAGGCCGAGATGATAAAAGCATTCACGACATCGTTAGCCAAGCAAGAAGTTTTGGGACTTCTGTGCAATTTTGTCAGCGTAAAACATTAGATGACAAGGTAGACGGTGGGCAACATCAAGGTGTAGTCGCAAAAGTTAAACCTGCTAAGCAATATAATGAAAATGACTTAGCCTTAATTGTAGAGTCAAGTAAATTACCCTTTTTGCTAATATTGGATGGCGTGACTGATCCTCATAATTTGGGGGCTTGCTTACGTACTGCCGATGCTGCCGGTGTGGATGCGGTGGTGGTACCTAAAGATAAATCTGCAGCTTTAACACCAGTTGTGCGAAAAGTGGCCTGCGGCGCAGCTGATGTTATTCCTTTAGTTCAAGTCACTAACCTCGCTAGAACCTTGCGAGACTTGCAAGACGCTGGAGTGTGGATAGTCGGCACATCAGGGGAAGCAGAAAATAATATCTACGATTGCAAATTTAATGGGCCAATGGCACTTGTCATGGGAGCCGAGGGTAAAGGGATGCGCCGTTTAACCCGTGAGCATTGTGACGAGCTGATCAAACTGCCTATGGCAGGCTCTGTTTCAAGCCTTAATGTCTCGGTCGCGACTGGTGTGTGTCTGTATGAGATGGTTAGACAACGCATCTAACACACACCTGCCTGCCGATTTTAAGTTTCAAACGCTGAATCGGGTTCATTTTCAATATTTTAATTAATTCCATCAAAGACTTCAGGCGGCAATTATATGTTGTTGCTTGTATTCTTATCGGTATGTCTATCATAGGAAGTAAATAGTCTACCTCGTCTTGGCTTCTCAAATGCTCAATGTCTATAGCCGCTTTTGCTCAGATTTTAATCATTGTAATTAAACGGCTAAAAGTGCAAACATAAAACAGTCTTTGCACTATTTCTTTAACTGTATTTTATAGACTCACCTTGTTTCTCAAGGCGCTTCAAATTGTTCTCGTTTTTTAACCCTCAGGTAGCGTGTTTTATTGCGATTAGGTCAGGTTTAGGTTCCCCAAAACTCGCTCTGGCTGATAAATATGCGTGCCATTAAATTTGCCTCTAACACTGATGAGTTTGAATTTATCGCCTATGGTCAAAAGGATGTGAAGTTATCGTATTTATCTGAAATACGCACTAAAACAAGAACAACAGCCAGCACTGGTGCCCAAATCTTTAATAGCATTAATAAGAAAACTTGATCTGTAACAATAGTTTTAATAGTGCTGAGATAGATAATCTATTGGGTCTGTGACATTAAGCTTCATAGCCTAACAGATGGTTTGTGGTCAAACAGGGATAAGGTGAATGCAGGGGATATTATGAGCAAAAAAAAAGTCGCTAACAGGCCCGTAAAGAATAGAGACAACGTGTCAGACAAAGTTAGCCGGGTGCCTGAGAATGAGATGTCTGCAAATAAAAATTTTCATATTGTCGGTATAGGAGCGTCAGCGGGGGGATTAAAAGCCTTTGAGGAATTTTTCAAAGGGATACCAGTCAAGGCTGACATTAATATGGCTTTTGTTTTAGTTCAGCATTTAGCGCCTGATCACAAGAGTATTCTTGCCGAGCTCATTCGCCGATATACATCTATGCCGGTATTTGAAGTAGAGGACGGCATTAAAGTGCAGCCAAACTGCATTTATATCATTCCCCCCAAATTTGACATGGCTTTTTGCACTGGCACCTTGGAGTTACTGGAACCCATCTCTCCTCATGGGCAACGTTTACCTATAGATTTTTTCTTCCGTTCACTCGCTCATGATCAGCAAGAACGGTCCATTGGCCTTGTGTTATCGGGCACTGGTAGTGATGGTACCCTAGGGATCCGCGCGATCAAGGGGGAAGGAGGGATGGTTATGGTGCAGGCCCCCGAGTCTGCGGAATTTGATGGCATGCCTCAAAGTGCCATTACTACAGGGATGGTCGATTATGAGTTGTCCCCTGCTAAGATGGGGGCTCATCTTATTGCTTACGTTGAGCATTTTTATAATAAAACGCCCCGTAGCCTCATTCTTAATAGATCACAGAAAGACAACGTCTTAAAAAAGATATTAATTCTGTTGCGCAACCACACCAGCCACGACTTTTCTCAATACAAGTCAAGTACGATTAACCGTCGTATTGAGAGACGATTAGCGGTCAACCAGATCCAGGATATCACCCATTACGTGCAATTTCTGCAGCGCACACCCATGGAAATTGATGCCTTATTTTATGATCTCCTTATCGGTGTGACCCATTTTTTCCGTGATGCACAGGCCTTCATGGATCTTGAAAAGTATGTCATTCCCAAGCTATTTGCTGATGCGTCAGCAGATAATGTAATTCGAGTTTGGTCTGTGGGCTGTTCCACGGGTGAGGAGGCCTATTCTATTGCCATCCTCCTGCGGGAGCATATGGATCTAATAAAGAAAGAGTATAAGGTGCAGCTTTTCGCTACCGACATTGACAGTCGTGCTATTGCCACCGCCCGAGCTGGGCGTTATCCCGCTAGCGCAGTAAAGGACATATCACCAGAACGTCTGCAGCGTTTTTTTTCGGCTGAAATCGACGGCAGTGTTTATCGCATCCATAAGGTGATCCGTGACATGCTGATCTTCTCCGAACAGGATGTCATCAAAGACCCTCCTTTCTCAAGGCTGGACTTACTCTGTTGCCGAAATTTGTTGATCTATATGAATCTAGAGCTGCAGGAGAAGTTGATTACTATCTTCCACTTTGCACTTAGGCCCGATGGTGTTTTAATGCTAGGAACGTCTGAGGGGGTTGGCAAAGCCAATGGAATGTTTGAGGTAATAAACCGCAAGCAAAAACTGTTTAAGTGCAAAGGTGATTATTTTGGTATGGCTCACTTGGCCTCCCATAATTATAGTGGAGTCTTGCAAAGCAATAAAACCAATATTGACAAGCAATCCATCTCTAGCTCCCACATATCTTTCCGTGAACTGACCGAAAGAACCTTAATCAACAAGCTTGCACCGGCTAGCGTATTGTTTAGGGCCAACGGCGACATTCTTTATCTTCATGGGCAAAGTGGCGCTTTTCTAGAACTCCTCCCCGGCAAAGTCGTAATTAACAATGTCCTGAAAATGGCCAGAGAGGGTCTTCGCCATCAGCTTAAGCAGGCACTGCATATGGCAGTGGATACCAAAAACATCGTGAGATGCTCTAATCTTAAAGTGAAGAGCAACGACGACTTTCAGCACTTCAATATGACCCTCTGCCCGGTGATGGTGGATGCGAGCGTGTCATTGGATTTTTACTTGTACCTGATGCTTATGGAAGACCTGCCATCAGAACAGGAGGCAATAAGGCCAATTAAGCCCGCTCTCCCTAAACTCGAAATAGTCGACAGAAATGATTCTGAGCTCAAATTGCAGGTCGCAGAACTGCAGAATGAACTGCGCACTAAAAACGATTACCTGCAAGTCACTGAGGATGAATTAGAGACGGCCAACGAAGAGCTGATGTCCTCAAATGAAGAAATGCAGTCGATCAACGAGGAACTGCAATCTACTAATGAAGAGCTGGAAACGTCTAAAGAAGAATTACAGTCAATTAATGAGGAATTGGGCACGGTTAATAACGAGTTACAGACTAAAGTGCTTGACCTGTCGATTGCCAACAACGATATGAATAATTTGCTGGCTGGGACCCGTATTGCCACAGTATTTGTCGATCAGCAATTACGGATCCTGCGCTTCACCCCCACTGCCCATACTATTATCAACCTTATCGCCAGCGATATTGGCCGCCCAGTGGGGCATATTGCCTCTAACCTAATCGGCTATAAGAGCCTCGTCTCTGACATTCAGAGCGTGTTGGGTACCTTGAATTCCAAAAAATTAGAAGTACAAACCATCAATAACAGATGGTTCGCCATGAATATGCAGCCTTATCGTACCCTCGACAATGTCATTGAGGGGGCTGTGATCAGCTTTATCGACATCACAGAGGTTAAAAAAATACAGCTCGAGTTGCAGGACTCAGAGAACAAATTACGCTGCTTATTCGAGAATGTGCCCTTTGGAGTGGCTTATCATGTCATGATTTATGACAGCCTAGGAGATGCCCTTGATTACCGCTTCCTCGACACGAATGAAAGCTATCGAATACTCACCGGCATCGACCCAATTGGAAAAACTGCAAGAGAGATCATTCCAGGGATTGAAAAAGACTCCTTTGACTGGCTTGCTACTTTTGAACAGGTAGTCAGCACAGGTAAGAGTGCCCGATTCGAACAACGTCTGTGGCCCTCCGATATCTGGTGTGATTGTATGGTTCTCCGCTATAAGCCAGAACACTTCATGACTGTTTTCATTAATATTACTCAACGAAAACAAGCCGAAGAAGTACTGGCAAATAGTGAAGTTCAGATACAGCAACTTAGTTCCGCTGCCCCAGTTAAAAAAGATTGAATCTTTATCATGAGCGACCTACACAACAAAACACCTAACACTGAGAAGGCTCTGCGTCACAAAGCAGAGGCGCTTGTCACTGAATTAGAACAGAACAAGAACGATAATACTCGAGGGTTAAAAGAGCTACCTGTAACGGAAATAGAGCAGATGGTGCACGAGTTGAGGGTGCACCAGATCCAGCTGGAGATGCAAAATGAACAGCTTCGAACTGCGCAGACAGAGATTGATATATCAAGGTCACGATATTTTGAGCTCTATGATATGTCTCCGGTAGGGTATTGCACATCTAACGAAACGGGCATCATCGAAGAAGTCAACCTCACCTTAGCCAACTTGCTAGGTCTCCCCAGAAGTAAGCTACTCATGAAGCCCTTAAGCAGTCTTATCTATAGAGACGACCAAGATAATTATTATTTAAAAACAAAACTGATGAAGGTAAATGGACAACCCTTTTCCTGCGAGCTAAGAATGCTCACCTCAGATCGTGAGCTCTTATGGGTACATCTGGCAAGCAGTAGCAGAAAGAAAGCCGACGGCACAGTGGAATTTCACATCGGGGTAAGCGACATCACCGAACAAAGGATGTTACAACAACAACAACGGATCGCTGCGATTGCTTTTGAGTCACTATATGGCATGTTCATTACTGATGCTCAGGGTCTGATTTTACAAGTTAATAGGGCTTTCATTAGCATGACTGGCTACAGTGATGAAGAAATAGTCGGGCAGACTCGGGATATCCTCAATTCGGGGCGGCATCCCACCTCTTTTTTTATTGAAATGCGAAAAAATTTAAAACAGCAAGGGAAATGGTCAGGGGAAATCTGGGATCGCCGTAAAAACGGTGAGGTATATCCAATATGGATGACGATCACCACAGTAAAAAATAATGAAGCAGATGTTTCTCACTGTGTGTACACACTGAGAGACATTACTGAGAAAAAAGTGGCAGAGGAACAAATTTCAAACCTTGCCTTCTATGATCCGTTGACTAAATTACCTAATAGGCGACTAATGCTCGACCGCCTTAAACATGCACTGTCGAGCCGTGCCCGCCATAAAAGATTAGGTGCTGTAATGATGATTGATCTGGACAATTTTAAAACCCTCAATGATTCTTTGGGACATGATGTCGGTGATAAGTTGCTAGTCAGTGTCGCATCACGCTTGGAGTCATGCATGCGGGAGGGGGATACAGTGTCACGCATTGGGGGAGACGAATTTGTAGTGATTATCGAAGTTCTGGATGAAACGATTTTGGTTCACAGGCAAGCTGAGACTGTAGCTAAAAAGTTTATCACTCATCTCAACAAACCCTATTTTTTGCAGCAGGGTGGAAACAACAATCCACAGAGCATGACCGAATACCACTGTTCCTGCAGTGTCGGTATAACCCTATTCAATGAGCAATCCATTACTGTTGACGAACTTATAAAACAGGCTGATACCGCTATGTATGCTGCTAAGGCTGCGGGTCGCAACACCCTGCGTTTTTTTGCCCCTCAAATGCAGGCATCGATGATTGCTCGAACAGCAATGGAGAATGATTTGCGCGAAGCAATAAAAAAAGGGCAATTCGTTCTTTATTATCAACCAATAGTCAGCTGTGAAAATAAGTTAATGGGCGCAGAAGCCTTAATCCGCTGGCTACACCCTGAACGAGGCATAATCATGCCTGAAGATTTCATTCCCATCGCTGAAGCAAGTGGCATTATCCTACCTATTGGGTCATGGGTATTGAAAGATGCTTGCCGTCAACTTGTAAAATGGTCATGTGTCCCGGAAATGGTAGGACTGAACATGGCTGTGAATGTCAGTGTTATGCAATTTCACCAGATTGACTTCGTTAGTCAGGTATTGACTGAACTTAAACGCAGCGGTGCTAATCCACTGCGTCTTAATCTGGAATTGACAGAAAGTGTACTAATTTATGACATGCAGGATGTAATCGACAAAATGACAACCTTGAAGGCAAGTGGTATCCGCTTTTCTCTTGATGACTTTGGTACGGGGTATTCGTCTTTGTCGTATTTAAAGCGACTTCCGCTGGATCGATTGAAAATCGATAGAAGTTTTATCCTAGAAATTCTCAAGGATAAGGATGATGCGGCGATCGCCAAAATGATTATTGATCTTAGCCAAAATATGGGTATTGAGGTGAGCGCTGAAGGAATAGAAAGCTACGCCCAGCGGGATTACCTTGAGGAACTGGGATGTCAAGTGTACCAAGGCTATCTTTTCGGCAGACCGTTGCCACTCAAAAAATTTGAGACCCTCGTTCGGCAATCTTAAAAGAGTTATTGAACATCTGATTTATTTTAAAATTTTGATGGGTACCAGAGTCGCGTGTCAGTGAGGCTAAGGCTAAGGCGCCTAAGTCCGTCTAAGTATTCTTTTGGTCATAGAGTATTTGCTTACAATTAATTGTTTAAAATTGGGATGAAGACCATCAGCAAAACGATTGAATGTTGTTACTGCGAAGACAGGTATTTAAGGTGCTTATTGTATTGATTTTTCCGCACTTAAATTAGTGGAGACCCGAGGATGGGTTGCTTAAATTATGAGACCTACTTCCTTGTTGCGCAAATAAACAAACACGCTCTTACCATTGGTAGCTGTGAATATAACATGTTTGTCCTGTGAGCCACGTTTTACAGAGTACTTGATGCTTTTTGTAAGTGGGTTTTTTTCAAAAAGGTTCACTCACTTGAAAATTTAACATTTGCGAAAGCAAAATTTTCAGGGCTTGTGCTAAGGTTGCTAGTGAAAGATATGTTTTATTATTGAACTGCTTGAATCATAAACCTATTTAATCTGAATCGATGCTAATAATCGCAATAGGTAAAATAAAAAAATGCCTACTATGTATAGATATTGACCTTCTGCGCTGCAATCGTTATAACTTTGTTAATAGAAGAAAAATATACCTCATGCTAACTAATTAAGGACAGACTATGTTGTTGAAAACACCATTGGAAATGCTCTATCACTGGGAAGATACTCGCGCTCAAAGCGTGTATTTGAAACAGCCTATTGATGGTGTCATCAAAGAGTTTACGTGGCACGAAACTAGCCAACAAGCTCGAAAGGTTGCTGCAAGTTTATTGGCGATGGATTTGCCAAAGGCTAGCAATATTGCCATTTTATCGAAAAATTGCGCTGAGTGGTTTATTACTGATTTAGCGATTATGTTAGCAGGCCATGTGTCTGTACCTATATATTCTACTGCCGGTGAAAAGACAATCCGCTACGTTCTGGATCATGCTAAGTGCCCAGTAATATTTGTTGGTAAGTTGGACAATACTGAAAAACAAGTCGCTGCTATCGATAATGGGATTGTAAAACTCGCATTTCCTTATCCCAATATACCTGCCGATAAACAGTGGGATGAATTATTACAAGTCGCTCCATTTGCCGACAAACCGATCCCCGCTCTAGATTCAGTGATGACCATAGTTTATACATCTGGCAGTACGGGTAACCCAAAAGGTGTGGTGCACAATTATGAATCTATTTGTTGGGCAGCATCGAATTCTTTAAACGAACTAGGCGTGGATCAAAACGATCGTATTCTCAGTTATTTACCTTTGGCACATATTACTGAAAGGGTCTTGGTTGAAATTGCTAGTTTTTACTCTAGTACACGTATCGACTTTATTGAGTCTTTGGATACATTTGCCCGAGATGTTAGAGCTACGCAGCCCACCTTGTTTCTTTCTGTTCCGCGTTTATGGACACGTTTTCAAATGGGCGTATTAGCTAACATGCCACAGAAAAAGCTCGACTTGTTGTTACGTATTCCAATAGTGGGGTGGTGGGTGAGTAAAAAAATACGTACTAAATTAGGTTTGGGGCAAGCAAGGCTATGCGCCAGCGGTTCAGCTCCGATCCCTGCAACGACACTAGAATGGTTTAAAAAAATTGGCATCAATATTTCCGAAGGTTGGGGGATGACTGAAAATAGTGCATACGGCACTTGCTGTGTGCCTTTTAGGACCGACAAATTAGGCTCTATAGGACGTGCATATGCAGGTGTGGATATTCGCATAGTCGAACAAGGTGAAATTCAAGTTAAAGGCCCTTGTAATATGAAAGAGTATTACCTGGATCCTGAAAAAACTGCAGAAGCGATGACTGAAGATGGGTATTTGAAAACAGGTGATAAAGGTTCGATAGACAGTGAGGGTTACATCACCATTACCGGTCGATTAAAAGAAATTTTTAAAACATCAAAAGGCAAATATATTGCTCCTGTTCCTATTGAATCAAAATTAATGGCTAATTCCTTCATAGAACAAGTATGTGTGACTGGTTCGCAATTAAAACAACCTATTGGTTTAGTTGTTTTGTCTCCAGAAGCACTTAAGTTACCAGCGGAAGAAATTGAACAAGGGTTGCTGACAACGTTAAACGAAGTGAATGCCACTCTTGAAAGCCATGCAGTACTTGACTGTTTAGTCGTGATGAAAGATGAATGGACTGTTGATAATGGCCTTCTAACCCCGACTCTCAAGGTTAAACGGCATGAGCTTGAAGAACAATATGACAGCCTCATCAATAGTGCGCTATCAGGGAAAATAGCGAGGCAATAATAAATAGACCCATACCACTACAAAACACGACTTGCGTGATGGTATGGGTGTACAAACCTGGAATAGATTGTAAGGCTATAAATATGCCCTAATTTTCTCTCAAATAATCCATCTTAATAGCAAATAATTTATTGCTGCTAGTAAATATATTTTACCAAATTCTCTTATTTAACGATTACAGTAACTTACCTACCACAGTTTAATGATGAAAAAGTAAGGTAGTTACTGAATCACTTTTATGTGCAAACCCTAATGATAAAAGTTACACAGTTCTACTCGATAGAACTGTGATAATGGGTTAACAAAGAACAAAATTTTATCATCACTGTTGAAAAAACAGATGACTCAGACAAATGATTCAATATTTCGATACTTTAATGAGCTTAACTTGACCAAAAAAGTCATCTAAAGTGACCATTTGATGCTACGTAAAAAATACAGACCCTTTAAATCAAGGTGTTATAAGCGCAACTTGTATAGAAACAGCAACCTAATATATAAAACGTGACCTTTGTTATTATTTTTTGAGATTACACTATCGCAGCATAGCGTTTTCTGTTAGTATTTCGCGCCCTTTTAACTGGGGTATGTATAAAAAAGCAGCTAAACACTGTTTTTTTGCAGCTAAACGGCTCGG
>Ga0209712_10004945_pt1 | contig 10497 bp, 5 predicted proteins | sample ArcOceMetagenome_FD_187443 | JGI IMG/M metagenome (GOLD analysis project Ga0209712, IMG submission 187443) | Marine eukaryotic phytoplankton communities from Arctic Ocean - Arctic Ocean - Greenland ARC118M Metagenome (SPAdes) (version 2) | ecosystem: Environmental > Aquatic > Marine > Oceanic... | reverse complement strand
AACACCGTGTTAAGATTGTTATTCTGATTTGATGACATTTTCAACAGCTGTTCTGTATATGCAGGGCTCCCTTGGACCCTACACCACTCAATTGCAGCCTTCCTAAACACCCTTAGTGTAGTAGCTGACAAACAACTGTATGCCTCTTCAACACCAATTTTAGAATGTCCACATGTTAATCTAGCTAATCTTGCAGGTTGACCATCTAGAGTTGCCTTGCTAGAAACACCAGCAGCCCTTAATCTAGCACATACTGTAACTGCTATGTGGTGTGCTGCAGTACCTAATCCAATTACAGTAACTGAAGTACCGTACCCTAGTTTCTTGTGATTTACACAAACACTGAATATATATTCTATCATGATATCGTATGTTTCCAGTCTCTCAACATCTGTTCTCTTATGTGACCCACTAAAATCAGAATTAACAAATAAGTACCCACTCTGTATCAATCTCCAGTTCTCTCGTATCATATTCCTAACATTTAAACCACCATTGTCATCAGGTCCATTGAAATGTTCATATATGATTCTGGTGGTGGGGGTGTCTTGAGTGTCCCTTGACTGAGAGTATGCACTACCAAAGTAAGGTACTATATGACTGGGGTATGGATCTTGACCAATAATAACATATTTAATATCATATGAATATGCTAGTGCCATATATCGTAATATACATGATATAGATGGTTGTGTTTCTACCAAGGAGGTCATCTCGTTCACAAGAGCTATCAAAGCATTGGTAGTCTTTAAATCTGCACGTTCATTACGTAGGTGTGGACTATGGTAACGCATAATGAATTTCAGAGATCCATGGCTCCACACTTGGAATATGAGAGGCACCTTGGTACACTCTCCTATAAATTCGACACTGGATTGAAAGTAAGAAATACAGTTGCTCCCATAGTAGAACAAACTAGAAAGATATGTAATATACATGGTAAAGGTTGTCTAGGGCACATTGAAAGAAATGGAGATGATATATTCATGCCTAGCACTATGACACGGTCTGGTATGGAAAACGAACATGCTTTAATGACAGCAAAGAACAAGAGGCTACAAAACAAAACTACGCAAGAAGAATATAAGATTGAGGTTGTCAAACATATGAGATCCAAAACAGGATATGTCAGGTCAATGAATTCCATGGCTGTGGAGGGATCTTTGCAAATGGTCATTTCCCCCATTGTACATCACGATGAATCTACAGTATATATACCATCACATATTGCCAATTCCACCAAAATACCTCATGTACACAATGGTATTGTACAGGTGTCATCCATAAAGGATGGGGACTTTGGTATATTAGTTAGACAACCAGTTCTATGGCATGGGGGTAGTAGATCAGTGAAGATAAAAATATCAGAGGAGACAGCTTCCAAACCACATGATTGGAACATATTGTCTTCAATGAAGGTACCGATATCTATGTGTTCTAGTTTTGCAGCTGATTATGATGGTGACCAAATGACACTGTTTCCAATCAAAAGTGCGAGTGCAGTGCAAGAATGTAAAGCAGCATTGTGGGACAATACAAGTGAAGGTCCGTACAGAGAAGAAGATTATGATACAATAGTGCCAAGAATAGCACCTGTGATTGTAAGTAAATCCAACACTATGGCTTTGGCAACAACAATGTGTTGGACAGACAGAGTTAGAGGACATAAAGCTACTAAGGTTCATTCACGGTGGATGACCACTGTCAGGGGAATGATTGATTTCAAGACACCACCAGCATCTGTCTCAGAGTTTGTCAAACGGTCTATGAGCATTATGTCATCTTCTACCACCAAATCCTCGTTACAAAGTGACATAGGTGCAACCTCAAGAAGATCGAAGTTAGGTGCAGAAAGGGTGTTCTTGGACAGCAATGCATGCATGAGATGTCAAAGTGGACCATTCAGTACATTAATAACAACACAGGGTGCACTGGTTCCAGATCCAAAGGATGGGTATTTTGGAAACCCAACAGTAAGAGCAATATCAAAGCTTTGTAGAGCATCTATGCAAATTACATTGAAGGTGAAATCTAGCACTAGTGTATCAGATGTGTCTCCTACACTGTCTTTCTTGTCTGGGTCTAACAACTGGCTTCGAATATTGAAGAACAATACCATAGATATAGTGTCTGATATCTACTCGGGTTCTTATGGAAACATAGATGTCACTTGTAGTTTATTTGACATATCTAAGGCACCATCCATATACAGGATAGATTTGTTGAAATCATTCATCAACATTGTATGCTTAGAATCCAGGTGCATCTTAGATTCAGCAGAATATGAATGTCTGTTGTGTTTGATGTTATTTCTTGTGAACACAGATCTAAAACCTGAATATGGGGTTGAATCAAATATAAACAGATATTATGGTGAGTTTCACACAGTGTCTAGGTGGAACATGTGTTATGCAAATTTCCAATACTACTCTCCATCAGCATTGAATTTGGTACCAACTACTTTAGTAGAACATATGATGTTAGGTAACTTCCAACAGGTACCATCAATTGCCCATAACATGACCTGAATATATAGGATCAAAGTCGATTCCTAATGCAGTGGTGACTAGTATCAGGGATTTCTTTATATTTTCAAAATAGTGATCTACATCCACTGGATTGGGTGTATTCATATCGGTAGATTGTATATATTCGTGACCACCACCACAGAGTGATTTGGTCCTGATATAGTTAGATCGCCTACCCATGTACTTCATGTTAATGTCCAGGACACTGGGGTACTTTCCTGACTTGACCTTCCATTTGTACTCTTGACAAACTCTAGACAATCGTAACCGTATGTCATGGAGATCATTGTAGGTCAATGTTATTCGAACAAACTCCTCTGTAACAACTGATGAAAGTACGGAACCAGACTTCCTTATGTAATTCATTCCCTTTGTGTACAACTCACCATCTCTTCTCATTCCAACGTAATGCTTCTTACTAGTAATCATAAATGATGGGAATATGACACTTCTATAACTTGATGGTGTGACAGAATCAGTCTCTTGTTGTTCAACTGAAAGTCCTACAAAACATGTATATGACATGATATTATTTAGTATCTTTGCCACTATATTACATATTGGATTTAAATGAGCATCATTACAGGGTATTGCACTCCTGTTACCACTAATGTATTCCATAACGTCTATAGTTTCGATATTTACATATGTCTTGTTTACATAATTTACATAGGAATAAATGAGATGATCTACCCTAGCACTAGGCCTCATGGTGTACATTACACTGTCTGTGTCTCCATAAATGATTTCGAACCCTAATGCATGCACAATTGTTGCAGACACATTCAATGACCATCTACCACAGCCTGTGACTGAAGTTCCACATCTAGGACTGTAGGAATTGTAGTGCCTAAATGACATGACACCATACATTGAATTGGCAGATATCTTTAATGCATATTGAGTTCTATCATATATTGCCTTTAATCTCTTATCTGTACTACTCTTTATTAGCCTTTTATATCCCTTCCTAGTCTCCATCAGTGTCTGACATGCCTCTGCACATATTCTTGGACCGGGTGTAAATCTTGCAATATATTCTTCTGTACTAAATGTCATGGTAGTGGCCAATGGTCCTACTGTCCAATCAACCATGCCATCCACAAATGCACTGTCACGTGGTGAAAACACATAATTGTACATTGTAGGGTCTCTGTTGCATCTATCGCATAGTCTTCTTGAATAGCTGAGATACCAATCAAATATTACATCATCTTCAGACAAACTGCTTTGAGAGTTCCATAGTGTCGTGAAATCTAACATGGAAAGGGTGGGATCTGCGTCTCTAATGCTCTGACTAAACTCTAATAAAGTCTCTGATACAACAGTTTTTAGGTCACACTTGCTTACATCCAGTATATTTGAATACTCTCCTATCACTACCATACCAATGGTATCGGTGTCTTGAGCTCCAGTAACTCCCAAACCAACTATTCCAATGTACACGTGTCCAGTGGCTCTATTGTAGTTATGGCTGTATATTAGCTTAATGTAACTAAATCGTGGAATGTTGTTGGATGAAACATCAATGAAATCTATACATTCAGGAGATATACCACCATCCCTAATTATGCTTGGGTACATGCTAGTGAAATCAACTATTGCCACATTCCTCTTTACCTTCTCACCTGTGAAAAGCACATGTGCTCCACTAAATATGTCAGGAATCCAATCACACCTTGTCCAGTTATATCTGTATCCCTTACTCCACGCAATAGAACACATTGATGACAACGACATTGCTCCTGTGTTGTATAACATCACATCTCTTATCCATGCTTTTGCACCATAGCACAATGACACAACCTGATTTATGATATCTAGTTTGTTACAAAGTCCAAGAGTAGCATCACAATCTCTCATGTTGTATGTTGCCATTTGTAATGAATTTACAAATGAACGTGAATACCAGTCTTTACAGAAGTGAATGTTCTCACTGTTCATTTTGGTTAGTGGCAGTTCTAAAGTGTTAGATAAGTGATCTAAAGAGAAATATTTGAACCTATGGTACATGCTGTGGTAAATATATTTATATGTGTCCAAATTATTTATACCAGGTATGGTCATTATCAACCCCATTGTAGTAGAAGCTTTGTTGTCTGATTTCTGGACCATTTGAAAGTACGACCTGTATGAATGACTTTTAGGCAAGGCCTTAGCAATGATTGGATTATCAAACATGTAGATGTTGTGACCTACTGTAAATACAGGAGCATGGTCAATAAGTAATTTCATAGTTTCCACCACTATATCTTTATTGCAACTCCTAACAGACTGTTTGCAGTCCATACCAGTGATTCTAGACCGTGTAACTATGTGTTTGAACCCACAGGTACATTTTAATGAAATGCACAGTATAGCACTTTGGATGGTAGTTTTGGAAGGCCCAGCATACTCACATTCAATATCATATGCCATCACACAACAATTCTTGTTGTTAAGCTCAACAGGCTCCTTGTCAGGGTTCCCAATTGTAGTTCCAACACTAAATCCTACGATACCATAGTCCCTACAACTCTTAGATTCACCAGCTCCTATACTAGGGCTTGTACCATCCCTTCCAGTAGTACCTTCATTATGTTTCAGCACTTTAGAGACTGTGCCATGGGGCTTTAGTAGTCTTATGCACTTGCTGGGAAGACCATTGAGGCCAAGGGACCGTATGGCAATCTGATCTTTATAAGTTCCAATCCAGAGTATCATATTGTAGTATTCAAAGCAATCTGACTCTCCTTGGGAAACCATGGGTGCTACCGTGAATGATTCGGACATGCTGGAGGAAATCATATGGGAGGGCGATGAGGATCCTATGCCTACAGATTCTCTTTTGAGTCACACAGATCGAGTGGTTGTAGGGTCGAGATTTGACGGTGTCACATTAGATGATATTCCCATGTGGCTTAGAAGCCTGATGGCAGCTGATGTTGTATTGAACATTGGTGGAACCATCCATTTCTACACAGGTAGTGAAGGTGGTTGGTATCCATTGAGGTCCGTAGTGGCTCTCAGTTCATTGGCCAGGAAATTGGGTCTATATGCTCCAGTCAATTTCGCAATAGCTGTAGAACCATATGTGATCACTATTGAATCTGTTCCATGGCCAGTAGTAATTCTACCAAGTACATTCACTCAAGGGAGGCTTAGGTATGTCTATACAATCGATGATAAGACCAAAGTGGTGACTTTCGCTCCCAATGTTGTGCTTGGGGAACAGCCAAATGCAAAGAATACGTTGTGTTCCATTCCCGTAACTAATGTGAATCCCATACTCCGATTTAATCTCAGGTTCTCAAGTGCCAGAGCTCGCAAGTGTGGTGCAGTGTCATGGCTCTATAGGGTCTTTGGAGACAATATCAACACTATTCTTTGGGCTCTAGGTGATATGTTGTTTGACTCCAACAACAAGAGGATGTTCATTCTTTATGGTCCTGGTGGAGTTGGTAAGAGTACCGTAGCTAACATTATGAATGCAGTTATTGGAGGCACTATACCATGTCTTAGTTCAGACTTGGTTGCTATCAATCCCCACTCTTTCCATAGAAATGTTGTGGGCAAAACAGCATTACTAAAAGCAGCATCTACTAGGTTAATTTCACTAGGTGATGTTGAGCCTAGACCTGATGATATTCTACATATGCAAAATATCAAGGTTTTGACTGGAGGTGATGAAATCGATGGTATGAAAGTGCGTACTACGCTAATTATGACAGCAAATAAGTTGTTTCATTACGATGATCTCAATGACTATGTCCAACCCGACAGGCTAAGAAGGGTAGTTGTAGTTCCCAGTGTAGCGGAGAGGGATGGTGTTAATACTGATATTCCACCTGTACACCAGGACAGTTTGGATGAATTGGTACAGTATGCGCTTAGGACTAGAATCGCACACAAGCGTCCTCCTTTGAAGGTAGATGCATTGTTAGCATCATTGTTCCAATCTAGGTACACTGAAGCACTTGAAGTTGTGTGTATTGACGAGGAAGCTGCCTTATATGAGTGTATGACAGCAACCATGCTATTGTGTTGGAGGTTTGGGTTGGAAGTAGATCAAGTAAGCAAGTGCCTTAAATGGGCAGGATGTTGTTGTGCAGTTGAGTCCGGTGGTGTGTATTTCATTGCAAAGATTAAACCATTGACAGGTGCAAATGTTAGCCATGTCTTTGAAGATCCAGCTGTCCGTTCCTATGGGTATGGTAGCACCAACAGTGGTAGGGTAAATAAAGCAAATACTCCAATGTTTGGGTAATCTCACACATGTATCTATGTCAAACTCTGTATTTTGGAAGAGGGGTTGATTTGCCCAAGGAACGCTTAGATGTTAGAACGGTCAATACTGTTTTATCCAATATCTGTATCTACACTCTCTGAAACCATGGAAGACACACCAAATCTAGAACACATAAATCTCATTGAGGACCTGACCTCTGAGTTGAAGAATCTCAACACCCGTACAGCAGACAAGAATGTGAGCGTTGATGGAGTCGACTACTCTAGTGATATTTTGTTGATCCACCAGTTGATTAAGAGTCATAAGTTGATCTACAGCAGTGATTCTTCTCCAGTTGGAAAATGGGTGTGGAAGGGTCTTCGTGAAATTAAGAAGAAAGGAGGTGATACTGTCAACCCTACCTTTGTTTTACCTGATGGTATTGCAACCTTCTATGGTACTTTGAATTATAGTTATTCTGTAGTTCGTAACAATGTGACCACGCCTATCATTCACGATGTCATTGCATGCTCTTCCATTCTCTTGGACGCAAAGGCCCGTCCTGCACCCAAGAACGGTAATTCTGGGGTCTATGGTGTGGACTGGTGGAACATTTACATGCCAATTGGGTTGTTGAAGAAACTAACTGATAATATCAGGACAGTCAGTGGTTACGTTTTGAACCAGGAGGGTGTGATTGTGGACGAGAGTCAGGGATTGGTGTCCATTACGGTCAACATTAAGGATGAAAGTGACTCCCCAAACATTACTATGATTACTACTGTTGAAGGGAAGGACGGTGAGGAGGAGGAAGGTGCTGAAGAGACTGGAGAAGCAGAGCCAGGTGAGAAGACGCTTGACTACAGTGATATGGGCACTTTGAAGAGCATTATGGCTGATGGTGGAGAAGACTCTCTAATCGGTGGGGTTGGATTCTTCACTGTTGGAGTTTCGTGCAAACACACTTCCAATGAGGAGGCACCACCAGCTGGGACTTGTGTCAAGTTGTCTCTAAAGATGAAGGCATTCCATGCATTGCACATCATTGAGGATGGTGTTCGCCGTGTCAATTACAAGTCCAGTAGTGCAGGTCTCAAATACTAGATGTTACACTATGTCTATGTATGCATCGATGGATGGGTGGAACAGGAGATTTATGTCTGGTATGGTGACATGAATTGAGGAGAGAACACTTGCTATATTAGTGTCTCTAAACTCTATGGTCTTAGAAGTGTATGGTTTTGTTACATCTGTTGGAAGTCCAATAGCCAGATATATGTCAAACTCATTTCTGTGCACGGCCCTGCTCTGATCAGATGGCAAATATATTGTAAGTGCATGTGACTTCAATTCGATGTAACCGTCATCTGACATGACTATGCCAAAAGAATTAGGTACGAAATTAGTATGGGACTCTTTCACACTACCGTAATGAAACACATCCATTGAATGAAATGTTTCTAGTTCTCCTATTTCATCACACCAATCATGTGGGTACACATAATGACACTCATACTTTTGCATTAGTCTTAGAAATTCATATGATGGCCTACCATGCAGTATTATGCAATCCCATGACAAATCACTCATCATGTTTTCTATGCAAGTGACAAATATACTCAATATTATTGACATGTTGTTAGTGTCTAGATCCGGATCTATACCTGTTTCATTGCGTGGTCTAACTACTATAGATTCACAACATGTAGGCACAAACTCTCTCCAATTGCCACTATACACCCTACTCACCTCACTAACTGATGCACATTCGTTTGTAATAACATCCAGCCCACATGAACCTGCACACAATGGTCTGTCTATATATATTTTGTCTTTTGTCACATATGCTTTAAAGGTGCCAGATAATTGAGTGTTGATGTCCACTATGTTCAAATCAAATAGTACACTCTTTCTACTACTAATATATATGACAATACACATCTGGGCATTTATGTACACTATAGAAGGTGCACCATGTGTAGAAATGAACCGTCCATCTTCGGTGCCTTGCATTACTCTATTCCCAACATGCACCACTGTCTTGTCAAACGTGTTGGATATCGAAAGGGTATGGGACAACCAACCTCTCTGAAATGATTTGGCATAAAGCATAGTATGTTGATCTGATAACTCAACATATGTGTTTTGCAAAGTTTGAATTAGGTTAGAATGAGTTCTAGACATGACCATAATACTGAAGTAATCTGCATGTTTATTTTTATAGCATATGCTGGTAGAATCTTCACTACTGTATATAATGGCACATTCGCAATCTATCATTGGAAGGTCCTTTGTGTGAACATTTGTAGTCATCCCACTCAGCACTTTGATTTTGTTAATTGAGAAGGGTCCCACATTAGATCTAGATTGTGTTACTATTCCAATACCATTCTCATAAAATTTACAGTAATTATACAAGGGATGCCAAAAGTATCGAGTACACATATATGGTTTGCCATCTATGATGCAACTAGTCTTTACAGAGGTATGTGTGATTGGTAGCATATTTGGTACTCTAGGATTGCATATATCTACTTTTATTGTGTAATAATCACAGTCATCGATCCATGATTCTGTACAATTCCTATTCACAGTATGTGTAGGAGCCTCCAAAGCAAGTGAAGGTTGTAATTTGGCAGGTACGGTAGGAGTGACGTTATCTAGAGAGTTAAGGTACAGCTTACATAAGTTACCAACAGTTCCATGAAGAGGACATAGTGAGACCAAGGTGGAAGGCTCATCATCAGCTCTAAATTGTTCTGATTTGAATACTATTTTGGAACCACATATGGGACAAGACTGTGCTAAGCTCATAATGGAACAATTGTTAGGTGAAGTTGTAGAGATGGATGAAATCGAAGATAATGAATTAGACGTGTCTGCCTTGGGGCAACCTGAGTCCATTGTAGAAGATGATGATAATACCACTGTTCAAAGGGACGATGTTACAAGAGACTATGCTACAGGGTACGTTGCAATCCTTCAACGGTTGTTAGACTTGAACAGTATGACAACTACTAACTGTGCTGTCATGGATGAAATTAAGAACATGGTCATTGACTTAGCACATAGTGTTAATCACCTGAATGACACAGTTGCAGTATTGAAGAATGAGAACGTGCTTTTGAGAACTAACGTTCAGGAAATCTCAAGAAAACAGGACACTTTGATTGTTACGAATTCCCTACATGACCCGGATGGTAGTGACATTGTGGAATCCCAAGCCAGTAGTGGTATTCACACCCGTCAAGTCAGTTCGACTGTGCCTGCATGCATTATTAGAAGTTTCTGGCAGAAGCACTATCCAACAGAGGACATGGAAGTGGACATGAAATATCTTAGGGATGTATGTGACTGTATATTTCCCAAACTGCCTGCCAAAGTCAAGTCAGATCTGGGTATTTTGCTATCTAAATATATCGATGCATATGAACACAAATCTGAGGTGGGGAGTCATATGATGACGGTCCTGTGTAGTCAACAGGATATTGTATATTCAGAGGGTAGGGCTGCAGTTACCAAAACTATGAGACTACTTGGTACCAAGTATGCATTTATGATTCCAGGCAGGATGGCACTCTTGTTGTCTAGGGTAGAATCAATGAGTCAAGACAAAATCATGGTATTGTCTGTTCCAAGAAAGAGTGAGATGGTAGGGGTGGATGAGGGGTTTGATGTGGTATCCATGAATTTGATTAATCAAGTTAAGGTCAGAAAGGGACTAAAGACACTTCATGAGACTGAGGCTAACAAAGCTACACT
>Ga0209712_10004943_pt1 | contig 10500 bp, 11 predicted proteins | sample ArcOceMetagenome_FD_187443 | JGI IMG/M metagenome (GOLD analysis project Ga0209712, IMG submission 187443) | Marine eukaryotic phytoplankton communities from Arctic Ocean - Arctic Ocean - Greenland ARC118M Metagenome (SPAdes) (version 2) | ecosystem: Environmental > Aquatic > Marine > Oceanic... | reverse complement strand
ACGTGAGGCGTATCCAGGAGATGTATTTTACTTACACTCCCGTTTATTAGAACGTGCAGCAAAAGTCATCAACAACGATGAAATTGCAAAAGACATGAACGACTTACCAGACTCCTTAAAGCCGATTGTAAAAGGTGGAGGCTCTTTAACAGCCCTTCCAATTATTGAAACGCAAGCAGGTGATGTATCTGCTTATATTCCAACAAACGTAATTTCGATTACAGATGGTCAGATTTTCTTAGATGGTGATTTGTTTAACTCTGGTGTTCGTCCAGCAATTAACGTAGGTATTTCGGTATCTCGTGTGGGTGGAAATGCACAGATTAAAGCGATGAAAAAAGTATCTGGAACCTTAAAATTAGACCAGGCACAATTCCGTGAATTGGAAGCCTTTGCTAAGTTTGGATCTGATTTAGATGCAGTAACACTTAACGTGATTGAAAAAGGAAGACGTAACGTTGAAATTTTGAAGCAAGCACAAAACGATCCTTTCAAAGTAGAAGATCAAGTAGCGATTATCTATGCAGGATCAAAGAACCTTTTGAGAGTCGTTCCTGTCAACAAAGTAAAAGAATTTGAAACCGAATACATCGAGTTTTTAAAAGCCAAGCACAGCGATGTGTTAGCCACTTTAAAATCTGGTAAATTAACGGAGGAAGTTACAGATACGTTAACAGCAGTTGCAAAAGAATTATCAGGAAAGTATAAAGATTAAATAGTGATGAGTTTAGAGTTATGAGTTCAGAGTTATAAGCTCATTTCTTTAACTTCATACGAATAGCTTAAAAAAATGTCTTTAAATAACAGTCCTATTCGAGTAAAGAGTTTTCAGTTTGCTTGCGAGATTGTTCATTTTACGGATAAACTAAAAAAGAATAAGGATTTTGAGTTAGCTTCTCAATTGCTAAAAAGCGGAACGAGTATTGGAGCCAATACAAGAGAAGCTCAAAGAGGAGTTAGTAAAAAGGACTTTAAAAATAAATTTGGAATTGCTTTAAAGGAAGCTGATGAGACCAAATATTGGTTAGAAATTCTTGAAGCTACAGGAAGAGAAGTTCCAACAGAAATGATGAATAAGTGTGAAGAGTTAATTAGAATTTTAGTAGCAATCATTAAAAACTCATAACTCTGCACTCATAACTTGAAAAATGGCAAATTTAAAAGAAATCCGAAATAGAATAGCATCCGTATCTTCAACGATGCAGATTACAAGCGCCATGAAAATGGTATCGGCTGCTAAGTTGAAAAAAGCACAAGATGCCATCACAGCGATGCGTCCCTATGCTAATAAATTAACGGAGCTTTTACAAAACCTAAGTGCCACTTTGGACGCCGATTCTGGAAGTAAATATTCAGAACAACGCGAAATCAAAAACGTACTTATTGTAGCCATTACTTCAAACAGAGGTTTATGCGGGGCGTTCAATTCCAATATTATCAAGAGAGCAACGGCAGTAGCGGAAAGTTACGATGCCAATGTATCTGTTGTAGCCATTGGAAAAAAAGCGAATGATGCCCTCTCAAAAAACTTTGAGATCATTTCCAATCAGAGTCCTGTTTATGACGATTTAACATTTGACAATGTTGCTGAAATTGCGGAGATGCTTATGGCGCAATTTGAATCCAAAGCATTTGACAAGATTGAAGTTATTTATAATAAATTCAAAAATGCAGCGACCCAAGAAATCATGACCGAGCAGTTTTTGCCAATTGAGCCCTTAGAAGGTGATACCAATGCAAACCTCGATTATATTTTTGAACCGTCTAAAGAAGAGATTGTAGAAACACTGATTCCAAAATCATTAAAGACACAGTTGTACAAGTCCATACGGGACAGTTTTGCAAGCGAGCACGGCGCCCGAATGACAGCGATGCACAAAGCAACAGATAACGCCACGGAGCTCAGAGATCAGCTTAAATTGACTTACAACAAAGCACGTCAAGCATCCATTACCAATGAGATTTTAGAAATTGTTGGTGGGGCGGAAGCTTTGAATGGCTAATAATTTGATTTTAAAATATATTAATTAAAGCCTTACTGATGTGAGGCTTTTTTTATGGCATGATTTTTTAATATGTGCTGATAATAATCTAAGTCATGATTTAACCCAAACAATACCATCTGTAAATAATCCACTTCAATCTTGGCATTTTACTAGGCTTTAAACTCAATTAAAACACATGAATAAACCGCTAACTTCAGATCAAAGATCATTTTGTCGCGAGAGCCTAATCATTAGCAGTTGTAAAGATTTTTGAAAATTTGTGTTTCAATAATAATTCCCCCTAGATTTAATAAAAATGTTGTCCATCTATAAAATCAAGTTATTTCGCTATTTTTTTTAATTTAAAACTAATTTAATGTAAATTACACATTATAACCCCAAACCTTACATTAGAATGAAACCCTTCTCATCATTTATTATAATTTTCTGCTTTAAATAAAGTTGTTGCACAATATGTTTTCCCTAATTGTTATAGCCCGTATCAATCTAGACTATATATTGGAGGTGAACAAGCTTCACTAGATGGAATCAATTATACCGCTGGTTGGTGGGTTAATATACCCCCACCAGGAACAGGTTGGACAAATAACGGTCCCTGTGGAAATCCAGACGTTACACTTGGCCCCAAGTATGCTGGTGACAAAAAAATCATAGGATATATGCCTACTTGGCAATCTAACTATAACTTTGATAATTATGATCCATCAAAACTTACTCACGTAATCGTGTCTTTTTTAGAATTTAAAGGAGTTGATGTTGGAATTACTCATGCCAATATGGATTATAATAGCGACGATTTTGTTTCCTCAATAGCATTCAATGATAAATCTGTTCGAAGTGTCGATTCCATATTAAGCCATTCAACAACGAAATTACTTAAAAAATCAAAAGATGCAAATGTTAAAGTATTAGCAGCTATAGGTGGAGCAATTGATTATGGCTTTTTATGGTTAATGAATAAGTATTATAACAATGATGCCAAAATCACTGAAATTGCCCAACTTATGGTGGATTATGTTGACTCAAGAGGTATTGATGGAGTCGATTTAGACATGGAGTGTTGGTGGGCAGACCCTACTATAAATAAAACAATCGATCAAGGGGGCAGAAGAAGAGGAGATAAGTGGGGAGGTTCAGATGCTGGCCCTGAAAATGCCGCTGTTGGAATTACAAGATTAGCAAAAAAATTAAAAGAATTAAGCCCAAGCATGATTGTCTCTACAGTTGTTTTTGGAACAGCTTGGTATGGAAATAATTATGATGAAACAATGGCAGACTATGTAGATTGGATAGGTGTTTTCACTTATGATTTTACAGGATCTTGGGATGCAACTCCTTTTGGCCCTCATGGAGCTCTATACAAGGTGCCTTTAAACAGTTACCCTAATCAAACTGCTGATAATCCAATCTATTCCGCTGAAGAAGTTTGTGAGTTTTGGATAGGAATAGCAGAACCCGCTTGGAATCATGATGGAGGTTTTGATATAGAACGAAATAAAATATGCATTGGCGCTCCGATTTATGGATATGACTTTTCAACCCATAAACCTAACGGAGGAAATGGATATGAATTTGAAAAATATGCAGACATTGTTGCAAAATATCCTAATGCACCCACATCTTATGATGTCATTAGCCCTGGGTCTTTTAATGGAAATATTAAAGAAGGAGGAGAAAATATTTTTTATGAAACACCCAAAAGAGCCATGGCAAAAGTAGATTTCATTTTCGATTTTGGTCAACAAGGAATCATTATGTGGGAACTAACAAACGACTTACCTTCTGACAATGAAAATAGTTTATTAAAGAGTATTCACAACCAAAAACAAATACGTTCAGCAGCCCTATCGGTTAAAGACTTGACAAATAACAAATCTAATAACACACTAAAGGTTGGTTATTCCAATGGAACAATTAATTATTGGTACTCTGAGACCACGAGTCAGCCCAGCTTGCTTAATAATCTCATAAGTGTTTATGATATAATTGGTAGAGAGATAACGTCCTTTAAAACAAATACTTCTAAGGGTGAATATTTTTTCCCATTACCAAACGGAATACACATTGTAAAAGATAAATTTAACCAAACAGTTAAAATAATATCTTTTTGAATCCAAAACATTTGATAAAATTGAAGTTATTTATAATAAATTCGAAAATGCGGCGACCCAAGAAATTATGACCGAGCAGTTTTTGCCAATTGAGCCCTTAGAAGGGGATACCAATGCAAACCTCGATTATATTTTTGAACCGTCTAAAGAAGAGATTGTAGAAACACTGATTCCAAAGTCGTTAAAGACACAATTGTACAAGTCCATACGTGACAGTTTTGCAAGCGAGCACGGCGCCCGAATGACTGCGATGCACAAAGCAACGGATAACGCCACGGAGCTCAGAGATCAGCTTAAATTGACTTACAGCAAAGCACGTCAAGCATCCATTACCAATGAGATTTTAGAAATTGTTGGTGGGGCAGAAGCTTTGAATGGCTAGTGGTTTGATTTTAAAATATATTAATTAAAGCCTTACTGACGTGAGGCTTTTTTTATGGCATAAAAGTTGTTAGATTTTACCATCGTACTTGATAAGGATACGGTTCATAAATTTCGTTGGCTTCATTTATAGTATTGCCTAGTTGAGCATTGCGCTTAGCCTCTTCCATAATTGTTTTTGATTCTTTATATTTTTTCAAACGCATCAAGCAAATTGCTTTATAATATTTCGCATCTGAAAAGTTAGAGTACTGTTCTAAGGCTTTGTCGAACTGAAATATAGCTTCCTCCCATTTCCCTTGTTCGTATTGACTTATTCCATAATAGAATATATCTAAAAAATGAGCTTCATTCCACTGTTTTTCTTGCGCTATAATATCAGTTTTAAAAATAGCTTCTACCTTTTTGTATTCATTTAATTGTAAATAGCACAGTGCAATATGAAATTGATAGGTATGATCTTGCACATAAGCTATCCCATCCCTACTGTATGAATGGGCTATTTTAATTTCTTCTTTTTTTATAAAATAGCCCTGTAGCATCTCCTCCAGAGCTTCTTTAGGATATAAATTATTGCTTTTTGAGTTAAAATAAGCAAATAACAGTGGCTCTAAAAACACTTCATCATCTTGAATATTTAATTTTTCAAATAGATGTTGTTGTTTTTTATAAATTAATATTTTTATTGTATCAATAATTTCGTCTCTATTTTCCATATTTCATGTTTTTAAATAAAATTATTTAATCCTTAAATTATATTAAATACAATTATTGACATATTATAAAATGAGTGAATTAGAATCGTCTGAATTAAATTTTTCTTGTTGAAATAAATAAAAGTAGTTACCAACCCAAACACAAAATGGGTAATATAAATTTCTGGTAGATGAGATAAAGCAAAATAAGATGCTGACAGTAAAATAGCCAAATATGGCTTTAACTTAAGTTGCAAAAGGTTTTTGAAGACAATTTTTTTATTAAAAACTTCTTCTATAATCGGAACCGCAAACAAAACATAAATAAGCCTTGAAAAATCAAAGTTTGGTTTTTCTAATGGTTTAAAAAGATGAAATTCTAAATAATAACTAAAAAATAACACTACACTTACACCAAGAGAAAAAAGAACTTCATTAAAACTGATTTTGTTACTTCCTAATTTTAAAATATTTATTTTAAATGCTATTAAGAACACAATAACATAAGAAATTATATTTCCAAAATAAGATAATAAATTTGTTGTTTTTATGTTTTCATCGCCAAAATGAACACTCAAAAGAACACTCACAATACTTAAAAATGGTAGTAGAAAGCACAGTGTTAATATTTTAAAAGACAATTTCATATAAATATTATTATAAAAAAAGATGATTTAATGAAAAACCATCTTTTAATTTGACTTAGCTACTCACAACCTAACCAATGGGCTATTGCATTACCAAGTTTTAGCCACGAAGAGGCCATTCCATCACCTGCTGCAGTAGTGTCTGCATTTTGGTGATAACAAGGATGACAATCGTTTGCTGTTCCTCCTGAGATACTGTTCAATAATTCTTCTGAAGCTACTGCTCCTGCTCTTTCTTTGAGAGCATCTAATGATAATTTACTCTTAACATAATAAATTTTATTTAGCGCTTACTCTTAAGTTTTTCGGCTTCCACTAGCCAATAAGTAATGTTTCCCCTGCTAACTGTCCCAAAATAAAAACATCCCAATCTCATTTTATGACATTGTGTATTTTTTTTGTAATTAAAGCTCAAAATTATAATCCGCTTCTGTATACTTATAGCACTGAGAATGTTTGCAATATAGGATGGGTGCGCCCCGATCTCTTAATTCAGCGATCAGTCTGTTTGCAGTCGCTTTGGACACATTCAATTTTTCAGCTAATTGTAAAGGCGTACCCGTCGCTTCCCTTTTAATCAATGAATTAAGGCATTTTATTCTTTCTATGTGCGTGTATATTTTCATGGTGCAGAATAGATTTGGGATCGATTCTTAATGCAAAGTAATAAAATAATTTTAAAACCGTTTTTTATGGCATAAAAGTTGTAAAAGAAACACAAACCCAAAACTATGAATACCTACAAAAAATTAACCATTCTTTTTATTATACTTTTTTCACAAGAATCATTTTCGCAAACACAAGGAACGTCAGAAATTAATGTGAGTTTGGGGGTCGCAACCTTTGAGGACTTTAGAGTTGCAATTGATGATGTCATATCCTCGATAGTGACGACTGTAGTTTCTGGACAAGAATTAACCCACTCCGATGGAGGTAGATTAACAGGATATACGATACACTATAGCTATGCAGTAAAGGATCGATGGATGTTAGGAGCCTCATTAGCATACCAAACCGTGAATCGAAAGTTATTTTTAGACAATAAAGAATCAGGGAAAAGTTCAAGTGCTGTCTATTCTTTTGGGGTCGAAACAAATTACCGCTACATTTCAAATCCAATATTTCAAATGTATTCTGGTTTAGGTGCAGGCTATGCTTTTGGGAAATCATCGTTTACCTTAGAAGACACTAATTTGGAGTTTAAAGACAAGAACAAGACTGATTATAAAATTAATTATTTTACATTTCATGTGACAGCGCTTGGTTTTCGAGTAGGAAAGAAATTAGAGGCCTTCGCAGAGATTGGATTTGGTTATAAAGGAATCTTAAATGGGGGAATTTCTTATCAATTTTAGAATGTCTTTAAGGGCATAAAATCTACTCAAAACAGCACCATCAACGAATCCATGGTTGCAGGAGTTGCCATGTTTTTAGGGTTTAATTTTAAACTCAATTAAAATCCGTATGTTTATAAACATAAATTCAAATCCAATGAAACTCACTAGCTCCCTTATTTTAGGACTCGTTTTTTTAAGCATTGTCAATTGTAAGACCTTCAAAGAGCCGGTGTTACAATTTCAATCCACTGCGCCTTTAGAAATTACTGCCCCTTACTACAATTCTTGGGTTGCAGGAATCGAAGGCGGAGGCTCGGGAATCAATGTGTTTTTGCCCCTCAAAGAAAATGGAAACATGGTCATTGACAGTCTTCATTTTAGAGGAGAAAAGTCTGCCGTAGAAACAAGAGACAAATTAATCATTGGTCGATTTAGATATTCTACCAATCAGAAAAAAGACATTATAATGAGCTCCAATCCACAAGACGAATACAATAACAAGCGGGTATTAATAAGAGACACCTCTCCTTTTAAGCTCACTCAAAACGAGTGTGTTATTAGTTACAGCGTCAACGGAAAACGTCTTTATTATAAGATTTCAAACCTCAAAAAAGGGGAGTCGATTGCCTATCCTTCGGCACCTCCAAAAAACCGCTAAACAACAATTATAGATTGTTCGTTAAAATGTGTATTTTTATAGGATAAAATAAGAGAGCCGTGAGCGTCCTAAAAACAGTATACAAACAAACCTTCATTTACGGACTGGCAACAGTGGTCCCCAGAATGTTGAGCTTTCTTTTGGTGCGTTTACATACCGATAAATCGGTGCTTGAAAACGTCTCCGACTATGGCGATGTGTCTATCGTATTCGCCTACTTCGTCCTGTTTAATGTCATCCTTGCGTATGGAATGGAAACCGCTTTTTTCCGTTTTTTCAACAAAGAACCTTCTAAAGCCAAAGTACTCAGCACCTCCACAATTTCAATTTTAGCGTCCTCTTTAGGATTTTTAGCACTCGGTCTGCTGTTTCAACAACAGATCGCCGATCTCACACATATCCATGTCAACTACATCACCTTGGTGGTTTGGACTCTGTTTTTAGATGCCTTGGTCATTATTCCCTTTGCCTATTTGAGAGCGCAAGGGAAGCCCATGAAATACACAGCGGTCAAATTGACCAATGTCGTCGTCAATCTGGCTTTAAATATTTTCTTACTCGTGTATTTAAAAGCATTGTCTGCTGATAGCAGCCTCTGGGATTCCATCTATATCGCCAATTTTGAAGTCAGTTATATTTTCATCGCCAACCTCGTCGCGAGTGGTGTTACTTTGCTGATCCTGTTGCCGTTTTATTTTAAAATCAATTATAAAATAGATACCGTTCTTTGGAAAAAAATGATGCGGTATGCCTTGCCAGTCCTAGTCGCTGGGGTGGCATTTTCTATCAACGAAACTTTTGATCGGGTGTTGTTGGAGCGTCTCCTTCCAGAGTCCATTGCCAAAACGGCCGTAGGAATGTACTCCGCCTGTTACAAACTCGCACTCTTTATGATGTTGTTTGCAACCGCTTACCGTTTGGGAATTGAACCCTTCTTTTTCAGTCAATCCAAAACCAAAGATGCCACTAAAAACTACGCGAAAATCTTAGAGTTTTTTGTCATCTGTGGCGCTCTTATTTTGCTCGTCGTCGTGGTCTTTGTCGATGTTTTAAAACTAATTCTCATTCCAAATGAAGCCTATTGGGAGGCCATGAAAGTCGTACCAATTTTATTGCTAGCCTATCTTTTTCTTGGAATATATCACAATTTATCTGTGTGGTACAAGATCACAGACCGCACCAAGTTTGGGGCTTATATATCGGTGATTGGGGCGGGAATCACCCTTTTAGTCAATCTAATTTTCATCCCCTCTTTTAGTTATATGGCTTCTGCCGTGGCAACTTTAGTGGCGTATGTTTCTATGACGGTACTGTCCTATTATTTTGGACGCAAGCATTATCCAATTCCTTACAACATAAAAAAAATAGGCATCTATTTAGTCCTCGCCATCAGTCTATCAGCCGTATCGTTTTATCAATTCAGAGCTCAGTATTTCATCGGGTCTGCATTGATAGGAATTTTAGTACTTATTATTTGGTCCAATGAAAAAGCGACCATCAAACAATTTTTAAAACCCTCCCATGACCATTAAAATTATAAATAAATCAGCCCATCAACTTCCTGAATACGAAACAGGCGCCTCTGCAGGAATGGACCTTCGCGCGAACATTTCAGAAGCAGTTATTTTAAAACCATTAGCACGCGCAATCATCAAAACAGGCTTGTTTATAGAACTCCCTGTGGGTTTTGAAGCACAAGTGCGTCCAAGAAGTGGTTTGGCAGCAAAACACGGCTTAACAGTCTTGAACAGCCCTGGCACTGTGGATGCAGATTACCGTGGTGAAATAGGCGTCATTTTAGTAAACCTATCCAATACAGATTTTAAAATAGAAAATGGCGAACGCATTGCGCAATTAGTCATCGCAAAACACGAACGGGCAGAGTGGCTCGAAGTAGAACAACTCAACGAAACCGCTCGAGGCCAAGGTGGGTTTGGAAGCACTGGAAAATAATGAATAGAACACGACATGGTTTTGTAGTTCTTTGTATCCTCATAAGTTCGTTTGGGGTACAAGCACAAGGTGCGACAGACAGTCTTTTGTCGGTTTCACAAGACAGCACCCATGTCAAATTTCAAAATCATTTTTATGATGCGATGAAACAAAAAGCACTTGAGAATTATTCCAAAGCAATTGATGCATTGGTACTCTGTAAGTCCTTAAATCCAACGGAATCCGTGGTGTTTCATGAGTTAGGTATTAATCATTTCAAGCTTAAACAATACGACAGTGCCGAGTTTAATTTCCAAAAAGCCATCGCGTTAGATGCTGATAATTTTTGGTACAAAGAAAGTTTGTATCATTTGTATATAGATCAAAAACGTTTTGAAGAGGCCATTTTAGCACTCCAACCCTTGCTGTCGCGCCATCCAGATTATAAACAAGATTTAGTAAATCTTTACCTAAAAGCGGGACGTTATGACGACGCGCTCAACGTTTTGGATGCTTTGGATAATACACTAGGAATAAAGGCATCTAGAGACAAAATTCGAAAGGAGCTATACGATTTAAGCGGGGCCGAAGACAAGCGCATTGCGCACCTTCAAAAACGCTTGCAAGAAACACCCGAAGAACCCACTAATTTTTTGAACCTCATTTATGCTTATAGCAAACTAGATCAAAAAAAGGAAGCGTTTGAAACCGCTCTGGCATTCCAGAAACAAAA
>Ga0209712_10004942_pt1 | contig 10500 bp, 8 predicted proteins | sample ArcOceMetagenome_FD_187443 | JGI IMG/M metagenome (GOLD analysis project Ga0209712, IMG submission 187443) | Marine eukaryotic phytoplankton communities from Arctic Ocean - Arctic Ocean - Greenland ARC118M Metagenome (SPAdes) (version 2) | ecosystem: Environmental > Aquatic > Marine > Oceanic... | reverse complement strand
ATCGTCTATCTGTAGTTGACTGCCAACTTGTATATCCGCCTTTAACTCACTAATCATTAATGGTGTCTCCGATCCTTCTGATATAAGCGGGAATAAAAGCAACGAAGACAAAATACATAGAGTAATATAGATAGAGTCGATTCTTCATGATTCTTTGAGTTTGAGTCTTTTTGTTAATCTTTTCTTCGGAATATTATGGTTATTTGGGGCTAAGGCTTTAGTTAGATTAATATATTTTTTAGTTAGATTTTCCTAAATTATAGAATCTTTAGTTAGACTTGTCTGTAAGTGATTCAAAAGATTGCTTTGTTGTTGTGATAAACTTTAAAATAATATTTTAGAATCATTTTATACAAGAGTATAAAGATTCATCTAAAACATTATTTTTTAATTTGATAGATTATTCATAATGTTCTACTAAATCAAGCAACTCCCAATTCCTTACTTCTTCATTCCGATATAGAAAAATTCTTGTGTCTCCTGCTTTTTTATTTAATGAATCCCCTTCTTGTACATAAAAATAAAAACCTCGTACTTTAGTACGATAAATTTATTCGGTTAGATAAAATAAATATGATTTTCTATCTAATTTGAATATATAGGTTTTGACATTTTTTTATCGTTTAAAGAAGGAACGACTTTAGTCGTGTGTCATAAACTCACCTATTTTTAGTAGATAGTCATTTAGTTACAATGTTAGAAGAATAGCAAAAAGACTGTCAATAATTTCTGAGCTATTGCATTACCTATTTTTTTCTATAAAAGTTTTCTTTTCAATATCATAATTAAATGGTGCCCCCCAACCATCTCCCTCAAAAAAAGAAAATCTATTATGAAAAACAGGATATTCAAGATTATATTTTTCGGAATGTAAAAGAACTCTTCTTAAATAGAATAATGAGCCTTTACTATATTCTCCTGTGTCTCCATATAAATTACTTATTCCAATCCAAATCGTATCTTCTACTAACATTAATACATCTTCAGGCAGATTATAATAGCATTGCTTTAAATTTTTAAAATCTAATTCATTAATTATATTTTTTAATTCATAGTATTCTGAATTTAAAATATACTCAGGAGTTAGTTTTTCTATCTTATAATGCCACTCATCTAATTGTCTCGATTCAGTAAACTCTTTAATGTATTTGATCATCATTTTTAAGTAGAACAAATCGTTTTTTGCAATAATTTGTTCTAACAGAAATAAAGCAAAAGCAACTCTACCCCTAATAGAAATGCGTTTCAATAATTCATTATTTATTATCATTCGCTTGTTGGTTTTTTATCTTTAAAAGTAACTTTACAATTTTTACTTCACTCCTATACACTTATAGGAAGTAAATCTTTAAAAGATTGATTTATAAAAAGTTATAATCATTCAAAAAAAAACCAGAGCGTCGTAAATTTGCTAAAGACAAAAAAAATAAGCAAATGACTACTCTGGAAGTTGATAAAATTAAGAAGTATTTTCCATTTCATCGAATATGTGTTGTAAAAACTTTGGTGATATTGGTAAGTTGTATTTTATGTGCGAATAATTGTAATCTAAATAAGGCAAAGAAAAAAGGTAGTAAGGTATTCGGACGAATAGTAAATATTGAAAACCTTTATACACGGTTTATTCGATTCTTCAAGATGAAAAATCCGATGGTATTTGTGCTTTGTATATTAAGATTAGTTCAACACTTATTATCTGACCATATTAATGAACAAGGTGAATATGTTTTAAGTATTGATAGGACTAATTGGAAATTAGGAGCAATAAATATCAATATATTAACAATCGGTTTGGTACTTGAAAATGGAAAATTTATTCCATTATATTTTGAGTTACTTAACAAAAGAGGTAATTCTAATCAAGCAGAAAGAAAAGCCTTATTAGTAGACTTACATACAATATTCAACATTAAAAAACCATTGGTATTAGTAGGTGACAGAGAGTTTATTGGAAAAGAATGGTTTAAAGAATTAGTAAATCTAAGTTATGATTTAGTGATTCGTTTGCGTAAAAAAGATTACAAAGAATTATTGGCAAAACAAATGAAAATTAGCATCATTCAATTGGACAATAAGATACGAAGTGATATCGCTACAAAAGGATATTTTACAGCACCGATTGAACTTAAAAGTCATACTTTTTTCTATCATGTTAAACGATTGAATGGTCAGAAAGATGAACTTTCTAAAGCGGATAAAGACATTTATATTAGATTTATAAGTACTTCACAGGATATTACTTGGGTCAGTATAACTTATAATAAACGATGGAAAATAGAAGTGTTTTTTGAAGATATTAAAGAAAAAGGGATTCGATTAGAACAAATAAATTTCAAAGATTTTGATAAAATCAGATTGATGGTTGCGATTGCCGCATTATGTTATGCCTTGTGCTTAAATCAAGGATTAATAGCTTTTAAAAAACGGCTTATTCGGTTAAAGAAAGACAAGCGTTCACAAAAATGCTATCTGCGAACGTCCATTTTTACAAAAGGATATGAAATTATAGAACAGACAATTTTGAATGTGAGTGAACTTAACAATCTATTAATCAAACTATTAAACGATAAAAAATTAATAATTTATAATTATCCTATCATTCAATTTATCCGAAATAGGGATTCAATTGAAAAAAGTGCATAGGAGTGAAATAAATAGTATATTTAAAAACACGTAAGACATATTATTAAAATTTACATATTTTATAAATACTTCGTGTATAAAAATAATCAGAATGAATCAAATTTAAAGTAAAGTGCTACAAACGCTTAATCTTTGTAATCGGATAATCCTCCAAGAAATGGAAAAATCAATACTCCAAAACTTGTCAGATTCCTTGATTATCGACTTTGCTCTACATCTCCATAATATCTAACTCTAATCTAAAAACTACAATTTAACTGAAAATCGACTACTGTTTATATACTTTACTTGTCGCCGATTTTACTCGTAGAATATAGAACCCGGAAGGTAAATTATTCATATTAACAATAACTTTGTTTGGATTTTCATAGGATGAATATATCAAATGATTCTGATTTTGTCCTAATTGATTGTAAATATTAAGATCATCTGTTGTGATCTCATTTGTACTCTCGATGGTAATAGAATTCGTTGTTGGATTCGGGTATATTTTGATAGGGTCACTTTGAATGATAGGCGAAGTAGATGTGGTGTTACATGGAAATGTTTTACTAACCGCATAAACTATTTTATTCCAACCAGTGCTGTCATTACGCAGTTTAGTTTTTTCTTGTTCAATATGAAAAAAACGACCATTTGTAGTCGTTGCATTAGCATTACAAGTATTTGGACTGGTGTTAATAAGTCTTCCTTGTACATTGAAAAATCCCCTTAACCTTGTCCAAGAAATATCAATATGAGCAATTTTGAAAGTCAAGGAAGGATCGGCATCAAATAAATTAGTCTTAAAGACTGAAAGATAATCTGGCGTAGGTGTAATTTGTGTACCGTTGCTCAACACAACGTAAGGATCCGTACTTAATTTGGAAAAACCATGTAGTTGTATGAAATGTGCATTGGCAAAATTATTAAATAGAATTTCGGTCGTTTTTTGAAAAACGGATAACGTTTCATGTGCTAAGTCAGATATCCGATAAGGTTCAGAACTACTCGAACAGCCAGTAGTCGTACCAGTACAGCTGGTATAAATCGAACTATTGCAGCGATGCGTTCCATTGACATAATAAAACATGGCTTTGGTTGCTTTAAACACCCAAATCCCTTGATGTCCTGTATTTGTATCTCTTTTTGAATGAGGGGATTGTATTACAATAGGGCGACAATAATCAGGATAATAGACATACGTTCCCCAATAATTTGAATCGATTGTTTCTAAAATATAGTAGGTGCGAGAAGGTAAAAATGAGGTGTCCATAAGGTGAATAAGTTCATAGCCGATTGTATTCGCAGAATCTGATGCTTCGTTATAATTCCCCGAAAATACGTTATTTAGCATATGATGCCATGTGTTTAACTGACTCAAACTTGGCGCTTTATAATCGTCACCTGAACTTCCCGGCAGATTAGAAATAATCGTTGCAACTTCGTCATAAACGCTACCATTTTTTTGGATGATTTGACAATTTCCATCTATAATAAAAGTGGAAAATAGTAGGCAAATGATTGTGATTTTGAAGGTTTTCATTACTATTTGTTAGGAAAGTATCCGGATATATTTATTCGTAATAATCTAATAATCTAATAATTTTTCAAATTCTAGAATTTGATTATCAATGATTTATGAATCTAAAATTATATTTTAAGTATAGGAATAAATATGTCTGGGTACCTATATATTTAAAGATACTTTTTAGTAATTTTTCTGATTTTCTTTCAATAGTGCAATCCTATTTAAGCTCAATTCCTACCGTTTTTATAATTTCTAAAAAAAATACGATTTGAGATTTATTTACTATCGATAAGCACTCCATTATAATCAAAAATTATATATTTAGAAAAGTGCAAACAGACAAGATACCGATTATAGTTCATGTATTTTTTCTTTTCTGATTGTATCGAGGTTTTAATATTTAAGTCCAAACTATTATATAAAATTGGGTTACAGTTATTTTAAAAACTTGTAACTCATTGACAATCAATCTTGTCAGGTCTTTCTACCAATAAAAAATGTATAATAGTTTGATTTTAGATTAAACATTGATATAATAATTTGGGTATTAATTTCTAAAGTATTACGAAAAGTCTGACTTCCCTATCTCAAATCTCCGCACTCGAATTTATATAGAACAAAAACTTAGGACTTCTATAGAAATTGTCAAAAACCCTTAATTTATCGCAATAGATACACTTGAGTTGAAACCTATATCGAATTCTGGTATGGGAAGTAATTCTTTAAAAGAAGGTGGGTGCGACAATCAACATAAGGGAAAAAAAATAGCGATTCAGAATCACTCTGAACCGCTATTTCTATAATTTTTTGGTAAAGGCTTAATTTATTTTTATCACAATTTTACCTTTCGCTCTACCCGTTGCAAGGTGTGCGAATGCCTCCACACTTTCCGAAAAAGGGTAAACCTTATCAATAATTGGTTTGATTTTTTCGTCTTCAACCATTGATTTAATTTCGCCCAAATGAGCACCATTTGGGTGCATGAAAATAAACTTGTAAGATGCCTCTTTCGCATCCACTAGTTTAGCTAATTCTTCTGGCAATTTGTAATCTGCCATTCCAAACATTTTAGCACTTTCTTCATCTAAAGGACCGACAACGCTCACAATTTTTCCACCTTTTTTAATAACCTCAAAAGCCTCTGATGTATAATTTTTTCCAAGTGTATCAAACACGATATCAGCATTTTTTACGATGGTTTTATAATCCTCTTTTTTGTAGTCAATTACTTGATCTGCTCCAAGTGCTTTAACCCATTCTACATTGGTTGTACTTGTCGTCGTGTACACATAAGCTCCTTTTGCCTTAGCATATTGAATAGCGAAACTTCCGACACCACCTGAGCCTGCATGAATAAGCACGACATCATTTTCTTTTATACCGACGTGTGCCAACGATTGTAAAGCAGTAAGTCCTGCTAATGGCAAACTTGCAGCTTCCTCGAAAGAGATATTGCCAGGTTTTTTTGATACGGCCATACTTGTGACTGCAACATATTCTGCGATTGTACCCATTTGTTCTTGAGGAACTCTCGAATAAACCAAGTCTCCAATTTCAAAATTGTTGACTTCTGCTCCTTTTTCGACGATAATTCCACTTACATCATAAGCGGAAGTACTCGGAAATGGAATAGGAATCAAACCTTGTAGATTTCCCAAAATAATACTTTTATCTATCGGATTAATAGCGGCAGCCTTAACCTCGATTAATACATCGTTCGCTTGTATCGTTGGTTTATTCACTTCATTAAAGACCAAACTATCTTTAATATCACCATATTTCGTTATCTGTAATGCTTTCATTTTTGTATCTTTTTAATGCTAATTAATAATTTGATACAAAAGTAAAGTAAGCACATTGAATAAAAATTGACCTATGGTAAGAAACTATTTTTTTGATTTTTCAACCCTAATACGGCTTAAGCTTTCTTGCGTAATTCCCAAATAAGATGCGATATGATAATTACGTGCATGCTGCTCAATATCAGGATATTGCTTTAAAAATAAATCATACCTTTCCGAAGCGGTCAATTGTAATTGATTTAAAATCCTCTTGTGTAAACTAACGACATGACGCTCCAACAGTTTTCTTTGAAAGTATTCATATTCAGGAAATAATGCAAACATTTTATTCAATTCCTTAGCATTAAACTCAATTACGCTTGACTCTTTAAGACATTCTACGGTGAGCGTTGCGGATTCATCATTATGAATAGCAATATAATCACTTATCCACCAATTTTTAATAGCAAATTGTAAGGTATGCTCTTTACCGTTTTTATCGATGCAGTACGACCTTATACAACCATCCGTCACAAAATATATTTTGTTTACATTTTCTCCTTGTCGGATTAAAACTTCTCCTTTAGAAAAGGTCTTTTCCTTTGAAATAGAAAAAAGATATGCTTCTGCCCCTTGACTTAAATTTTGGTCGCTTTTTATTTTCTTGATTAATTCTTTCAATTTTGAAGGCGTTTAATTTTGATTAAATATAAGTAATCGGATATGATTTCCATAAAAACTTAATCTATTTTTAAAATATATAAACTCTGACTGTCAATTACTTACGAAAGATAAAGTGATTTTTTTTGTAAAAAAACCTATCGGAATACTTATTTGATAAGGGTATCATTTATACGTTTAGGAACTCAGACTAAACTCATATTAAATTCATATTAAATTCATTTTAAAAAAGTGATTTACCTCGAAGTGCTAAAATTAAGGTCCAAACTGCCAAAAGACGGTAAAGAAGTGCGACAAAAAAAGTTAATCGAACATCTTTAAAAACGCAATAGGCTAAAATTGGTAATATTTGTAAAGCGGAAAACCGACTGACGATAAATAAAATTAGTGTGAATGCTAAACAAATTGTCCCGAAATAGAATAAAGTTTCATTTCTAAATCGAATCGTTTCAAAAACTGCAATCATTTGTTATATTTTTTGCTAAAATCAGCGGTAAGCGGTAACTGCATTTATTTCTTCTCACCTTATTTATCAAATTTTCTGTAAAATACTATTTATAAATATGAAAATTACTATCCAATAATTCAGAAGTAAAAAAGAACGGCTCTGCTTTCTTGCTTCAAGAAATCCCTTTTTCAACTTCTGACTAATCGTAAACCCTTTATTTTTGTATAGGTTTTTTCAATACTTTCAACCGTCAAGAAATCAATTAAGCCTTGATTTCCGCCTGCTGTGTGAACGGGCAGGTTTGCTTTCTTTTATCAAGGAAAAGAAGAAGAGAATTTCATTAGCAAATATTATTTTGATTTCATCGTAATTCAATCCAATAAACAATATAACATATTGTTTTAAGGGGTTAAAAAAAATAATTTGGTGCGTTTGCCCTTGAAAGCGACAAATCCGATGGAATGGGAAGAGAGAAATTCTGGAAATGGTGATTTTGTCAATAATGTCGTTCATACGAATGTCCACATGACAATTGATAAAATATTCAAAGACAGTGATATTATTCGTGAAATGACAGCCGCTACGGGCAAAAATCATCAAATAACCTCTATTATCTATTTTTTAATTAATAATAATAGTTTTTTTTAAATTTATCTTCCTCCTGGAGGACAGTGTAGTTTTAAGTAATTAGTGTACAAAGTCGACAAATGTTCCCTTGTTCCTTCCCCTTCTCTAAATCCATGAGATCGGTTTGGATAAGGCATAAACTGAAACTGCTTGTTGTATTTTATCAATTCATTTAATAACATTTCCGCATTTTGATAATGGACATTATCATCTCCAGTTCCATGAATATAAAGTAAATTACCTTCTAAGTTTTTTGCATAAGTAATGGGAGAGCCGTCGATAAAATCTACCATATTTTCTTGAGGTAAGCCCATGTACCGTTCTTGATAAATATTATCATAGGTTAATTGATTGGCAACTGCGGCGAGTGAAATACCAGTTTTGTAAATTTTAGGATATCGAAACATCAAATTTAAGGTAGCAGATCCTCCTCCGCTATGTCCCCAAACTGCTACTCGTTCGGGATCTACAAAATCCCATTTCAAAATCTCTTTGGCTGCCATAGCTTGATCATTTATATTAATCACACCAATTTTTCTATAAATAGACTTTCTCCATTCTCGTCCTTTTGGAGCAGGCGTACCTCTATTATCTATAGAAATATAGATATATCCATCTGCTGCCATATTTCCGCGATAAAATCCATTTCTACCGACATTATAGGCGTCTTTTACGGTCGTACCTGCAGGTTCAGAATAAACATAAAACACCACAGGATATTTCTTCTTTGGATCAAAGTTTATTGGTTTCACCATCCATCCGTCCATTTCAACATTGTCGGCCGTTTTTATGGTAAAGAACTCAGTCGTTGTTTCTTCTTCCAATTTTTTAATCCTATTAATAATACTTTCTTCTTCGTTTAAAACTTTGTGATTAGCAACCGTAATAAAGGCTTTACTTTTTGGTGTAAAATGGTTTGAAAAACGATGTTCGGCATAGGTGCCGTTAGAAGAAAAGGAATAATCGTGACTTCCTTTTAGGCTTTTAGGACTTACTAATTCATTTTTTCCTTTTCCATTCAATTTAGTTTTATATAAATACTTTTGCGTCGCATTGTCTGGAGAAGCTAAATAATACACATATCCTTCTTTTGTATTAATATGTTTTAAATCAATGATATCGTATTCGCCTTTTGTGATAAGCACCTCTGGTTTTCCTGCTAAAGAAACTTGGTATAAATGTCTCCAACCATCTTTTTCTGATGCCCAAAGAATGCTATTTGTCTCTTTTAAAAAACTAAAATTATTGGTGTAATCAATTGCATAAGGATTACCTACTTGAAATAAATCTACCCATGCGTCGTCCGATTCTTCATAAATACTTTTTACATTTCCTTTTAAGGCATTTGCAATATATAATTTACTCTTGTTTTGTTTCCTATTTAATTGTTGGATTAACAGCTTGTTCGTAGTTGGAATAAATTCCATTCTTACTAAATAATTCTGAGCGGCATCTCCAGGAATATTCATCCAAGTTGTTTTGGTATTGGAAATATTTACGACACCCACTCTACAAGCAGAAGGTGTTTCGCCAACTTTGGGATATTCCAAAGGGACTAATTGAGCGTAAATAGCATCGGTGTTGTTCACCATATAAAACTTTTTAATTGCACTTGCATCAATCTGCCAATAAGCAATCGATTTACTGTCTGGACTCCAACGAAATCCATCTCTACAAAAAAACTCTTCCTCGTAAGCCCAATCAAAAGTGCCATTTATTAAGGAAACCGTGCCGTTTGTAGTCAAAGGTTGAATGTTGCCGCTTGCGTAATCTTCGCTGTATAAATTATTTTCGGAGACGTAAGCTATCGTATTTCCATCGGGAGCGAATTTTGCGAACAGGAGAGAGGAAGGCGCAAGACTTTTACCAATTTGCTTTAGCGTATTCGTTTTAAAATCAAAAATCCAATAGTCTCCTTTCGTATTTAGCCGCCAAACCTTTTTAGTATTGGTAAACAATATTACTTTTTGTTGATCTAATGAAAATGAAAAATGGGCGACCTTTAGAGGTTCCGTTTTTCCTATCGGGGTAAGTTGTTTTTTTGAAATGACTGTTTTTACATCATGGTCAGGTAGGGTATAGGTAACCAATTGGTTTTTTTCTAATTTATAATAAGAATCGCCATCATTTGTCCAGTTTAGTTGTGCTTCGGCATTAAAACTAAAAGAGAAAAGACAAATAAATACGAGAACTTTAAAGGTATTTAAATTCATGATTAAAGCTTTTTTTACGTTTTTCATTAGTTGGTATTTTATGACTTAGTTCTAAATTTTTTATTTCGGATAATGGTTTCCCTATAAAAAATAACAGGCGAACATGATGTTTTTTGAACCACAACGTATTCCGAAATCTTGAAAAAAGAACCAAAAGGCACAAAATTTATTTTTCTATTAAATTCTATCCTTTTGTGTCTTTTGTGGTTCAAAGTCAGGTAGTGCTATCAATGTGCACTTTTATCTTTTTCCGTATTTTATTCAACTGTGCGTATTCAACATTCGACTTAGGCCTTACCCAGAATCATTCCTATAGGAAAATCGAAAGAATCCGCTTTATCCGCAAAATCTGTGTTCTTCCATTTTTTATAGAAAAGCTGTTCTTCTATTTGATATATTTCACAAAGCTGTATCCTCGTTTATTTCAAATTTCGTTCTTTTAATAGGCTTTCCAAGGCTTTATCATTTTTAGAATTATTAGCTAGTTTAAATATAAAAAATAAAGGGATTAATGTGAAAAGTCCAATACTGTTTTTCAAAATGCTGTAAATTATAATTCCAATCACCACCATTAGTTTATAATTTCAAATGCCCAAT
>Ga0209712_10004941_pt1 | contig 10501 bp, 7 predicted proteins | sample ArcOceMetagenome_FD_187443 | JGI IMG/M metagenome (GOLD analysis project Ga0209712, IMG submission 187443) | Marine eukaryotic phytoplankton communities from Arctic Ocean - Arctic Ocean - Greenland ARC118M Metagenome (SPAdes) (version 2) | ecosystem: Environmental > Aquatic > Marine > Oceanic... | reverse complement strand
GCGTTGAAAACAAGACACGACAATGAATTCCTCAGTTTTAATATGGCATGCAAATATATGTGTCATAAATCCAATTCATTTCATGCAGTTGACCACTATTCTCCTCCTAAAGACTTGCTATCTCTCAAGACATTCATCCGCACTGGACAAGTTCCAAAGAAGAAGAAGAAAAGCAATACACAGTGGGCACAAGTGATGAAACAACTTGATGAGCTTTCAAAGAAATTAATTCACATGGAGAGAGAAGGTATTGCACCAAATGGAGTTATAATTTATATGGAGGGTCTGGATTGTGCAGGTAAATCATCTACAGGAGGCTTAATCATGCAAGCGCTAGAGGATGCAGGCTACGATATGTCCAGCCACCGGTACAATCGTCCTCCAACTGTCGAAGAACGCACGAAACCATGGATGTGGCGATTCAAACAACCCGCGATAATGCTCGAAGGCAAGAAAATTAAGAAATCGGCACTCGTCTGGGATCGAGGACCTGGTGAGTGTCTCTACATCTTATTTGCAGCTTCTTATATTGAACCAATTGTACGAGTTTACTCATATTGTTTTCTTATACGCATGAACGTAGCGGGTGATTTTGTTTATGGCAACTTGAATGATCTACCGCAAGAGCTCAAATTGCAGCGCTATGTTGACTTTCACAAATTTGAAGAGGACTGCATTTCCAATGGTATTATATTTTGTAAACTATTGTTTGTAACTTCCAAAGACTCGATAGCAAAAACACTAGGAAAGCGGCTTGCTCATAAAAAGATTGTTGGAGACTTACATACCTGGTTAGATGCAAACAGCACAAACCATTCTGAGAAGGAAGGATTGCAAGAAATTGAAAACCATATCGACCCGACAGACTTCATTGCTGTGAACAATTATGATTACAACAAAAAAATCTTTCACGAGTTTGTTCTTCACACAGACCATATTGGCCGTCTCCATAGTAATTCGCACAATGCATTGTGCGATTACTTCCCATGGCTGATTATCAACACGTCAGACCGCCATCGAGCACGTATTCAAATAATGAAGAGCTTCGAGAAGCAGTTAGATCAATATGCAAAGAGTATGTATAGCAATTCTACGACATCGAATATGATTTCTGATGGCTCTGTCGGTAGCAGTGCTGAGACAGATGAAGATTTTGAACGATTGTTGATGGATCCCCGACAACCTTTTGAGCATGGATGCAAAGAAAACCCAGGCAAGATATTGGTAGCCTTAAAGGAGTCTTTTATTTATATGCTGGTAATGTTAATTATTGCCGGCAGCTATTTACATCAGACATGGAAGATCGGCTTCTGAAGGTTCAAAGCCGGAAATCCATCAGAGAAGCCAACCGAGGTTACAAAACATTCAACACTCTCTGATTTTAGATTTTTTTGTTCGAAAGTTGTAATCTGATTCGTTATCTTGTCACTGCAAGAAACGTGTACCGTTTGTATCACCAAAAAGGAGAGACCGTATGCCAAGGAAGTGCTACTGTAAAAAAACCAGGTTCGGCATTCAGCTAAAAAGTTAAACAGAGAACCAAAACTATAAACCCGCAACTGAAAACTCATTGTCGCTCATCTTCATTTTCTTTGTGACCCAACCTTTTTCGTGCAACTCATACCCGTGCTCTTGTAAAATATGATCAAGATCCTCTTCAAATGTTTTCTTCTTCAAACCATCCCATTGTTTCTCCTCAACATAAATCTCGATTTCTCCAGTATCAAATGAGGTGACACTAGTTTTCGCAACTCCAACTCGCCCACTTATCAGTCTTTCTACGGCATTTATACACGCTTCACATCCCATATTGTCCACAACATACTCAATTCTAATAATGTTCTCACGATCTGCTTCAATTGTTTTACTCAGTAATAGCAAATCTCCTCTTGTATAGTTTCCGTAAAAAGTGAGGATCTCCGGGCTAAACATCAATGCAAGGCATAAAACCGATTCAAAAATACGTCTCTTTGGCCTCTTTTCTCTGCAGCATTTAGATGGAAGAGAAGGAGCTGAAGAAAACCAATTCCATACCAACCATGCAAGTGTCATCGACCGCGTGACTGGTCGCAACGGCCCCAGAATTGTATTAAAGCCTGCGCAGCCAAACCCCAAATTCATAAAACCCAGATAGGACACCATGTTCAAAACTAATTGAATGGCGCAGCAACTACTTGATATAGAACCAAGTGCAAATGCTTTTAGCATTGAACTTGATGGCGGCTCATCTTTTTTCTCAGACACAATCTTATCTGCGTTTGAAGGTGATTCACCTGTCATTTTTGTACGTGTACTGTACGTGGGGTGTATGATACTCTGTTTCAATTTACTGCTCTAACCAAATTTGATTCTCTCCATATTCCGTGGGTTGGCAATGGCAAAAAATACCGGTATCGTATCTGGTAGATGTGCTTCTCTTTCAACTGTGAACAGTATGTAGTGAACTTACAGTATGTATCATACAACTTACAACAGTACGGTGCGGTATGTATGGTACGGTACGAAAGTAAACATTCTATTCTAGCTGAATTCAGTGTCAATTGAAATAATAATAGTCCTACGTGTACCGTCGTACGCGGCGGCAAGTACATGATTTTTGGATGGCCAATTTAAGATAAAAAGCAAACGTCAAACGAGGAAGACGAACCCTTTAGGACCAAATTCGTTACGGAGTACGTCCTACGTGTAGATATGTTAGTACTGAAACCTTCCAAAGTCCTAATATACTCATACCAGGAGAGGACCACAATAACAAAACAATGAACACCAGTAATAGTACCATAAGCATTTTCCCTGATTCTTGGGAAGATCTTTGGAAATTGGATCGCCCACTCGACTTTGAGGCATTTCTAAAATCAGACTTGCTCTCTGAAAAACGCAACGAGATGAAAACACTTACCATCATCCTTCGTATTACTGGATCCATATCAGTAATTGCGTCAACATGTCTTAATTGTCATATCTTGCGTTCCTATGATAGGCTTTCCACAACATACCACCGCCTGGTGTTTTGTCTCTCTACCATTGATATCTTGACATCATTTTGCTATGTTCTATCTCCTACGATGGTTCCGAAAGAATTGAATTATTTAGTTCCTTATGCGCAAGGTAACACAGCAACGTGCGAAGCCCAGGGATTCATTATCTATGTTGGATATCAGATCGGGCCACTTTATAATTGTGCTATCTGCTTCTATTACCTTGCAATCGTCAGGTATAATAAGAAGGATGAATACATACGAAACAAGTTGGAACCCTGGTTTCATGGTCTATCGATCATATTACCTCTCGCCATTGGATTTATACTTCTAACAATGAAGGGATACAATGAAAACGGTAATCTCGCTCCTATGTGTTTTACCGATCGAACTTATCCACCGCATTGCATCGGATACGAAAGCGGAGATAAGCCCCAGGGCTTTAAGATACCATGCGGACGCGGTGATGGGGGAAATAATCCAATGCCGATTTTTATTACAAGGACAAGTGGATTTTTTATTACTCTGGTTATATCACCAATTGTGATTATAGTGACCATGCTTCTCATGTACAGGTCTGTGTCTAAAATTGAGAAGATCATGCAAAAGTATGGCGTCAATGCTTTGCGTCTCCGAAATCGGCCAGAACCCAACCACAATATTGTTAATGATGATAGAATCATGGATAGAATCAAAACTATGCTCAAGTGTACGATTCCCGGTCTTTATCGCAATCGGCCCGCTTCGAAGTCAAATTCCGTGAAATCACAGAAACGAGCGGTACTAAACATGGCTGCTGGCTATGCTTTTGCATGGTGTTTCGTCTTTGTACCTTACATTATATCTGTCTTGGACTATTCTTACGCGACACGAATATTGTTTTGTTGCCTCAATCCTCTTCAAGGTTTCTTCACTTTTTGTGCGTTTATGTCCCCGAAAGTGAGGAATGCCAAGAGATCAAAGAGAGAGACCTTGACCTGGCGCCAAGCTTTTATCAAAACATGGATGTCAAGGGGTGTAAGGAAGAGAACCACAGGGGGAAACGTTGCTGCACGTAGGAGGAACAGTACTGGGACCCCCAGCACAAATATGAAACCATTGCGAAGATTTTTATCACGGCGTTCTGCTAAGAGTGGTATAAATATGAACTCTAATACATCGAATACTGGGACCGGCACAAATAGGAAAACATTGCGAAGATTTTTGTCACGGCGTTCTACGAGTTGCCCAAATATGAACTTAAATACATCTGCATCAATAGCCCAGAGTCATCGAGAGGACAGTGCTGGAAAATTGCCACCACACAATGATATCGATAAGTTGAATAGTGGCGAAAAATGCACAATCGAAATAGAATTACCCTTGGATAGGATTGAAGAAGGACAGGAGACGCGAGCAGAAGAAAAGGCTTTGTATCAACGTGATGAGTTGATGGATTGATTCCTCCTATGTATCTATCACAATTAGTATCAATGGCCAGTTTGATAGGGCACGTGTAACGGTCTAATCTAGAAAATCTAATTTATAATGTTTTTAATGATTGATTGTTTGCACTTGATCAAATGCATCAAACGAGATAGTGCAAGTACCACCATGTATTCGGTAGGTCTAATCTCGAAAATCTAATTTATAATGTTTTAATGATTGAGATTGATTGTTTGCGCTTGATTAAGCATCCAACGAGATAGTACAAGTACCACCAGGTATTCGGTAGTGTAGCCCCATACACGTACCTCAGAACCCATGCTCTGTAGTAAATGTAGACACGAACGCAGTATAGGGATCAAGATTAATCGTAGCATGATGCCACTTATCCGGAAAATAAATCATTTCCCCCGGAAACAACGTACACTCATACGGCCTATCTTTTTCTTCCATCTTCATATACGTCTCCTCCATCCAATACCTCGATGTATAGTCAGGATCATAGACTGGTTTCTGTTTCGGTGGATAGAGAACCCAATGCTTTCTACCATGTATCGATTGGGAGAAACCAGGTCCGTGCGTATGCCATTGAACTCCTGAACCCCGCCCGCCTATTCCGAATGCGAGGGCACTAAGGTCTTGATTGCAAGTTTGACATGGCGGCAAGCAGAAATCGTGGAGGAATGTTTTCCATTCTTCTGAATATGTTTCACCGAATAGATACCATGTTTCATTGCTCAATTGATGGGGGAATGTTTCGGTGGATATTGTCTCGTCCAGGTATTGCGTCAGCGGGATTGTGAGCCTATGGGCCGAGAATGAATTGGAAGACGATAGGGTGACGTTGAATTCGTCTGGGAGGATTTTGGTGATACTCGATTGCGACGACTTGTTGGTGAATGCATCATGTATGCATCCAGTTAATGGCGAGGGTATGCTATAGTCGGCATTCTTGTTATAGATGAGCAAAGGCTCGTGATAAAGTGGGGGTAGGCCGCCCTTGAACATGTCGAGAAGCTCATCGAGACTCATTCGTTTCACATTGCAATTGTGCTCAGAGTCCAGGTTCCATTTGAATTGCTGATCATTAATCCTGATATCGATATTGGATTTACACGTAGTACTGCCATCTTGCTGTCGTGCATCTGCATTTTCAGGTGAAATTCTAGAACACTCCTCATTGTTTTCATTGGCATTGTTATTGTTCTTACTCGTTCTTGTATTTGCAGAAACGTACTTCTTCGATGCAAAATAAAACACGAGGACCATGAATTGTAACCGATGTAATAGTATGTGTGCCATCATTATTGAGAGTGGTCATGCGGCTGAAATTGGTTGTATCGTAGGTCTGTATGAGATTGCTTTGTTGTTGTGTTTTTGTGTTTCATGTTTCATGATGTTGTGTTTGTGTTGTTTGAGTGTCTGTCAGCTTGTCTGTCTAACGTTGAAACTGTGCGTGCGAGCAAGCGAGCGAGCAAGAGCGACACGAAACACGAAGCAAGCATGATGAAGCACAAGCTAATAATAATGAACTCACAAAAACTTAGTTGATAGAGCACCATTCAGTCAGTAATATCATACCTTTAGTTTGATTTGAACTTCTCCTCAAACATCACTATCTAGTGTTGATCGTGCTAGTACTGTATAAGATCAATATATTATTACCATGAGGTCAAGCGCCGAAAAGAAAGTAGAAAGCTCATCCACCGATCTTTTCACATATCTCGAAACCCTCCCTCGAACTTCCATCCTATCCCTCTACCAAGACCCATCCCGAGGCCAATTCGCTGCCAAAACAATCCTCCAGAAATTACCTGAGCTAGCGCGTCAATTCACAATCCGTCTTTCAGTATGCGGCGGTGCCTTCCCATACGATAAAGTGACGGCCTGGAGTGCCACGAGGACAAAACGTGATGTCAAAATCGCCCTATCTAGAATGCAAGCTTTGAGCGTCATCGATCCCATCAAATTGATTGACGAAGATGCCGAATTATCCAGTACCAGTACCGGTACCGGTACCAATGGCGGTGGCAATGGCAATGGCGGTAAAATCACACGTCGCGCTCTGGATAACATCGACCCCACAGCAATCATTTCATTAAGCGCTCCATTCAAAATAGCCATACAAACCTCCCTTACTTCCCTCACACCTGCACCATATCCCGAACTATCCAATGCGGAACTGGAAGGGTGGATTCTGAACGAGAAAAATAACCCTACCGAGAAAAAGAAGTATCCCAGCAAAGCACCCACACCCATAGAACTCGAGACATTTACTCAAAAAAGATGGGATTCAGTCCTACATTATTTGGTGGGAACCGATGATGACAATTACGAAGATCCCCAGGATGCCATCAAACAATTCTTGGTAGAGACTGGGCTCATGCAAGAAGACCCAGACTACCGGGGGAATCGAGAAGCACCCTTGATTATCAGTTCCAAAGGATATGAATTCATGCTGCAGGACGTTCATGTCCAAGTATGGCAATTCATACTCAAATACATTCAGAGCGCACAACAACAAGCTCAAAACGAAACAGATTCCTTTCGAAAGGAGGCATTGTTATTCTTGATTTGTTTGAGTTATTGCAAAGTGGGCAAAGCCTACCCCGCAGGAGCACTGGCAAAGGGTACGAGAAATATCATGAAGGATTTCTCTTTATTTGGTTTAGTTTACATTTGTCGGATTGGCGGCGTGACCATGTTCTTTCCCACTCGCGTGGCGGTAAATTTGGTGGGGGGTGGGCGGGCGGATGGTGTTGCAGCTGCAGCGGGAAGTGCGTCGGAGAGTACTTCTGTGGCAGCGTTGTCGAGCAGTGCTGCTGCCACGAGAGTGCTGGAGAATGCCTTGGAGGATCCTGTTCCGTCCAAAAATCATATTGCTATTATCGTTCAGACGAATTTTCAAGTGTGTGCCTATACGACTTCTTCGCTGCATGTTTCCATGCTGGGTCTATTTTGTGATGTGACGACGTTTCGGCGGTTGCCGAATGTCATCTTTTATAGAATCACGAGGGATTCTGTAAAGGGTGCTTTCAAACTGGGGATACAGGCACGACAAATATTGAAATTTCTAAAGATGCACGCTCATCCAAGACTACGAACTGGAGATCAAACACTCATCCCTGGGAATGTAGAAGATCAGATTATTCTTTGGGATAGAGAAAGAACGAGAGTGAAGATGAAGGAGGTCTATTCGCTTCAATGTAGGGATGAAAATGAATACGAGGCCGTACGACAGTATTCCCAAGATCGGGATGCTTTTGGATGGGGCAGTGAAGCGAAGTTAAGAATCATGGTCAACTATGAGAAGGCGGAGCATACTGTGGCATTTGTTCGAAGATGGAGGACGAAACTAGCTAATCAGAAAGCCTAAATTAATAAATACCTGGTACTGTCTGTTGTACATATCATACTTATATAAGGGTGTGTTGCCAAAGTTTATTGTATTGCACCACATTGAACATGCTTGCATTTCATTATTTGCAAGAAACACATCTTAATAAATCGCAATTATCGATTCTTTCTTTCCCATCAGATTTCAAACACACAGTACAATTGGCATCAAGTCATAAGTTCAATTTGTTTCAGAGTGGTTACGTTATTTTTTTTCAATTACATTAGAAGTTTAACGGTATGACTTCTGGAAACGAGAACGAGCACTACGTCCACCGTATTTCTTGGGCTCACATCTACGAGGATCACTGACAAGAAGGTTACGGTCATAGTTCAACAAAGTCTTTCTCAACTCGTTCTTGCTGCTCTCGTCAACATACTTGGCGTGGTATGCAACGATAGCCTTAGCAATAGCAGCACGGATAGCATAAATCTGAGCGGTGATTCCTCCTCCCTTGACGCGAATACGGATATCGAGGTTGGAGAATTTATCCTGTCCAAGGATGAGGACGGGCTCGAATGCCTTCAAGCGAAGGGATTCGGGCTGGATAAGCTCAATGGGCTGACCATTGACCTTGATAAGTCCACGTCCCTGCTTGGCGAAAGCGCAAGCGGTGGCGGTCTTTTTCCTGTGATTGAAAGGGAGATAATCGTTAGCGATAAAAAGATAATGTATTTGTAGGTTCTTCATAGATTGTGGACGCATGTGCATGTGCAAATGCAGAGCTTCGTTGATGTGTGGAATAATGGCGCGTCTCGTGTCCAAACTTCATTCAATCTTCCCTTTTCATTGTCATTACTGATAATTGACCGAAAATCCCCGTAACTTCGAATCCTATCACATCACTTGGTATCTTTCTCGAGGTTGTTGTGTATTTTCCGAAGTCATCTGTGATCTGCTTCCTGGTTGGTTTCGATTCTTCTCGCTTTGGTAGGTGGTACACATAACCCAATCATATGTTATGTATCGCAGCTCAATTCCTCTTTTCGACGCTTTCCATTACTCCACCATCACATCTTTTTAGCATGTAGATCGTTGATCAACATTCATAGTTGCCAACTTACTTTCCGAATACTTGAACAGACTGAGAAGCGGGCATGGTGCTATTGTTTTGACTTTGACGACGGTTTCTAGTATCGAGTTGAGTGCCTGGAGTGCAACTTTCATGTTTCGCCCCCTTTCTCTCAGGTTTTAGTAAAAGCGGTAACCATATTTTATCCATATCGGATCCAGGTATTTCAGTTTCGCGCATTTTTCACCAATTCAATCCACTAAATTTTTGTATTTTGCTCCATTCCAGAGAGAAACCACTCTGTCTATCTATCAAACTAATAATGAACAAAAACATGACTATGAAGATGTTACCTAATACCGAAGCGAAATACACATACCACCGACATGAAAAACTGACGTCCAAGCTCCAATCAGAATCAAACAATTTATCACCTACGGCACCATGTCGATTCCTCTTATCAAAGGGAAAAAACGGGAAGAAACGAAATCTCGCAACTGATACAGTTACCGTCCCTGCTCAAGAACATGATCCATCCTCAGATCGCATCATGATACAATACCCAAAGGGATCAACTTATAAACTCCGTAAAGAATACCTCCTCCCTATAATTCAGGAAGAACGTCAGATTGTTGTTGCACCAGAGACTGATATGTACAGAAGGCTGTCGTGGGTGCATACCCTCCAAGAAGATGCGTTTGTTGAAATTGGATGTGATTTCGGTTTAACGTCTGGGCATGTCGTATGCGAGTCTAAACTCGGGATAGACAAGTCTAAAACATCGCTTGGAATTGCAAAGAATAATTTTCCAAGCGATCGGTTTCTGGAAGAGGATGTTTTGGAAAATACTCAAGAGGAAATGGAAGACATTTTGGAGAGATATAAGTTGCGAGCTTGTGATGTTGAGGGTGGTTTGGTTATCGCTATAGATATTAATGGAAATCGGGAACTTGAAGCAGTGGAGGAATGTTTGGATCGTGTGCTGAAATGGTGGAAGCCAAGACTGGTTATTGTGAAATCAAGATCGTTATACAGCAAATTAGTTGAAATGGGAATTTAGATACAGAGGATCATCAAATACTAAAGCGTCGTGTATCTGGTTCGTTTGACGAATGGCATATTATTAGCTCTACAGTAAAGTTATTTGTACGCAAGTTGAAAGTAACCCCTTTAGTACTAATCGTCAAACTGAGATTTGGTGGACTTGGGGTACGTGCAGTACTTCTTGTCGCTTTCTTGACTTATTATACTACATCATCATTTCCACGTCTGTAGTAACGGCGGTAGTGATGAAGATATACGAGTAGTATGAGCGGTGCTTTGTGATCCGATCAAACTGCAGATTTCAGGCGTGATGCCCTGAATGTCGCAGCATCTTTTAAAGGTGGGATAGAATTAGTTTGTTATTTTTGTGTGAGCTGTCCTTCATCACGCAACAAGCGATGATTACCTGGATTCAATCTACAAGTAGGTTGCCATGCTGATGTGTATCAAAGAGGAGGTGTTCCAAACACCGCATCCAAGGAGTGATTTAAAAAGATTTCATCTGCTTGTACTACGTGTACATGTAGTTTCTTCTTGTCCAGGAAATCTTTGACGAAACAAGAACAGCAACGACGTAAAGCATTTTGATCATTCTTGCAATCGAAGGAGAATAACAGAGTTATTAGTTATTAGGAGCAAGGGCGG
>Ga0209712_10004938_pt1 | contig 10502 bp, 11 predicted proteins | sample ArcOceMetagenome_FD_187443 | JGI IMG/M metagenome (GOLD analysis project Ga0209712, IMG submission 187443) | Marine eukaryotic phytoplankton communities from Arctic Ocean - Arctic Ocean - Greenland ARC118M Metagenome (SPAdes) (version 2) | ecosystem: Environmental > Aquatic > Marine > Oceanic... | reverse complement strand
CGACTTTTGGATCTATGCGATATACATATCTCTATGGCGATGTTTCCAAACGTCCATTATCTTCAGTCGATTTATCTTTCGAGGTACACATCATCGTGGTGCACTCTACTAATTTATTAATAACATACAATACTAAACATTAAGTTAATTCGCAATGGATGGGTCCTTTTTTTCGTGCAATCTAGCTTCCCAGGATTTCTTTCATAACTGCACAACTTGCAGCAATCTGAATTGCTTCTTCGCTCGTTGATAACATAGTTGACAGTCCTAGTTGAAGCGGGTTAGAGAGTGCAGCTATCAAATGAAATATTCCATGCGAGTAACCTCCTAGTGGGTACGACGCAAACATCCACCCAGAAACAGCGAATATGATGAAAAATTGTTTAGCTTGCTCATGATACCCATACAAAATCGCTGGTAACACTGGCATAAGAAAAGCAACGCTCATCCGAACTAGTATACTCTTCGGCCGATAGACAGGTTGGAATAATCTATAAATAGAATCAACGCTGAATATCATCGACACAACAGCGTACTGGGAACTTCCACTTGTACCATAGCAGGTGAAGAAACTCATTACATAAATCATGGCTTGGTCAAGCTTTCTACTCCAATGGTCGAGACGCTCTTTCCCAGGTGGAAGTTTGAACGCGCATAAGAGATGGTAGTAGATCGAACAAGGCGAATGGATAAGGTAACCCACAACAATAGACATTGTTGTTAGAGGTGGCATCGCATAAAGGTTGGGGAAGTATGTTGAATAAATGCATCGACCTTCTCCCTCAAAAAGAGGCTCTAATATTGAGAAATCATCTGTTCCTCCGAGTAGATGTTCCTTTGCTTGCAGTATTGTATCCTCTGTCACCCACATTCCACTTAAAGCAAAGAAGAGACCAAAAGCCGGAGTAACAAGCATCGTGATTGCGTTCCATACTTCTTGGGTGCCGCTCATTTGACGGCTTCTCGCTCTCTTCTCGAGCTCTTCTTCGGCGCACTTCCTTACTTCGTCAATGTGTTCTCGCCCAGGCGACGATACTAGTACTAGAGGCTTAGTCATCTCCACCACGCCATCATCGCTCAATGTGAAGGAAATAGTAGATGCAGAGTACGGACTAGATGCCAGAGCGTCTTCTTTCCTTAGTTCTTCGACGGTACGAATGCGTCTCATGAGGAGGTTCTGCAGCCCTTAAGATAACTGTTTCTCTTTTTGTTTGAACCTTAGGCTTCTTGAAGAAAATATGGTTGATGATGTTGCTGGTATTGTGATTTATTACTAGCTTAGATATGAAGCAACGGATGTGATGTGCTCTTGGAATGGTCAAGAAACAAGTTGATCTTCTACAATGCACACTTATTGTATTTGACTCACCTTTGCACGTCGTTGTAGGTACGATTACAAGCAGTACTGCAGTACTGCAATTCAGGACTTTACGCTTTACGCCCTATGCGCCCAACGACCAACGACATTAATTTCATTAATTTTGCAAAAATTCTTTTTCACATCATCAAAAATCAAAACAAAATGCAGGTCGTAGGTCGTAGACCGTTAGACTACCTGTAAATCACAACGGTCTTGAATTCCATCATTTCTTTCGTGTAACTTGAATTAGTCCAATACAAAATTTCATAACGTGTTTCGATTGCCCAGTCCTGTCTTCAGCAGGAAAAATCCTGTCACAAAGTTTTCACAGATGCAAATTTCCTTTTTCTAAAGTTCTTAAAAACATCAAACGTGGAGTGAATAATACTCCGTTTCCCATTCTTTCACTCATTCTTGTCAGCCGTGGAAACATAAAATATAGAATACTCCACTCATACCAAATTTTCAAACACTCCTCATATTTGTCCCTAATCTTGAGAATCCGATCATACGTGATTGGGATTTGAGCAACTCAATATTGTACTCCTAATGAATGCCTAATGCGTTATGTTCATAATTTCGTCAATTTCCAAATTGCAATTTAACAAAAGTCCACTTCTCGCATCCAGCAACTATCAGCTCGTGAAAAATATGAAATCAACTGTATACTTGCTCCTACTTTCATCGTTGTCCATCATTGGAACAGCAGAGAAGATCGTTCGCAAACGAAAAGCAGCGCCGCTTCCCTTTCGAAAGAGGAAGCTTACCACGGTTGATTTTGGCCGAGTAATGGAAGAAGTTACTTTCGACGAATCAAACTCTTATTCGTTCTCCTATTCATACTTGTTTTCGTACCCAGAATCCTATGACTACTCCTTGAACTCGGTTCCCTCTCGTAGTCCAACAGTCGTACCGATGCTGGTTGCGACAAGTGCTCCGACAAGCACCCCTACAGCAGCACCCTCGCTAACCCTCTCTGATGTCTTGGTCACTACCACTGGAGCACCAACACCTTTTGATGAGAACTCCAACGATACTCCAAGGCCCACCAGATCAAGTAGCCCTACCGGTAGTATCACAAACTTTCCTTCGTTTAGTCCAAGGAATGACCAGACCTCAGAAAAGAGTGTAACAAATGTTACCAACACTAATGGAATCGTCATCAATGGTGGCGATAAACAACAGCAGACCGCTTCTGGAAGTGCAATTCTCATTCCAATTGTTGGCATTGTCACTGGTATGGCAATTCTAGGTGCAGCTGTCTTCGCAATTGACAGGCGCAACGGTCCAGTTGCATATCAAAATTTGGACGGAGACTCTCAAAGCAGCTTTTCTTTGGCTTGATAGCTTCTTTCTTATCACGCTCGAAGGAGTTACGGGGCATTACTCTTTCTATAATCACTGCAGATAACAGTATTAAAAAAACAGGATATTTTCTTCTTTTAGTGTTATTTGCAATGCACTGATTATTTAATTTTACAATATCGCTTCATTCTGCATGCATTTTGTTGTTCCGCTGGCGAGCTGGCATCAAATCGTTCTATTTATTACTATACAGGTTGGCGAGCGCATGCGCAATATATGTGCAAGATGTATAAGTTTTTCATTTTCAAAGCCACACTGACCCTTCTTTGACAACATCCGCAGCTACAGCAGTGGAAGTGGCCGCATCATCATTCACTAGTGAAGAGAAATCAATACTGTCGCCCAAACCATTGAACTCGTTGATCATTCCCTCCATGGTACCGAATCGCTCAGAACCATCAGTAATGCCCCCTGTGCTGCCGATATAAAGTGTGAACCCTAGCAAGACTAGAACAAGAATTCCCTGAAGCAATATTGTTCCTTCATTCGAAGCAACCCTCATAAAATTAATTTCATCTCTCATCATTCTGTCTCTGGGAGACAAGACATCTGCACCCGAGGAAGATGAGAAAGCTGCGGGTCTAGAAGATCTACCAGCTCCCCCTTGCCTCTCCACGGGAAAAGCATAAACGCTCCCATTTCCATTTCCTTTTGCAAAGAGTCCAGCAGATGGAGTACCGGTTGAATCAATTTCTCCCCTTCTGCCTGTGAACTTCTTAGGAACGGGTGTAACGTCATACTGTTCCTCCTGATCTCGTTTTGCGGCTTCTCGTTTTTGGACTTGCTGATAAAATTGTTTGGCGAGAACTTGTCCTTCATCTCGTGAGTCCTTATCGCTTGAAAAATCTTCAAAGTCAGAGGAGGATGCCATTTGCACGAGAGATGGTGATGAAGCCCTACTATTGAATGCAAGAATGCCTCTGGGTGAGTCTTGCCAGGTTGTCAATGCGTTAATGCTGGTAAGCGCAGTTCCTAGGCGCAGGGAAAGAGCCAATGCTAGCGAGCTGTATATTCTCTTGTAACTCCTCATTTCTCCAGCTGTGAATATTTGTGATATAGTAGACAGAGTTTTGGGACAGGTTGATGCTGAATTCTGATCAGTAGTGATGATGTACCTCTGGTATGTTAATACCGGTATGTAACAACTAGTGTGTGTATTCAGAGGGGTAGGAAAACAACGTGGCTCAGAAAAGTCGCAGTCGTGTCACTTCGTCGCGCTTTTTAATATCGGTGATCAAATTTGGACCACCATGAACAAGGATGTTCAATGTTCAATGTTCAATGTTCAATGTTCAATGTGCGTTAGCTTGTTCAGTCTGGTGGTACTTGGTACTTGTACTGTTGTATTAATCACTGTCGTCATCAGTTATCGCCAAACCATGTTACCAGTATCTTTCCTCAACATCGTCTTCCTTTTGGCAATGCCTTTGGACCGTAGAACAATGTTATCTTCCGTATTATCGTCATCCATAACACTACCGGCAAAGTGTACCAATAAGGACGATGTCGTATACATAAAAGATAATGGCAGCACCTCGAGTTGCTCTTTGCATGAATCGTGGAGTACTATAATACCGTTGGAAAGATCTAGTGGAGGAACAAATAGTATCCGGGCAACTCTATCTTATGAACCAACTACCTCTCTCTTTGGCACAAGAACTTATATTCCCAAAAAGGTTTTCAAACTGATTGTAGATACTGGTTCGCCCTACCTTGTCATTTCTGATGGGATGGAATACACTAGTTTTGTTGATGAAGTTATAAATACGAATGCAGATCAGAAGCGATTCCCGTCAATTCTTGAATTCGTCGGTGGTATACTAGAAGGCGCAGGTATCGACAACTTTCAGTACAATTTGAAATCATCAGGCTATGATGCTACAGAAGAAATCTATGGATCTCAAAAAGGAAATATCGCCTGGAAAGAGAGCTATATTCAAATGAGAGATGATCGCCTTTCCAAAAATGTGGTCTTGGGAGTACTAGATAACGAATTGACGAATGAAGCTGGAGGACCATTGCTCGGCATGGTAAAGTTTTCCAATAGTCAATCGGAAAAGGTACAATTGAGGCCAACCTTCTTGGAACAAGGTTGCAATGGAAAGAATTGCATCTCATCCTTCATGATTGATTCTCCAAACAGAGAACTGTTACTGGTGAGTGGGAAAAGTCTTCTCCCTCCAGGAACAAATTCTGTCATTCCACTTGTGGATCTGCGTCCACTGGGTGATTTTGTGGAACATTATGCATGTCAAGTACAAAGCTTAATCTTGAATGGAATAGAGTTCACGGCAGATAGCCTGAGTTCCAAACTGGATAAAAAGAGATCTATTGTGGCAGTATTCGATAGCGGTCTTACAGGATGCTTATTCACGCAGCCACTGTGGGACGACTTGCAAAAGAATGGTGCGAACTTGAACAATGTCAAGGCTATAGACGTTGGGGTAGACACAGAGAAGATGAATACGCGTAGTGAAAAATCAGAGCTCTATAACTTTCGAACATCAGAAGAGATGAACCCATTCTTTAAGCTGGATCCAATTAGCTTGGATTGGTTTGATGATGAAGAGACCTGTCCATATGTGGTAGTTCTCGGCCAAACGTTCCTGATTCAAGGTAGTTTGACCATTGACATCGATTATAGGAGAGCTATGTTTAGAACTGCTGGCTAGCGAGTTTCTAGAAGACGCTCGAGGAGAATTGATCGAAATATAAATGTTCCTGCTTCGGAGAGCTATGTTTAGAACTGCTGGCTAGCGAGTTTCTAGAAGACGCTTGAGGAGAATTGATCGAAATATAAATGTTCCTGCTTCGTCTTTTCTTCAACGGCTACCAGTATTTCGACAGCATTTTCCTTGGGTGTTTGAAGTCCATTATCCATTTTGATGTACAAGGTGGCACGGTAAACTGTATCAAACGGAATCGTTGCACCTACCTTCGTTTGATAAAGGTCTGGAGATATCGAGATACAGGAGCACAAAAAGGATGATTTTTGGAAATGTCTGCCTTTTATACGGTGAAAATCTCCCAATAACAAATTTCGTATAAAACGAATTAATAGGTATCTCCATCTACATGTTATGTAAAAGATTACTACATGTATTGAGCGTATTGTTTTTTTATTGTTAGCCTATCTGAACTGGCTGCCGTAGTAGTTCAGTTTCACTGTAAAACACGTCATATCTACCATACACGGATACACGGACGGCCAGCACTCTCTCCTGCGCAATTGTATACACTTTTACATATAATACATAACATCACAACTTATCGAGTAACCATCTTTACATCTTACATCAACATTCAACTAGTAGAAAGTAAAAAGTAAAACTGATTGGCAGTCGGTTTTCGGGCTTTATCTCCTGTGGGTCATGTGTCATTGAGTCTAAAAAGGCTATATTGTAACAAACTGATGAAAATGACAGAGAAGAAGCAGAAGGCCAGCGAGCAGCGTGAAGCTGTTTCGCCGTTCAATCAGAATTATGACAGAATTCAGAATTTTTAGGCTTCCCTGACGCTTCGCCTGACGAACTCCGAAAAAAAATCGATAGATTCGATTCTAATCGGCATCATACAAGCACATCAACGCAAGATACAATGGAAGAAGAACGTGAAAACATGGAAGCGGTAATCGAGGCCGAATGCAGATACAGATTGAGAAGTTTGTCAATTGGATCAGAGGTCTTCACTGAGTCAGATTCAATTCTTTTGGGATCAAGTGTCCATTCTCGTATTCAAGAAACCGGTAAGCGAACATTCTTGAACATGGTGCCCAATAAGGAACAGAAAGTACAACACATCTCACTCACGTGCTTCATTCTCAACTTTCAGATGTCGATACTGGTGTACGCATTGGTAAAGGCGGATTCAGTGACATTCTTGAAATCAAGAACATTAAAACAAGGAGCGAAAGTATTGAAAGTGATGTAACAGCTCAGACTTGCGACACACAAGGTTCCGCGTCTACGTGCACGGATGCCGCTATTTGTAATTGCGACAAACTGGCTATGTCAGCATCTTCACGCTACAATGGCAATTTCACTGCTGATAAGAGACTTAATCAACATTTCGTACTCAAGACGTTGCGCAAGGATTTACCGAATAATATGATGGCATGCGGAAGGTTTGACTTAGCCACCGAAGCACAATTCCTTCAAACGCTGTCTCATCCTAATATCGTGTCTCTTCACGGGGTTGGAGAAGAACCAGGCCACCCTTCGTTCTTCATCATTATTGAAAGAATTGACAGGACCCTTGGAAACGAGTTGGACAACTGGGTGATGCGAAAACAGAGAATGAGAGGCAAATTGCTGAGTGGCAAAATGTCAAGGAGAGAATATAAGAACACCTCGCAGCATTTCGTCAACCATCGTTTGGCGGTTGCGTATCAGCTAACCTCCGCTCTGAAGTATCTGCATAGCAAAAAGTAAGTTTCTACAGCTGTCAAAACCTCTCGACGTATGGTACCATTGCCTAACACCTAACACCATGTTTTTGGTTCACAGCATTATATTCCGCGACCTCAAGCCAGATAATATTGGGCTGGACTTCAATCACAATATAAAGCTCTTCGATTTTGGCTTAGCGAAAGAGTTGAAGAAAGAACAAAGAATTGAAGAAGACAAGTATCACAACTCAGCAAAGACGGGGACCAAGCGTTATATGGCACCAGAAGTCTATATGAGCAATTTGTACGGCCTTCCTGCTGACATCTATAGTTTTTCTGTGATCCTATGGGAAATGCTGAGTCTTAGCCTTCCATATGCAAAAATGGATGCTAAAGAGCATGTTCACCAGACCTTTGAAAAGGGACGGAGGCCGAAGGTCCGATCCTTCAATTGGCCGGAAGAAGTTAAGAGTCTTATCAAGAAAGGCTGGTCCCACGAGCCGGTGCATAGACCCAAGATGGACAGCGTCTACAATTTCTTGGCCGTGTTTCTCCAGTCCAGAGGATGGATCGTAAACGATACAAAAGCTCAGATTTCGTGCGATGCCTTTGACTGACCTCGGCAAGTCTACTGCTTGGGAGATTTTTCCCCATTTCCGGGCCTTCGTAATTGTATATACGCTCACGTCGAACCTGCTTTTACAGCCGTATGAGCTTGTTTATGTGGGAATGAACAATTTTTTAACAACCTCTGTATTTTGAATTTTAACCAGATGGAGCAAAATAAGTGGGAAGCACTTTTGAACTTGTATTTATAAATGAAAGAATTAACGCTTAAAGGCGATAGTAGTGACTTTTGTGCTTTCTTTTTTAAAATACGATGCTTTCACAGTTAGGGACATGCTGTAAACAAACAACTTGAAGAATCGGACATGGCTTCTGCGTATACACAAAATGGCACTGATACACAAGAAAGAATTTGAGTATGCCAGCTGCCTGTTTTGCGAAGTTGAACGATACAGCTTTATGGGATGGACTATCTTGTTTGAAAGTGATCATGCAGTTGTTGTGTTGAAGTCGTGTTTTGTCGATCTTACTACTATTGCACGTGATGTTCCCAATCGCGGCAAGAACAGGTCGCCTCGTTGGAATTGAAACCCTACTAGATTCACTGAAATGAGAATGATGAAGTACGAACTTTTTTTTAATGTGTGCGCATTGACATGCAAACTGGTGAACAAGTGCATTGATAAGTATCATTTGGCTTTCCCTGTCTATAAAAGAGTCTCAAAGAATAAAAATTGGCATGGGATCTTACTATTAGAGGACCAAACTGTCGACATACGTGTAGCAACAAAAGGTGTTTCATTCATCGATGGGGTAAAAATTGAACCTCTAGAGTTATGATGGTGAACTCAGCACTTGCCAATAACATAAAACATAAATTCACAGGGAATGATGGTCCTGCAGTAGCACTTCTTTCCTTATTAAGCAGTAGGAAACAACTTATTTGCCTTGTCACCCAAAACATTACCAATGATGTACATAGGAAACCACAAGGATACAACCTTAGGGTTTCCAGTTGAAAATGCAAAGATACCTGGTCCAGGGCTGGAAAAATAGAAGAAAAATTCTTTGACGTAAGCAAAATTGCATTCATTCCGCTGTCGGGCGCAAGCAAATTCAAAATCATGATTGCAAATTGCAAGGCACAAATGCACTCACCAAAGCCCTCCGATTGCCCACCCGACACCAAAAATTGCACAACCTACAAGCAAATGGCTGTCGACAATTCTTGTATTGCACGGGATATTGAATTTTCCAGAAGATTTATCAAGAAGCAAAGGGCATTCAAGAGCTTTCTGGTTCTCGACAATGCCATAGTCTTTGACCCATTGATATCCTGCAAGGCTAATCATTAGGCCCCCGCCCATCACAAACGCCAAAGTTCCATCCCAAATCCTATCAGCAAAACGAGTCAAGTCCAAGAAATCGATGATTTTGTACTGACAGATCATACCACTAATGGCGAGGCCAATCGAAAATATAGCTGCAGAAAAGGCTGCGATGGGAAACTTTTCATAATCGTCTGGCAATTGTTCTACCTTTCCTCTTGCCTCTTTTCCCCCAAGCAGGCTAGACGCTTCGCCAATAATTTCGCCTCCTGCTGGCACTGCCGCGTCGGCATTAGTCTTCATTTGTACCGAAGATGATATCGAAACTCCGAGAATAAAAATAGAAAGAATAAGGATGATAGTTCCAAGCGACTCGGTGACATATGGAGAAGTAAGACTGCCTTCTGCTGTAGTACGAAGAATACTATCCGGAGATAATGAAACAAGAGATGCGGTGATCATTCCTGTGCCCATGAATGTAATTACTCCAACCAAAGATCGTTTACTTAGTCTCGCTAAACCACAGAGTCCATGCCCACTCGTACAGCCTTCTCCAACCTAGTAAGAGTTCCGAAAGCAATTCATGCGTTAGTGCTTATGAATGATTTTATTAAGAGGTTCCTTTCGCATCACATAACAAATGAGGGGATTTAGTTTGAGACTTACCCTACTCCCAAAGCCTACCAACAACCCGGCGATGGCAAAGCCAAGAGTTGAGACATAAGCAACATCGTTGGTTAAATCGTTGGGTGCAGCATTTGCTCCACCAATCACATTTGTATTGTATAGATTGGAAGTAATCATGAAGCTCGAAAGGAAAACAGTTTCCCACTTCTTTTCGAACAGTGCTGCTCTTGGGTTCAAAATGACGGACCCAGAGATACCTGAGCATCCCAAAATATCCCCATTACACACAACCAAAGCCGCACACGCGATACCTGAGAGATGAAAGTGATGATTGTGTCTTTAGTGCCAGGGCTACTAGTGCTGAGGAATGTGAACATATTACACCCCTCTTCCGAGAACGATCCACCACGATTGCTGCTGAACAGCAATGACATAACAGGTATTTAATACCTGACTTAACATATTACACACCTAGAAGGGATCCGCCGAAAAGTCCAGTAATAGGAGAGAAATGATGAGACATGAATGATTGTTGTGTGTGTGTGGGTGTATGTATGTGTGTGTGTGTGTGTTGGTGCCTCAAAACCCTTTTTGGGCTTACGAAGTGGGATGTGGTTAGTATAATTGGTATATTATGTGGAATGATTGTTGTGTATGATACGTAGTTCAATAGTGCTGGAATAGTACCAGATAGAGTGACGAGTGACGAGGGACGAGTGACTTTTATAATTTTTTCGGAATTTGCTCACGAAAACGAAAGGGTGCTCTTAATCATTAGACATGTCGTTAAATCCATTTAACGGTTATTCCCCTTTTTCACGCTCCAAGGTCAAAAGTCGTGATAAATTGTCATGACAATTGTCATGAC
>Ga0209712_10004936_pt1 | contig 10504 bp, 7 predicted proteins | sample ArcOceMetagenome_FD_187443 | JGI IMG/M metagenome (GOLD analysis project Ga0209712, IMG submission 187443) | Marine eukaryotic phytoplankton communities from Arctic Ocean - Arctic Ocean - Greenland ARC118M Metagenome (SPAdes) (version 2) | ecosystem: Environmental > Aquatic > Marine > Oceanic... | reverse complement strand
GTTGCCTGCTCCAGAGGATACCACCAACTCGCCGCCGCTGCCAAGAGTGGAAGCTCCACTGCTAAGGGTCATGCTGCCTCCCGTGGCGCTCTCATAAGAAACTCCGACTGCCATTGCGATGCTCCCAGCTTGCTGCTGGGCATTACCGCTGGCTACAGTGATGAATCCACTGTCACCAGCATCAGCGTCGCCGCTGCCGAAGGCCATGCTACCACTATCGACATTTTCATTTGAAACTGAAGCGGATCCGATGCTGATGTCTCCACTGGTGGAAGTTGCACTTGCACTAGCTCCAGAAGAAATTTTTATCGAACTTCCTTTCCTCGTAAATCCTGTTCCTCCCTCGATATCTATATCCCCTCCTGTTTTCAAACCACTTCCTGTTTTTATCCATAGTCCACCTCCATCACCAGCATGATTATTTCCGTTTTCGATAGAGATATCACCACCTCTTCCGTTTGTATAACTCTTTCCGCTGGCAATGTTCACGTTCCCGGCTGCTCCTTGATTTGTATGACCTGTAGTCAAATTTGTAAATCCAGTCGAACCGTAATTTGTATCACCTGATGAAACTAAGACATCACCTGTATTCATTTTATCTGATTTCGTTGCATCGTCTGTCAAGACCGCTACTGAGGGAGTTTTGTCCTTTTGTGGCCAAATTTGAAACCTACGAGCTTGACTTTGGAAAGCTGCGAGCATGTCAAAGGTCAAACCTTGCTTGTCAACTTGATGAAAATCGCTTAAGTGAAAGTTTTTGTCTTTCAAATGAAACGACTTTATCTTTTCCACGTGCTCAGGAAATATTTCTGCAAGCTCTTGCGCGATGACACCTCGGACTCGAAGATTGGTATCTTTAATGCCTCGAACATTTCTCCACTGTTCTGTGTACCTGTACTTTCTTATCTGGATCTTTTTCAGCCTCATTAGCAAGTCGTCAGTATCTACTGATTCGATGTCTTTCTTGATCCTTCTATCCGAGGAGTACTGAATTGACGTCGCTTGGATTGGAGAGCTTGAAATTACTCTAGATCCGTCTTTGGTTTTTTGTATCCTAAGTGGGACTTCATTAGTGATGTCCCCAGCAAAACCAAAATTAATTTCCTCTTTCAACAAGTCTGTATCTGCCCGATTCCGCGGATTGTTACTGTAATGTTTTTGCGTCGTACCAGCTAAAATGTTAACGTTTCCACCTGAGCCTCCTTTTGCTCCAGTTCCGCCGATCAAGGAAACGTCTCCGCCATCAAAGACCTTAGACGCGCCTCCTCTAAGGAATGCCTCTCCTCCGTCGTTTGTATCAGAATTGCCTGCTTCCATGTACAATTTTCCGCCTTCTGCTTTTTTGTAAGCGACACTGTCCCCAGCGGAAAGGTATATGCTCCCACCGTCACTTTGTGCGGGTGCCACTTCGAGCATTATATCACCAGCTGATAATGTCTGCAAATGGATATTCCCGCCTCGAGAGTCCCCAGTTTCCTCAAATCCGGTAGCCAGGTAGATTGATCCACTGCTATGTTTATGGGAACTCGAGTTCGTGACAATTTCAACATTTCCAGAATCTCCATTTTTGCTGGTGCCAGAAGATAAGAATAATTTACCTCCGTCGTTATCTCTTGTACTCCCTGCAATCATCGAAATCATACCAGCACCTAGCTTGCCTGCGCCAGCTTCAAAATGAACCGAACCGCCAGTTCCATCTACTGAATCACCGGCTCTGCCTTCTATCTGTCCAGCAGTGATGTACCGGTGGCCCTTTGCTTCTCCAGTTATTAGCTGTATCGATCCAGAATTACCATTCTCAGTCATGCCCGTTTCAACTGCAATAGTACCAGTCAGACCAGCGTTGTATGCTCTGGGTGTCTTCAAAAGCATATCACCACCCTTTGCGTGACTTCCTGCTCCACCTGTACCTGTCAAGAGGAAGATATCGCCTCCTTTTGCAACACCTCTGTCAGTTGCATTACCTCCATACAAAAGTACATCGCCTGCTGGAAGGAATTCTTTACCGCCTTTGCCTACTCTTAGGACAATATCGCCAGCAGGTTCGTCGTTTACGCCATCTCCAGTATAAATCTTGACATCTCCCGATCTTGATTTCTTGGAAGTACCTGTTGATATCGTGATGTTTCCACTGATCCCTGCTGCATTTGCTGTTTCCAAAAATATAGCTCCAGAATCTGCTGATGCACTGGCACCTGACTTTAAACGAATTTCACCACCGATGCCACCCTTTGACTCACCGCCCTCGAGTTTGACAGCTCCACCGAAAGCACCCCACCGTCTACCGTTCGCTGCACCACCAACAAGTTCTACATGTCCACCCTCACCATTATCTACCATGATACTATTCGAATAACTTTCGCCACCTTGTAAAGTAACATTTCCACCACTTGAGTAGTCTTTCCTAGTGTCTCCTCCTCGAATTATTGCTTTTCCTCCATCGCTATCAAAGGAAGTGCCACTTAATGCAAGTAGGTCACCACCGGGTCCTTTTAAAGTATCTCCGGTACGAAGTTGAATACTACCAGATTGCTCGTAAGATTCACCGGTCTCCATGCGTATCTCTCCAGAACGTGCGGCAGCTCTTTGAGCAGACTTGTTTGTAACGATGACGACTGAGCCACTAGAATTTTTGCCACAATAACCAGAGGTGATATTAATCATTCCGCCGACAGCTTCTGCACTTTCACCTCCAAACAAAACGACATCTCCCCCTGTAAATTACAATAACAAAGAACGTATGTGAGAAAATATCTGAAAGCAGTCTATTCATCTGAGAAATAAGAAGTTGTAACTCGCCAACACTGGTTTCTTTATTCAAACCATATCCAGCCCCACCCACAATTTCGACATTGCCTCCCTGTCCGCCATCTCTTCTGTCCGCGTGGTATCCTCTACCAGCAGCGATCTGGACTGCACCTCCCACTCCACCTCTAGCCGTAGTATCTCCAGCAAGTAAAGTAATTGCAGATCCATCATATGATGAGCGGTATCCTCTGCTAGAAGAGGTTCCTGCTAGAAGATTTATTTCTCCGCCCTCACCCTCCATCGAAGTACCTGTTCGAATATCAATTTTACCACCCATTCCTTCTGTCGCAATTCCTGTACCAAATGAAATACCTCCTGAAACACCACGTTTGCCAGCATTTGGAGTATGTAGATCTGTTTGATATTTTGTGAGTCCGATCAATGTTTGTCAGTTGTTATATCCCTTCTAAGCAGGCGTTGAAGTGAAGAATGGATAACTTACTTATGTCGCCTGTATGAGCATTTGCGCTGTGACCTGAAGAGAGAGAAATCGATCCACCTGTAGGATGCGTTCGATGAAGAATACTACCATCAGGACTTGTAGTTGCTCCTGCCCACACCTTAGAATGAAACAATTAGCGCCACGTTTTGTATGAGTGATAAAGTAAGGTTGTCAGGATAACTCACCTCGATGTCACCCCCATTACCTTTGTTCCCAATGCCGACAAGCATGGTAATATCTCCCCCTGATCAGAAATTTATTGAACATCAGTCATTAGATTTTCGAACAAAATAGAAAGTGCTCAATATTTCAAATATCGCTTACCGCTTGCTCCTTCTGACCTTTTCCTTGACGCCTTCTCAGAAGCATGTCCGGTTTGTAAGAGAATGCCTCCAGAATCACCTTTACGGGATAAGCCTGTGACAACACCTATTTGACCACTGTGTCCTTCGTTGCCTCCATGGGGAGTGAGAATCCCAATGTTGCCACTATTGGAAATTTTTGACAGTCCCGATCTTAGATGTACATCCCCTCCAGAACCGCCAACGGCAAAACCACCTGTGATATCAACATGTCCACCAACATTAGTTGCCTTTGACCCTCCCCATGACGCCCCACCTTTCAAATTGATGTTTCCGCCAGAGCCGCCTTGGATTGTATCGCGGTGTCTTCCTTCACCACCAACAAGAGTTATTGCTCCACCACGTGCTCCCTTATCTAATGCCAATCCCGCAGACATGAAAATATCAGAACCTTTGAGGTTCTCAGAACCTGTTGCTTCTGTTGACCCGACTTGAAGAACAAAGGCACCAGCTGTTCCACCAGCAGCAGAACCAGTTTTCATATATATTGCGCCTGTATCACCATGTGTGCTGCTTCCGGTTTGTAATGATAGGAGGCCACTGGATCCTTGATCAATACCTGCTCGTTCAGACTTAATATGAATGCGACCGCTATCTCCAATGGTGCTGCGTCCTCCAACGAGATCAATATTTCCTCCTCTTGGCGCACCATCAGTAGCCTGAATATCTCCCGCCTTTACTTTGACATTCCCTCCATTCTGTTGACCGGTGCCCTTTCCAACTTTTAGACTGATATCACCTCCTCGGCCATACATGGATTCGCCAGTATCAAGAGTAATATGTCCACTATCACCAACGATAGATGTACCCGTAAAGATTTCAGCCTCTCCGGAACTTCCAGTAAAACCAGAATTTGCAGAATTGATGGCGACAGAGCCGGATGAATGAGCCTGACTCAAACCTGATGAGATAGAAATGGCTCCGCCATAACCATTGAAGGCAGAGCCGCCTGCCACTCTCACGGTGCCTCCATTATCATATAGACCTTGTCCTTTGGCTATGTACAAATGTTGGTAGCGACGAGAGTTTAGTTTGATATTTTGCACGAGAAATGATTATTTGGCTCTTTGAAACTGAAAACCAAATGCAAAACTTACCGACACCACCTAAAATTTCAACGTGTCCACCATTTCCACCATCATTACTATGGGTAGATGATCCTTCACCACCACTCAAACTGACGAATCCTCCCTGCCTTGCAGTCTCTTGCGTACGCCCAGCCTTCAAAATTATATCACCGCCGTCATTATACCTCCCATCTCCAACAGAAACTGTGATATCACCACCTGAACCATCCAATGCATTTCCACTATTCACATAAAGAGATCCGGAATCTCCAGCACGCGAAGCTCCCGATGAAAGTTCGATCTTTCCACTAACACCATGTGTTCCAGATTGTGCTGTTGCTACCCGAATCGAACCTGAGCTCCCATGGGCATTCAAGCCACTCATTGCCAATATACTACCACTGGTCCCAACCTTCGAGTTTCCACCACGAATATTCACATCACCACCAAGGTCTGTCAAGGACTCACCGAGAGCATAACCACCTTTGAGGAACAGTTGACCTCCGTTTCCTCCATCTCCACTATTTGTATTTGTTCCAGCACCGGCTGCAATAAAGACATCTCCACCCTTTTCTGCTGCCGCTGCGGTGTTTCCACCCAGGATACTGACGGTGCTCCCTTCACTGCTTTGAGAAACCCCGGAAGACAAAGTAATTGCGCCACTCCGACCATTAGCTGCGTCTCCAGTTCTAATATGTACCGTGCCACTGTTGTCCACACTTGAATGTCCTGTGGAGAAAAATGCATTTCCTGAGGAGCCAGATTCTGCAGTCTCGATTGTAACGCTTCCTGATTGGGATGTGGTGGCTGCTGACTCGCCAGTTGTCAGATGTAACGAGCCACCTTCGCGACTATCGCTGTACCCTCCAGCAATCGTCACATGGCCACCTGTATCAACGGCAGATCCTCCTTGGATGACAATAGATCCACCCTTGGCATCATACATGCTCAAATTGGGATCTCCAGAAGCTGTCCCACCATTCAAAACCAAGTCCCCACCAGCCCCAGATTTGCTGCTCGTAGTGGATCCAGCAGCCAATTGAAGTCTTCCTCCATTCGCTCCTTCTCCAGAAGTTGCTCCTGATGTCAATATAATTTCGCCCGCCGTTGCTGCGCTACTACCAACTGAAAGTGTTAGAGATCCACTACTTTTAGGAGCTGAGCCCGTTTCCAGGCGTAAGTCCCCAGACACATCGCTTAAAGCATCTCCTGTCTTGATGAAAGCTTCTCCTGTTGACGGTGAAGATGGTGTAATTACATACACATCTCCTGAAGAAGCAAGATCATTTTCTCCGCTTCTCAAAGATACTGATCCTCCTTTTGAGTCGAAATGGCTCAAATTGGCAGCACTTAGAGAAATATCCCCACCCTTTTCTGCTCTACTATGACCAGCGCTCAGCACAATTGATCCACTTTCTCCTTGCTGAGAAGAACCAGTGAGCACAAAGATATCTCCAGTATTGCCTTTGGCTGCAGATCCAGAGCTTAACTCAATAATTCCACTATCTTGTAGAGCCGAAGAAGGAGAGGATAAGCGAATGGCTCCAGAAGTTCCATACTGGCTTGAACCAGACTCGAGAGTCAGATCACCACCATCTCCAAACTTGGCTTCGCCACCTTCGATGGATACACCACCACCGGGGTGGTCAGTAGCGCTTGTTCCTGACGAGGCACCCCCTTGGATGATTACACTGCCGCCTGCTCCGCTCTTTTCGGAATCATCCAGAGCAGCTCCACCTGAAATGCCGATGTCACCACCTGCAGCATTTTCAAGAGACGCTGCCCCCTGAATATTCACAGAAGGTTGTTCAAACTGGGTATTTCTTCCCGCAAAGCTTCCTGCGACTAATGAAATCTTCCCACTAGCATCAATGGCATCTCCCGTAGTCAACAAAATTGAACCACTTTCTTTGGTAGATGAAAATGTCGAAAGGCTGATGTCTCCGCTCTTTGTGTCCGACGATGCGGACTGTAGACGAATATCTCCACTGCGAAAGCCAGAAGAGCCAGATGTGATCACAACTTCACCACCAACTTGGTCCGTAGCATTCGTAGATCCTGCATTCAAAAAGATGCCGGCACCTTTCTTCACTCTACTATCCCCAACAGTCAAGTTAATGCTGCCACTGGTGTCGACAAACGAATCACCGGTAGAAAGAGTCATACTTCCAGCGGCACCATTTGACTCTCCAGTTTCAAGAAATATATTCCCACTTGAACCGTTGTCCGAAGAATCACCAGAAGTGATAAAGACTTCTCCAGAACTAGTATCACCTTGACCTGAAGCGATCATGATATCGCCACCAGTCGAAGAGGAACTTCCGCCAGCTTCGAGTGACACGTTTCCGCCTCTCCCAGTTCTTCCTCCAGCTGCTGTAACTGCAAATGAAAAACCGTAAAGATTTAATTATGCAATCGAAAAACAGCAAACGGAAACAAACATGGCACATATTCTTCAAACTTACCACCAGCTCCGCTTCCTGCGCTTAATCTGATATCTCCTCCATGTCCACCTACAATCGATCTTCCATCTCCGCTACTCAACAGAATATCCGAACCTTTATCATTGTGTGCATCAGAATTAGCGGCATTGAGAATAATAGGTCCTGCTGATTTCACTTCCATTTTATATTCATCCATGTTCAATGAATAATAATAATTGTCATGGCACTCTTTATCGGAGCAAGAGCCTCCGACTTCAAGCGCACCCCCAAAGCTTCCGTCATTTGTCACCGTCAACTTCCCTTCAAAGACGGTCGTATTGACATCTGGAACGGGAGGACAAGTAGTTCTATCAAAGCATCCTGGTAAAGAATCAATATCATCCACTAGAATGCATTCTTCACGGGCACCGCACCAAGAACAACTATCTTCACGACTGCAAGATTCACAGTCTGCAAGAAATTTGCACGGCGGAAGTATAGGGCACTCGGTGGAAGCTTCCACCGTCTCACGGCAGTAAAATTCCAATAGATTAGGATCTTCACACTGTAAAGATGAGAGGCAGAAAACGCATCCGGCTGTATTAGCGCAAGGCGCGCAATGCTTTACGGATTCCCTGTGCAAATGGAAAATGGAAAGTTAGTGGGATTGATTCGAATTGAGAATTTGACGGATGATGTGACGCATCGGATCTCCCTAACAAGGCATGCAATGTGAATTTATTGAACTCACCAGTATGATGTGATATCATGAGCTCTGGGAAATGAGTTACAAATGGATTCTTGAAGAATGAATCCGCCGCTGGCGTAGACTAGCGTTGATGGCCAGAATGCAACTAGGACGGTTCCCAAGAATGTCTTGAATAGCATGTTACTGCGGTCTCCTTTCGGCTTTCCTTTGATGAAAAGTTTGATTCAATTTCTTGCTTCGAAGAAGTTTGATTCGTTATATCTGCTGCGTTCCAACTGTGTACCCTGCTGTGTACCCTGCTGTGTCTGTAGTGACTTGTTCTTGCCACTAACGTTCTTCGCAAAATAATGAATTCAAATGAGTTTGAAAAACTAAAAATGAATCCAGACTTCCAAGACTGAAATTTGAAAATGAAAATTTACTTGCGCCAAAATTTACTTAAGCCCCTTTTGATACTGATGAAGTCAAGTCAAGCAAAAGCCCGCGTAAAACCAAGAAATCTGCAAGAAAGAAAGGCGAAGAAGAGTGTTTCTACTCTCCCCTCTGTACCTTCAACCTGAAAATGATCTTTTGAAAATCGCCATCTAACAATGCGGTAGAGGATGCCCATATGGACACACCTTCCAAAGGCAGACGAACAGCAACAAGTGCTGGTTCACCATCTTCTGTCGGTACTCCATCCAGATCGACTAGGACTCGCAATTCTACACCATCTATTCTTGAGTCAGTTGGAAGTGAAGTTTCAGATGCAACCCCCACGAAAAGAACGAGAATTAGTTCGGCTTCCAATGCGAGCGACACAGAAGGAACGCCACTTCGTAGATCAAGGCGAGCGCCAAGTATAACCGAAGAAGCTTCTGAAGATGCTCCCACGCCTCGTAGATCTGCTCGTAAGAAGAACTAATTATTAATTAATTTAAAAGCTGTTAAAAAAGCACTAACTTATAAAAAAATCAGCTACTCGCACACAAGTCTGTTAGACCATTTTTCAATCTTGCGGCTGCAACTTTACACTCCTCCATCGACAAGTTTGAATAGCACACCCGAATCCATCCAGGCAATCCGCAGAATTTTCCAGGAATGATTGCGATTCCGTATCTTTCAACGAGTTTTTCTGCCAAATCCATATCGCACACGTTGGGTGGTAATTTTGCCATAAAATACATTGCACCAGACCCGCCAATTGTCTTCTCTAGAGGCGTGAGGGCGTCAATAATAGCTTCGCGGCTTTCATCAAGGGACTTAACTTTCTTCTCTACCCATGGGCGACCTTCTTTCAGAGCTCCCAATGCTGCTTTCTGAGAAATGCGGGAGGTACAGATTGGAATGGTATCTTGCACTTTCACCATTTGTTCATACGCATTATTTCCCTCCTCACCGCACGTATTGACAACAACATATCCTACACGATATCCGGCCATCGCATAGCCTTTTGAAAAGGAAAATATATTAATGACATGCTCATCAGAAAAGCAATGAAATCCAGACATGGACGAACCGTCATCATTCTTCACTTCAAAACTATTTTCACGGCTGTGATCAAAGTGCTCATAGGTGTTGTCTAAAACAACCCACACACCATAATCTCTGCATAGATCGATAATTTCTTGTAGCTTGGATGTTGGGAGTGATACGCCCGTAGGATTTCCTGGATTCGTAATGGTTATCATTTTAATTAAGCCTCCCTTTTCTTCCAACTGACTTTTGAGCCACGAAACCGATGGGCAACCAGTATCATCAATGGGACCAACTAGCAATGCTTCATCTCCTCTTGTCATCTGGATTGCCATGACATGGTTGAAATAGTAAGGTTTGAAGACAACAGACAAATCATTTTCGGAGAGAAGTGTGAGCACACAATTCATATAAGCAGCATTTGCACCAGGAGTTACAATTACTTGAACATTGTCCTCGCTCGATCCTTTCGAAGGCAGATTGTTTTCCCTCTTCAATTTCAACTTGATTTCGGAGACTAGTTCCGGCAAACCTTCATCTGGAGCGTACGAGTGCAGGGCACTTGATGGATCTTGGATGGCATTCACCATGGCATCAGTAACAGCTTGGCTTGGAGTCCAATATACAACACCTTGCGCAAGAGACAAAATCTTCTTATCGGTCCAGAGGTGCTGGTGTTTAGCAATAAGCTGCTTCATCAATACGACACATGGGTCGAGGGTTTCATTGACCCTATTACTAGTAGTAGTTGATGTCGCCATTCTCATGATGTGCCTTGATCTATGCATTCTGTTATTATATTGATTTTTATGGAAAGAAAACGACGATGCTAAATGGGTCCCCAAAAGTAGATATATAGCTAGTGTAATAACGGTGCAGCTCAATTGCATCTTGATTGGCATGCAATCTAGTAGCTACCGGTTACCAAACTGATAAAATTACCTTTGATGGCCCATGATGGATGATGATGGCCCATGCCCATGTGGCCCGCATCGTGAATGGTGATGAGGTTGGTTGTCTTCTTGCGCTCGCCTCGCGTATGTTTGTTGAAAAATTGTGCTCCCTTCTAACCTCTAGTACAGTAACCTATGTAATGTGAACCAATGGGACTTATACGGTTGGGATTCAATATTTTAATGGCCTAGAAAGTCAAGACGAGTGTGTGTCTCCCGAAGAATCTTCAAATCTGCATTCTGCATTCTGCATTCTGCATTCTGCATTCTGCATGCATTCGAATT
>Ga0209712_10004935_pt1 | contig 10505 bp, 7 predicted proteins | sample ArcOceMetagenome_FD_187443 | JGI IMG/M metagenome (GOLD analysis project Ga0209712, IMG submission 187443) | Marine eukaryotic phytoplankton communities from Arctic Ocean - Arctic Ocean - Greenland ARC118M Metagenome (SPAdes) (version 2) | ecosystem: Environmental > Aquatic > Marine > Oceanic... | reverse complement strand
TGGAAAATGAGGTCAAATTGTAAAATATAGTTTGAAGAGAATGAAAAAGTAGCTGGATGGACGGTCCAGGTGATGAGGAACAACGTCCGAATTATGTTCATGGATTGGAACTATCTACAACCAATTTTTTACCATTCTAAAAGACGCCAAATCGCGTGTTTTACCATATTTTGCAACACAAGGAGTTGGAAAATGAGGTCAAATTGCGAAATATAGTTTGAAGAGAATGAAAAAGTAGCTGGAAGCACGGTCCAGGTGATGAGGAACAATGTCCGAATTATATTCATGGATTGGAACTATCTACAACCAATTTTATACCATTCTAAAAGACACCAAATCGGGTGTTTTACCATATTTTGCAACACAAGAAGTTGGAAAATGAGGTCAAATTGTAAAATATAGTTTGAAGAGAATGAAAAAGTAGCTGGAAGCACGGTCCAGGTGATGAGGAACAATGTCCGAATTATATTCATGGATTGGAACTATTATTTGTGTGTTGGTAACTGAGTTCAATTCGAAAAATAACCTTTCAAGAGAATGGAAAATTGGCGGACATCATCATCATCATTCTCATCATCTTCAAAAATTCCTCTAACCTCAAACCATTCCATAATGTCATCCCCTCTATAAGTCTCCTTTGCATCGCCGAAGCCAGTCCGTATTCTATGTACCATCCGTTCAGATCTGACATCTCCAGTGCAAAGGCATATCCGTTTAGAATTTCCAATAGTGCTAAATGCCCCCTGGACCGTCATGTCGGCTTGTTTTCATTGGCTCTCTTTCTCTTCTTTCCAACAAGCACTTGAAATTTTTCAACAAAGTTTTGTAGATCCTTTGGATATTCTTCAAGGCCAGCAGTATCTGCACATGTTGACTGCATTTGTGGTGTGTAGTATGAACCTTTGGGAGGAAAGGGGGTTATCACCAGTGTGTCAGGAGGGGCAGAGCAGGCGTGGAGAACTTTTAGCCGTTTGAACAATGTGATCAATTCTGAACGGAATTTTGTCACCCTTGTCTCTAGATTTCTTGAGTAAAATTTAGATACAATATTTGCACAGTCCGATAATGGTGTCGCTGTCATATTATTTGCATTTGCCAAGATATCGTACATGAATCGACAAACAAATAATGCACAGTCAATTCCATTGCTCTGCTTATTCACTGTAGAAGAATGTGTAGAAGAATCAATATTTGCAGTATAGTAGAAGAAGAAATTATACATGTTGCCGGGGATTAGATGTAACTCACCATTTTTTTGTTGTATGAAAGGTATGTCAGCATTCTTGGCATTCACCTCCCACGTATCCGAGTACCACTTTTGAATAACAGCTTGAAATTGTGGGAGGGGCGGGTTACCTTTAGAACACATATGCATCACATAGGGATTCTGATTATTTCTCACGAGCACAAATAGTGTCCAGTGCGAGTGATAGCATAGTGGTAAGAAAACGATATCCTTCTTTTTTACGGTACGTGCGAAGTTGGGAGTGGTACCCTTGTTATAATAGAGATCTGTTAGAAACGAAGGATCAAAGCAGTATGCTGTTGCTTTCTCTTCTTCAGTTCTCTTCCTATTAATCCTTTGGTCAATTCAAAATAGAAAGAACACCACCACGTTCTTGTGAGAATGATGTTGTGACTAACGGTACAAACAGTCTAGAACAATTTGAAACCAGCACTTACCAAGCAAACCAGAACATAATAATTTGGTCCGACAGAATCTTCCCTTTTTCTAGTGCACTCAAGTCCTTTACACTGATCGGGGAAGATCTGAGATGATGACTACGGCGATGATCAGTTGAGCTAAGAGACACACTTCTGTTGGATGATTCATTCGGCGAACAAACAACATAACTGCCAGCTTCAGTGAGGTCTGAAGTGATCTCATCAAGTTCTTTTGAAGTAACATTGTTGTTCAAGGGATATGGGAAATATTGATCTGTGATTGTGATTGTCTCATCACTTTCGTCAAGATACTCGATGGCACTGCCACGGTGGTTGCGAGGCGTTGTGTCATCTTTGTCGTTAATCTGATCAGAAGAAGACTCCCCAACGACGCCTGGTGAAATCACGTGAATCTGTCTTTTCTTGGAAATCGGACTGTCTTGTCCCATCGTGTTCTCACGACCAGTCACGTCCTGACCTCTCGACCATACCTCTTCCAACTCTTCTTCGAAGAATGTTTTTCTTAACTTTTGTTGTTGGCTCTCCCCCTTTATTGATTTCGATCTGTTTCCTACTTCAATTTCTCTTTTACATAGTTGTAATATGATTTGAACCTTTTCCAAAGACCACGACTCTGGATTAGAAATGTCATTTTTGGAACCCATCTTGCTCGAAAAGGTAATATTTCCGAACCAATTATCTCCAAGCCTTTCTTTCCAACATTCATCGTTTTCTTTCTTGTAGACTTTCAAAGTGGTCCTTATTGAAAGGAAACTGTTTTCTACCTTTGTCTTTTTGCCATCTCTGTCTGTTGCGGAAGAATCACACAATTTTGTGATTCCTGATGCTGCTACTTTCGTCAACCTTTCTGCTAAGTCTTCAATACTGCAAGCACCAAACACATTACATTGGTAGAGGTTGTTCACAGGAACAATACCTTCAATGGCACCAAATAAAAGCTTAAGGAACGTTTTATAGAAACCACTTTTCGCCGTCTCTTGACACCAGTCAAAGGTCGGTGCTATGTAATGGATGATCGCAAAAACGATTGTAACACTTCCTGAAAATCGAACAGGATAGGTTGGTACCAAAGATTTTTTCCACCATTGGTAGAAGTGGGGGCAAGCATTCATAAGAACAATAGCAGGAATATTCTTCAGAGGAGCTTTCTTGTACTCTTCAATGAAAATCTGAGGCGCTTGTCTGGTGGCATAAGACAAATCCTCCTCCAAGATAACTCTATGGTACTTGGGTTTGGGCCCATTCAGACGCCTTGCTGCAGTGGTGTGGTAAACAATTGGTTGCAGCCCAAGTTCTTTGTTTCGATTTTTGAAGACTTGTTTCAAAGCATGGTCCAGTTTCCGCTGAAATTTGCTACCACCAATTGAATGCAGGACCTTGTAGTACAGTTGAGTTGGTATGACATTCCAGCCACTCTTGGTTTTACACTGATGCGGGGGGGTGCAGCTATCTCGCATTGGTCCAAACAGCATGTTCAATAAAACTTCACCTGGAAAAGGAGACATTAGTTCATGGTCAGTGCAAAATCAATACTTGTATATCACTAGGAAGGCAGCGCACGCACTGCTAGCTAGACTTACCATCTTTTATATCAGCTCCTATTTCAAATGATTTTTCAACATGCGTATTTGTACAATATGGGGCCAACCCATCGACGACCAAATCATTGACGTCAAATCCAGTCTTTTTCTTTCGACGAATATCTATTCCAGACTGGAAAAAGTTGCCGTACACAATCACCCTCGCAAGAGGCAGTAGGACCATTGAAATATCCTCCTCGTTTAAAGGTGCTCCTGTGTCCTCGGAGAATAACTGAATGGCTTTGCCATCACTTTCCCCACCATCATTACGAATAACAAGAGCAGCAGAAATGATGTTATCGACTAAGCTCATCAGAGCTAATAAATTTCTTTCGTTCCCTGCCCTCGTGTAGTTCGGGAAGTACTTGCTTCCAAAGCCAGTTCCATTCTTTGAGTCATTGAGTAAGTTTTTCATATTTACTATCCAGGAAGGGTCTTTCGTCCTGTCGCCCGGAGACGAGGTTTCACTCAGGATCCCCTCCAACCTTTTTTTGTGGGAATCAGATGGCTGTCCACTCAAAATCAACGAGTAAATCTGTTTTGATACAGATCCTGATAGACAGAGCATTTGCGGATTAAGGCCGTAAGACACGTTGTTCACTAAATTTTGTTCAATTTCAGGTAGGACAGGGGAAACAACTGGATTAATATCATCGGTGCCAAGTGTCCCCGGAATGTGAAGTGGTTCATGCCTTTTATGAATCATTCGCATAGATTTCATCAATGTACCAGGTAGCTGGAAGCCACCTTTTGCCGATCCAGGCAGATAGCTGAGCAATTCAGCTGCATATACAGAGAGAGCCTTCAATTGGGGTGATACTGTGTGTCTTTGAGGATGAAGAAGTACTTGCTTGACAATGCTGCTACTTATCTCAAGGGTGTCGAGAAACTCAGTTATGGTTTTTTCTTTCTCAGCATGGCAGATGGTTGTTTGTAGCACCGCATCGAAATCTAAGTTAAAATTACGATTTGACCAACAACCTCCCTGCTCGGCGTCGGTTGATGGATCTCCTGATCCTGGCTCTAAATACCACATTCCCTCAATACGAAGTGCTAGACTCTCTCTGTTCTTGATCTCTCTCTTGTATTCACTGAAATTAATAGTTTTGAGGACTGATAAACACTTCTTCAAACATTCCAAAGAATAGGATTCTTCTGGCATCGAATTTTGAAGAAGACTTCTTAGTAGCCCAGGGATTGAACGAAGGATGTCGATGCCTTTCACATTGTACCCCTCTATATCGCGAGATTCTGTAATGTAACTTTGAGAACTCATGAGGCAGCTGCCAAGTTTTTGCGTGTGAAAGTTGTCGTCCCTGTAATAATCAAGTTCAACATGGCCCATGTGCTTCGATGAAGTATTTGGATGAAGAAAAACATCGTATTCACGACCGGCACCATTCTTCACACAATTACCAGAGGCAAAGATATCTAATTCTTGGGGTGTTGGCATTTCATCTACTGCCTCTGCATCCTCTTCTAATGAAATCTGAGATGGCGTTGGTGTGACTGGTTGTGGTGGTGCTGCATTCAAATTGTTTGATCTCCTGTCGTACAGTCGATCAACCTCAGTAGGATTGAGATCATTTAATAATCCATCATCGTTTCCACTGTTGCCTTCTTCTTGTCCACTCAGGATGTATGAAGGATATCGGAATCTTCTGTTTAATGCAGCTAGAGTTGCTTTTGGTGCCAGGATAGTGTTTCGATCCTTTGGAATAAAGACCATGCCAAGGTCACAGAACCATGTGGTATTGTTTTTTACTTCTTCCATATATTTCTCAACTTGAACGATCTCATTTATTTTGTCTAATGATGGCTTAATAGCTTCTTTCAATGAGTTCGCCGTCAATTCCTTGCAAGAATGCGTGTGTAGCTTGAGGCCTGCAACTGACATACTAAACATTTGATTTTCAAACAGGACTTTGCTGTGCATGGCAAAATTACCACTTCCAATCAGTGTCTGGAGAACATGACTCTTTTCACGGTTATCTTGTGCAGTGAGGAAATGAGAATTGGCTTTAAAGAATTTCTCTGTTCTCTCTTCCTGAAGTGAAACATTTCCAAAAAGCTCAAGAGTGACCTCAAAGATGCTCATGAAAACCTGAAGATCTGCAACATTACACTTCAAAGAGCGACTGCTATCTGATAGACTAAACTTCACAATTGATTTCAGCCATTGAAAGCAGTCCAACTCACGGAGTTCTTCCAATTTCGTGATAAGAGAAGAGACATTCTCATCGTCCGCGAACGCTTCTTTAGCGTCTTCATCAATGATTCCGGTAGCAAAGTCGCGAGAAAAGTTAAGAGCGATAGTAATCAGCACTCGAAACGGATTGCTCATCCTGTTGCCGTCACCCTTCTTCAGTGTAAATGGATTTCGTAGCAGTGATACATGCACGTAGAATTGCACATTAGCAGCAGTAACAGTGAACAGCTCTAGGGATGGGTACCGATATAAGTTCGTGTAGTTCTTATCATTGTCGTCGTTCCTCGATGATGCTCCTCCTTGGTGCCTGCCTTGATGACATTTGATCATGAGCCTCGAAGAAAGCATTGGTTTCGTCGACAAAGTTTCCTTGAAAGATGCAGTTGCATTGGGGGCCAACGTCTTCAACATGCTGGATGCTGATCTTGCTGTTACATATATACTGTCAATGTCTACATCAACTTTTGCCATTGCCACATCCAATAATTTGACATCCTCAAAAAAAGCTCTAGTACTAGATGAACGCGGCGGAAGGCTGTGTTTCTTGCATTTGCTGTCTTGACAATCCGGAGTCGTATTGATAGTTGGAGAGGTACTAAATGCGTTGCAAAATGCTTCGTTGATATCATCAACACTGCTATCTGAGTCTGCGCCCACCTCTCCACCCTCATCTTCCCCACCATTATAAACAGATTCTTCATCGTCTTCGTCGACATTCTCATCATCAACTAAGGAGGAGACACTATTCAAAACAACATTTTCTGCAACGCGCTCTCGTTCGTGTTGGATTGTATCACAAGAACGTCTGGATTCAGATTTGTCCTCGTCGCTCTCCTCATCATCATCAGATGATGTTGTGGACTCCTCATCATCATCCTCCCCACCATTATAAACAGATTCTTCATCGTCTTCGTCGTCATTCTCATTATCAGCTAAGGAGCTATTTTCTCCTTCCTTCCAATTTTTGTACGCCTCCATTAATCTGACTAATTCATTTGCTGGTAAATGTGTTTTGTGACTAACATATTTGTCAACATCTATTTCATAGTCGGCGTCTTTCATGGATGCCAGCACCGTTCCATCACTGTATAACACTGTGCGCCCCCCCTTATCGTTGACGAGCACAATTCCTAAAAATAAGGCACCACATATTTCGGTTGCTACGAGAAGACTTTTCAACTCAAAGTATGCTATCACCCAATTTTGGACTTCTTCTTGAGATACAATTTGATATGGCTTTCCTTCTAAAGGTGCAGATGCCACCTTTTCAACCTTGTACTGGTGGTATCCTCCTTCATTGCACGGGATGATACTACTAACTTCTCCTATGTTAACAGCCTTCCCCTCTTCCATCATCAGCACCCTTGTGTGCAGTCTAAATCGAGGAGTCAGAAGTGTTGGAGTATGATCCATAGTAGGAGTGACTATTTGATTGCGAGCGCTCGAATCAGTTGAATCAATCAGTTCAACCTCATTCATAGTATTTGTGTCAATGGCGCGGAAGGCAAACAAGAATGATTCAAAATCAAAATGTTTCTAAATCTGTGCCAATTGCAATAGTCCCGTCATTTCAAAAATTTGAGGTCGCGTGGTTGTTTGTTGTGGCGGCGGGAAAGAAAAAAGAAAATGATACAGTACGCACCACATGGCATGGTATGATACATGTGCCAGCTCTTTAACGGTCCGTCTTCAACAGCCCAAAACATCTATAGTTCTAATAGTCATGATTGATGGATTGGAGGGTTGTTTTGATGTGGATTATGGCCATTGGAATAGGTAGGGGTAGTGATATGAATCGTTGATTGAGGGTAATACAATTGCTAGAACGCTCCATCCTGCTGTTTGCTATGTACGGAACTCCATAGATCTGTTGATGTCAGTTTATTCCGCGCAAGGGTGCCTTTTAACCCCCAATTATCTTGTGTATGATGGACTCATCTGCCGGCAGTACAAGCCAACACAACAACAACAACAACACACATTTCACTAGTTATGCATATACGGTATTTATTCCAAAAGATACTGGCATTGATAAAATATGGAATGGCATGAAGGAAGTACAATAACGGCTGAAATGATAGAAGATATGAATTCACGTTGTAAAAGAGAAATGAATCCTGTTGAAACCCCACCTTGTCCTCTTGAAACAACCCCGTATGGTGGGGTGCCTCTCTCAACGTGTTTCACAGTGCCCAAGGATCTATTTGATTTGGAAAAGCATGACGTAACCATCAAAAAGTTTCTTAACGGTGATATAGAACCTTATGTATTGGTGGCGCCGCAAGGTTCAATACTCAAGGTAGACGAGGAACAGCTTTGGAAATTGCTATCGGATCATCACGCGCACTACCAAAATTTGGTTGTGAAGAATTTTGGTGGAGATTTGTATCTAGGTGTGGTGAATTCTTTCAATGGTGAATATTATAGAATTGTATACAGTGATGGTGACAAAGAGGATCTCAATATGAAAGAATTAAGTAATGGGTGGACATTATACAGGAAATTGTCCATGGATGATAAGATGAAAATGAATGCCACCCTTAAAGCTGCACTCATTCATTCACACTTTAAAACCTACTTTGGATAAAGATAAAGACCTGATAAATAAAAATTCAATCTTATTCAATTACGATTCGGCTTTTCTTGCTGGGTCTTCCAACCTTTCTTTTTTCCTTATCCGTTTTTTTCTTTGCTTTCCTTTTCTGAGATGGTGGTGGAGGTATCTCTTCCCCTTTTCGTGTTATTTTGGTTCTCCAGGTTAGTAGAGTGCCAATTTGAACTGGATCCAATTCCTTCAAACCTTTCCCCCCCCCCGAACATTTGTCGAAAACTGGATGGTATAAGACTGCCCAATTTTCTTCCGGTGAAGTGGAAACAGTGAATGTAATTTTGACAACATGCCCCAGCATACATTGTTTAACAGACTTTTCATCCGAATTGTTGTACTTTGTAACTTCGACTCCTCTTCCTCCATTGAATTTCAGTTGTGCCCCCTGAATTTCCAAATGTGCAGTTGCGAGGATAATAATGCTTTGTACGAGGGACTTCAAAGCATCGTGAAGAACTGAATGTTCTGCACGGTAGGGTATTTGTAGTACAATTTTTTGGAGGCTTGTCAAATCTTGTAGCAGTGACTGCTGCAGTTGTTGCTTGTGTGACTTATCAGAGAAGTCAAGGCGCAACATAATGGTGCTAACATTGTTGTGCAATTGAAGCAACTCCATAAGACACCTCTCATCTGTGTTTGGTTTTGGCAAATTGTATGCCTGCCCGGTGAAGTCAAGTATAATTGAAGTCTCAGGTGGTGTAGTAGAATCCCCTATCACCTTGGCATTGCCTTTTGTTATCGCGGTATGAAGGGATTTAGCTAGTTCCTGGTCTGTTGGAATTTCCTTAAAAATTGAGTGGATGGCTGTGATACCTAGATTCCTTTCCAGGCACTTCATGGTCTTCCTGAATTGAATGTTCTCCAAGAGGAGGTCCAAGGCTCGACTGGAAGAAATAATCATATTAGGAGATAGCGAGAATTGCTGGTCCTACTGGCTGTTGTCCTGTCCTGTCCTGTGGTTGCTATCTCACTTGAGTGAGTCTCACTTGCTATCTCGCTCATACCGTTTTTTGTTTGTGATGATGGTATGGTTGTTAGGTTTTTTGGTGTGACTGGAAAATTTCAAAAGAGTGGGCTGTGAAAGATGGTAGGGTCAAATGTCACGGGGCAATATTGTTTGGTATAAATACTTGTTATTTAGAAACAAAAAATTAAAAACTAGCAAAAACCACAAAATTTCAATTTCGATTCATTACCGCCAACATCAATCAATCATACCGCACCACAGCCAACACCGTTCATCGCACCACCTCCATCTACACCACCGCCGACGATACTTTAACACCAACCCAAAATCCAACATGCATTCAAATACTTCTGCTAGACCATGTTCCAACTGGTAACCGAAGAAACCAATGCTCAACCACTTACCACTCATTTAAATTACATCCTCTGCTGGTGGTGGCTTGCATGCGCCAATACCGCAACCATCACCATTCACCTTCACCATTCACCATTCACCGTTCACCTTCACCTTCACCTTCACCTTCACGTTCACCTTCACCTTCACTCTCAACATCATGGTCTCATGGTCTCATGGATCTGATTTAATCTTTTGCATTATCTGTTGGTACTATCTCCCGAGTAAAAGTCAGCTACTAGTAGGTTGGCCCCGCTAGGTTCGTTGCAGTGTTTCGGATGTGTAGCAATTTTCCTTATTTCAATGCATCTCATACCCACCTACCCCACAAGGACTGTCGACAACTCATTGGAAAATTCTTTTTTCCAATACAATCTCTGATCCACCTACCCCACGAGGACTGTCGACAACTCATTGGAAAATTCTTGTTTCCAATGCAAATCTGATCCACCATCCCCACGAGGATGTAAAACAGTGTCAGACAGTGTCAGCAAAGTTTGGAAATGTCACATGGCATTAGTTTAGCTTATAATACAGTCATACAGTCGAATCATACAGTCGTTGTTCAAATTTAGGTCATTTCTTTAAAGTCGTTATTACAAATTTTGTTCATTTCTTTTTATTATTCAGTTGACATGTCATTTGACATAATTTTAGTCTGTCTTTGAGTCGTTCTTCAAATTTAGTTCATTTGACATAATTTTAGTCTGTCTTTGAGTCTTTTAATTCATTTTTTTGAAATATTTAAATAAAGATTAAGTTTTACCAATTTTATCCCAAATAATCTGTACTGCGGACATTTTCAATGTCAACGGAGAAAATCACTTTGTCACATCACTCTCCAAAACTCTAATCCAATTATCATGTTAGTATGCATACCTATGCAACCCCCTTCGTCTTGAAAAATATACAAATATCACTGCAAGCCTCCCCTACCCCAAGGATGGAACGTTTTGACTATATATAATGCTGTTACTGATCTTCCCGTTTCCGACTTGGATTGGCTACACCTCGAAGATCCCGCCTCCGTGACCCATTACTTCGACTGTGTCTTCAAGCCTG
>Ga0209712_10004933_pt1 | contig 10508 bp, 8 predicted proteins | sample ArcOceMetagenome_FD_187443 | JGI IMG/M metagenome (GOLD analysis project Ga0209712, IMG submission 187443) | Marine eukaryotic phytoplankton communities from Arctic Ocean - Arctic Ocean - Greenland ARC118M Metagenome (SPAdes) (version 2) | ecosystem: Environmental > Aquatic > Marine > Oceanic... | reverse complement strand
GGTACAAAATGCATCAAAATACGTTTTTTAATGCTTGGGAGTGACTATTCTAACCTAACTGCCACACGTAAGAATCAGCCTAAACACATTTCACACACATTGAACATACCACGGTAGAACAATCAGTACCACACAATCAGTTACTTGCTTGCTTGTACAAACTACACGTACAATCAATGTACTTGGTAGAGGAAGTTGGAACTAAACATACAAGTATGGAATAAATCATTTGCTATCAACCTGGATGCAATTCACAACTGGATACTTAACCAATAACATAATCAATAACATAATCCTCGTTGTTGTATTTACTCTGGACTTCTTGTTACTACTGTAGAACAAAGAATCAGAATTTGCCCGACGGACCTTCGCCTGCGGAGGTCCCAAAGGGCCTTTAAAGAGTAAAATGGGTGCGCTAGTAGGAGGAATGAATTTATTTCGCCGCGCTGCCGGTATTGATGTATTGTGTATGGATGGATGCAATTGCATCCAACTTCTTTCAAACATTCTTGCACTGCTTAGCACTACTAGTATTTTCGTATTCGAAGGGACATTTTCGTATTCAGTGAAATGAGCTCCTAACAATCTACGCGGTTGAAATGGGCAGTAAAAACATGTTCTAGTAAAGGCCTTAGAAAAACCTCAAAATCCCATTGTGGTGATGGCTTATGATGGTACTTGTATGATACTTTGAACTTGCCATGAATACAACGATCTGTGAATAATGCACAATAATCTTCAATATCAGAAAAGCTGTAAAAGTTATAAGTTCAAAGCACACGCGTATCGAAATATCAGTATTGGCATGCCCAATTTACTATTTAGCGTGTCTGTTCAATAAAAGTACTTTTTTTGTTTTCAAGAAATCCTTCGGCGCTTTCTAAAACATTCCATCATTTCCAACACGCCAAGGTGGCCAGTAGATGAATACTGCTCGTCCAATCACATTCTCTCGTGGTAAAAATCCCCATATGTGACCATCCAAACTGTGATTCCGGTTATCTCCCAACACCAGCACGTTGCCAGTGGGAACAGTGACAGGACCAAAGTCATAAGCTGCATCCTCCGCTGTAAATGGTTCGTCTTGTTTCTTTCCATTGATGAATAGTTTGCCTCCTCTAACTTGAACCTCGTCGCCCTTTATATATTGTAACGAAATTTTATGTCAGTGGAAGTCAATCAGAATAACAGATTTTGAATCAGCCAATAGAGAGAAAAAGCTCATATTATCTTTGCAAACGAGCAAAGAAATTTGACCCGGGCAAGTTTGTGTCCGTGTATTATTCATTTTAAATTCGTTCGATTCGATGTTAACTTACCTCCACAGCTACAATCCTCTTGATCAAAGCCTCCTTTGTCTTTTTATTGCTTCCTCCATAGTTATTCACCATAATTTCTCGAAATCTATCAGGAGGGTTAAAAACCACAACTTCGTTCCTGTTAAAAGGGCGTATGCGTTTGGTTACTTTCTCAACTGCAAGTTGATCACCAACATCAAAAGTTGGGTACATTGACAAGCTAGGAATGTATCTAGGTTCAACGATAGTCAAGCGTAGCAAAAGGGCAATAGATAGACTGAGAGTATAGGTCTTGACATCATCTTTTCCTTCGTCACTTTTTAGCCACGTTCTGAGGGTGTCCAAGAAGTTTTCATTGGATGTATTTTTGTTATTGTCGTCATCATCACCCCATTCACTCAGTCCTCCTGGATTAGGGTCGTTGAATTTATTGCCATCGCCTTTATCCTTTCCAGCCATGCCTAGTTCGAAAATTATCGCATGGGGTCGTCTCAAATCGACATTGTGGAAGGCATTTGTTGAAAAGGGTGCCTTGGTGTGGAGAAGCCCATCGTTGACTTGATCGACAGCAGAAGGATGACGCTCATGAAAGCTGCGTTTTTTAGCTGCGAAAAAATCATCTTTTGTGCCAAGAATTTAGGTCGGATGAGAGTGAAAGTGCTTTTCCACAATCAACAGGTGTAATACGTAATGTAGCCTTTTCGTGCACAACTGTATCCCCTGCAACTAGGAATACTTTCTGTATCTGCTTCTGTACGTTCCTTGCAGTTGGATTTTGGATGCTTTTCCATCAGAGGACGGAGGACGGAGGAAGGAGGTTGACACAGCAAAGTTGAAAGTTCACAGCAACGTGTTTCTTAAAAGAGATAAAAATGGGAGAGGGAGGAAGTACTTCATCCGTGTCGGTTGAAGTGGTATTTGAGGATCTTCAATTTTTTCACTTCAATAAACTTTGGATTTTTATTGGTGTCTTTCTCAAAATCCTCGTGACGTCTACGCCGTAGCGCCGGGGATTTTCTTGAACAGTGCGAATGTCAAGTTCAAGTTAAGAGTGGAGAGTTTGGCATTGAAGACACAATTCCAAAGGAAAACAATTATTAACATGAAGCTTTCTATCGCAACCATCCTCTCTCTTGCTGCTGGAGCATCTGCTTTCACCGCTCCCAGCCTTCCCACCGCTGTTCGCTCCACCACCCAGGTTAGCGAGACCAAGGTATGTTTTCGAACTGTTTTTCAATATGATTTATTGAAGAACTCTTTTGATAGAGGAGCTCGTTGGATTTACTTTGAAACTTTCTTCAGTGCCTAACGTTGATATCTCTCGTTCTGTAGGCTGATCTTGAGGCTATGGCTAAGCAGCTTAATCCCATTGTAGGATTCTACGATCCTCTTAACCTCGCAGAGGCTGAGTTCTGGGGAACCTCTAATGAGGCAACCATTGGATACCTCCGTCATTCTGAGATCAAGCACGGACGTATTGCCATGTTTGCTTTCGTAGGATACATCGTACATGCTAACGGAATCAAATTCCCATGGGCTATGCAGATGGATGGAGCTTCTTTCCCTTCTGAGACCAACCCCCCTGCTCTTTGGGATGCTGTCTCTGACGATGCTAAGTGGCAAATCTTTGGATTGATCGGATTCCTCGAGTTCTGGTCCGAGCTTTCCACCCCCACCCACAAGCATTACATGGCTGGAGGAAAGCCTGGTGACTTCCCTGACTTTGTTTCTGGGCCTGATGGAATTCCCCACCCTGTTCCTTTCAACCTTTACGACCCCTTTAAGTTCTCCAAAAACATGTCTGAGGAGAAAAAGGAGAGTCGTCTTCGTGCTGAATTGAACAACGGACGTTTGGCTCAGCTCGGACTTTTCGGATTCCTTTGTGCTCAGACCATCCCAGGATCTGTTCCTCTTCTCACCGGAGTCCTCCCCGCCTACGACGGCGAGACAATGGCTCCTTTCACCCACAATGTCATTGGAATGCCTTTCGGACTTTAAGAATCTATATCCATACTAATGGCGCAGGCACTCAAACTAACCTTTGAACGGGAGGCGTGATGGAAACAAAACGTTGCATTCGCCCACGCTTGTCTCTGCTCTTAATGACTGGAGCAGTCAAGTGTATAGTACAAACCCTAGGATTTAAATTTTGTACAACTAGTAAAACTGGTTTAGATCGACAACAGCATTTTCTTGTAAATCTCATTGTGCCCTCTTGATGATGTCTATATTTTCATACACCGTTAAATTCCCAGTTCCTGTGTAATGGCTTTTGATGAACTTGCAGAGCACATACGAAAAGGCAAGAAGGGAAACAAGATGATGAAATGTACTGATTATATTTGGTGACAGTAAGTAAGTCCAAACAAAGGTTGAGAGAAGAATTACTGATGTAACGTTTATTCGGTATGATGAGACGCCTACATGTGTAATATAAACACTTGAATATCGAGAACAGCAAGATGGGTTTAATGAAATATTTATAATCACTACCTAGTGGACCGATATGCAAGGAGGGACTGATCGCGCATTGAAAAGTTTCGTTGCTGATGTGATGTCGGTGTGATCTCTAGCAGGGTTTGATTGACTCTACTGTGGTTCCCAAAAATGAGACCACTTAGAAAGCTCCCTGTCCGTCTCCGAAGGGGGAGAAGTGTCCAGCAGAGTACTGCTCGTACATAGTCTGTCCAGTGACAACCTCAGTAACCATGTTACCCATGATTCCCATCATAGCAGCACGTCCGTTGTTAAGCTCAACATTAAGCTTACGTGCCTTCTCCTCGGGGTCCTCGATGTTATCTCCAAACCAACCAACTCCGTAATCTCCATCGTACTGGGAAGCAGGCATCCATGCAAGCTCTACAAGAGAGAAGAAGAAAAGGATCTGAAGAAGGCCAGCGGTGGGGATAGCACGGATTCCGTCAATTCCGGTGGGGATGTCAGAAAACTTAAGGTTGGCAGAGGGGGATAGGTATCCATCGAAGGTGATGTGGTTGTTGTGTACGATAACTCCTACAACAGCAGCCATGGCAACACGTCCGTGCTTACGCTCAACAGCACGACGACGCTCGAAGTTCTCTGGCTCTCCATCGAGCCATCCAAGAGGATCGTAAACTCCAAGGGGAGCGGTTGCTCCAAGTTCCAACTCGTTTACGTTAAGAGCGGTGGAGGTCTTGGTGGAAGCAGCAGGTGCAAAAGCAGCAGCAGATGCAACAAGGAGGGTGGCGATAACGAGCTTCATGGTTGATTTAAGATAGTGATAAGAATATGAGTTGCTAGTGGAGGTTGGAGGTGACAAGCAAAGGTGCGGAATGGAGAAGCCATACGCAAGTAAGTTGAACCCACAAGATACTGCCGGATCAAAAATTTGGATCAACCTCATACCAGCAATAATGAACTTTTGGTTTCCTTCAGTCCCCTTTTGCCAGGTTTTCCAATGGTGGGTTGTCACACTTTCCTCTTCGCTTTCTTTCCTCTATTCTTGGCATTTTATAATTTTTTTGCTTCCATCTTTTTTCCACGACGGGATTATTGGCGGGCACAACGACGCGACGAGCGACGAGCGAGAAGCGAGAGGCGAGAGGAACAACATCACAATCACAAACTTCAAACTACAATTTGGCCGTATATGAAACATGTTTGTGGCAAAAAACTCCAAGAGATCTGCTACAAGTAAAACCAGCAAGTCTAAAAATGACGAACCGATAAAAGATAAGAGTCAGATCAAATCGAAAGCGGCAGCATCGCCCCCAACAACTCTAGAATTGCGTGGTGTCCAAATCCATTTCCCTTTCAAACCATACAAATGCCAAGAAGATTACATGGGGAAAGTCCTTGACGCCCTTAATAGTTCAGAGAATGCGTTACTGGAATCTCCAACAGGGACAGGTAAAACTCTGTGTTTGCTTTGCAGCACACTTGCTTGGCAACAGGAACAGGCTCGATTGCTGGCTGACAATAATTCACATATGAACACGGATCTTGATTCCAAGGTAGATTGTGCTTCATCTAATGAACAGCTGCCAGCTACACAAGCGCAGCCCGCACGAACACGTACACCTACTATAATTTATGCATCTCGAACGCACAGTCAATTATCGCAGGTCGTGAAAGAAATGAGGTTTACACGGTATAGACCGAAACACGCTGTCTTGGGATCTCGTGAGCAAATGTGTGTTCATCCAAAGGTGCGCACAGCAAACGCGACATCTGCAGATATCAATCACAACTGCACAAGATTGAACAAGGAACGGAAATGCAGATTCCGGAATAATTTGGATGGATTTGTCGTGAATGGCTGTGGAGCTGATGGGGGGTCTTCAAAAGGGGAACAGTACGAATTTGGTATGCAACCAGTTTTGGATATGGAAGAATTGGTAGACCTTGGCAAGAAGAGGAAAGTTTGTCCATTTTATTTGTCAAGGGGGCAAATTGCAGCTGCAGAAATTATCTTTGTGCCTTATAACTATCTGTTTGATAAGGATGCTAGGAGCAATACATTGTCAGAAGTATGCTGGGAAGATGCAATTTTGGTGTTTGATGAAGCGCATAACCTTGAATCTTTTGCAAGTGAATCTGCATCATTTGATCTTAGCAGCGTTGATATTGCTGGATGTGTAAATGAAGTTGCAAGAGCCATCGGCTATTTGCAAGCCATGCCCGAGGTTGGCGAGGGTGTCAAAATGGAAAACCTCATTAGATTAAAGTCTATTTTCTTGCAATTGGAGCAATACTTGGAAAACCAGGTCGCATCGACCGGAGGATCTTTCACAGGGGAATACATCTTTGAGATATTTGCAAAAGGTGCCAACTTGAATCACTCCAACCATGCTGTATTCCTAAAGTTTATCAAGCAAGTATCAGATATGGTCATGGAAATGAGAGGTGGAACGGGAGGAAGTTCTTCAGCAACAACATCTGGTACTCCTAAATTGGACCATTTTGTCGGTTGTGTAAAGAGAGTGTTTGGAACTGCAACGGAAGGACAGAGCTTTGCAAAAGCAAGGGCATATCGAGTCCATGTATCGCCGAAGACGAGTGGGCAAACAGGAAAATCGAACTCTACTGGCGGGGGATTTGTTGGTCATGGTAATAAGTTTAGTAGTGGACGAGTGCTATCTTACTGGTGCTTTGCACCTTCGCTTGCAATGCACGAACTTGCTGCCCTTAATGTGCGATCCATTTTGGTAACTTCTGGAACACTCAGTCCGCTTCCCAGCTACAGTCTTGAGTTAGGTTTACCATTCCCGCACACTCTTGAAAATTCGCACATTATTGGAAAAGATCAGATATCTGTGCGAGTTATAGGGAAAGGTGTGAGTGGGAAAGCACTTACTTCTACGTACAATAGACGTGACGATGCGGAATATATAAGTGAGCTCGGAAATACAATTATTAGTCTTGCGAAAGTGATACCTGGAGGGGTGTTGATTTTCTTTCCAAGTTACAGTGTCATGGAGAATTGTATCGAACGATGGGGAGGGCCGCTGTCGTCTCGCTCGAGAACGCAAAACTATGGAAAGAAGAATTTCTTTCAGGCCAGGCAAAAACGAGAGAGCTCTTCTGGCAATACTGGAAGAAATTGTTTCCCGCACTCGGCTCTTGGATATAATCAAGGTGGATCTGCAACTCCGTGGCAGCGATTGATGGCAGTAAAGGCTATTGTACTCGAACCCAAGACTACTTCAGAGCTTAAAGATGTCATTGACGAGTTTGACAAATTCATTTCACTACCGAAAAGCACTGGTTGCATCATGATGGGTGTATGTAGAGGGAAGATATCTGAGGGTGAGAGAATATATATGTACATGCGAATGTTGATTTGATTTGAAGGAAACTTACACGGCCCAACTAATTCATTCTATTCTTTACAGGTATTGACTTCGCAGATGAGAAATGCCGGGCAGTTTTCATTACAGGTCTGCCATTTGCTCCTTACCTTGATCCGAAAGTGAAGCTGAAACGGGTGAGTATTTGTGCGCAATGCCTATACTGCTTATGTTATCATTTGCATACCCTAAATCCTTTTGTTTTCAGGAATATTTGGACGGTGCTAAAGCAGTTCTAAGTGCTAAACCTAGTGGCGATGGTGGATTCGATACTGCTGGGAGCAATAGGACCACCTGTCAAGAGGAAGACCCAATAGCTCTCTCGGGCGCCGAGTGGTATTCGCAGCAGGCTCACAGGGCAGTAAATCAAGCCATAGGTCGTGTTATTCGACATAGAGCGGATTATGGGGCTATTCTCTTCTTAGATTCCAGATTTTCAGAAGCAAGGAATCAGCAAGGCATTTCTAAGTGGATTAGACCATCCTTTGAAGCCGACAATGGCGTTGGAGGTGCTATACAGTCACTTGTTAAGTTCTTCCGTGGGGCCAAAGCCAAAGCCGCAGCAGATGCTCAATTGATTGCTAAAAAACAGTTGGTAATTGCATACGAGCCAGACCCCAATTCTTTGCCGTCTGACAAAAATGGGTCAGGGTCAACTTCTGCAGAAAAGGTCACTTTTGTGAAAAAAGTAGTTGGGTCGTCTGATGGCAAAGCGGCCGAAGATGATTTGCAAGGTTATGTGCCACCAAACCGCATTATCAAGCATGTGAACCTCAATAATGCTGCTGCTCTAGATCAAAAGAAAAGTGTACTGCCCATTATATACGACAACGATAACTCGAAGGAACAAATATCAAGAGGTCTAGCATCACTTTACAAACCAAACAACCGTGTAGCTTCGATTGGGAAAGTTTGCAACAGAGAAGGCCAAGGTCTGTCTGGTACAATCAATTCTGTTTGGTCTGAAATGAACCAAAATAATCTACGAGGAAAGACAAAGTCAAAACAAGGTGATGAACAGAAACAAGTCTCACGAAATGAAGGAAACAGCAATCAAAAGGAGCTGGCTAAGAGATTTTTCCTGCTTGCAAAAACAGATCTCGAACCCGCAGATTTCGGCATTGTGAGAAAATTGCTTGTCGCTTTAAAGTCTTCTGGCGATAAGAAAGATGTCGTGGCTTATCTGCAACATGCGCGAAAGTTGATCTCGTTATTACTTCAGTATGACGAGTCTTCGTTAGAAGGGGGGACCAAGGGCGATGTTTTGTTAGACTTGTTGCACTCTTTACTACCAGTTGCGTACCGCTTGCATATTGAGGAGATTTCCTGCCAACTGAAAATCAAGAAGTCCCCTCTCTACAAAAAGATTGCTTCTTGTGACGAGTCAACGAAGGACCTTGACATTCTCATGGATATGCTTCCACAGCTTATGATGAAAAATAGCCCCGATCAGAAAAGTGAGCATTCGCGAATACAAGGATTGCGGGAGGTTATCAATGTGGTTATGATACATAAGGTATCAACCGATGAAGACACCATGAATTCACTGTACAGCTTATTGCCAATGAGACTTCGAAATGTGGCGAGAGTGCTGATAAACGAAGCGAAGAAAAAGCAAAGAGTTAACCTGCTAAAAGAAAGGGATTGTAAGATATATGGAGAAGAGGGTATCAATAAAACTTTATTTCGCAAGCCTACAATCAATCATCATGGGCATGCGAAAGATCTTCCAGAGGAACAGCCACAAGAAGATTTTATATCTAAGAAAGAATCTTTGTTCCATGCCAACGCCCGAAACATACATGCGCAAGAGCAGTTATCAGGCAAACTAGAGAAATCAAGAAAAAGAGTTGCTGCTATGAAGAAGAAGAATCCCTACATTACAAATAATAACGCAGGATCTAAGAAGGAATCAGTACTGGAAAATTTACTGTCAGTACGCCCATCGAAGAGAGCGAGAGCTATGAAGGATGTTGTGACGACGCAGAGTCAAACAATGTCGCAAACAGAGACAGATCCTTTAGAACGCCTTGTTCGCAAGGCAGGAATAGAAATCTTCAGAAAATCAACTCCCAAAGTTGTCCTAATTAATCGAATGCTTAAAACCAACGCACCGGAAGGAACTAATTGTCAAATCTGCGGCAAAGACTCGTCAAATCAATCGGTAAGTTTAATATTGGAAGTTACCGAAAATGCATCTGGCGAGATGAAGATACTTATTAATTTTCATTCTCTACCTAGTTCTTTATGGCGGAATGTAACCATTTTTGCTGTGACGAGTGCTGGAAACACTGGCTACCCAGGTCACAAACATGCCCCACTTGCCGGAAGCCTACGAATAGAGAAACTTTGTCGAAAGTTGTGTTTGAAGAGGTAGCTGGAACAGGAGCCCCATCACTGACTCAGATTTGCGCATCCAGTAGTAGTGACGATGATGAAAATGACGAGCTTGAGATTCTGTGATTTTGATAAACATTACGTGACGTCACTGTACGTACAAGTTGATATCATGATGTTGCGAGGCGTCGCGAATTTTAATTGAAAATAGGATAGCCCCTAAAATTTGAATGTTGATTTGGAGATTGATTGTCTGACGACATTCAACTTTTATAGCGTTTCGGAAAATAGCCTAGGACCCATTTTTACTTGCAGAAGACAGAAGACGACGACGCCAAACATCATGACATCTATCAATATCTGATAAAGGCATTGTCAATAATAGAACACTTTCCAATGTGGTGGAATGAAGACTACTGTTGGTAATGTACGACTTCGGTTCTTCTGCCACAAACTGGTAGACGACAAGCTTTTTTAACAGGTCGATCCGTGTAATAAGTTTCACAAAATCAGCTGGGGGAAATCCAAAATCATTACTGTAATTCGAATTCTTCACGAGTCGATTAACCAACAATGATAACATAATTTCAGTATCTCATCATAGCAGATGGATCATCCTTTTTTTCATGCGCTGCAAGTTCGCACTTATTCGAGGTACAAAACAATCCCTCGCTATAAGGACACTCCAGATTTCCCGAATACAGATGCGCATATAACGGCACACCCCTATTGTTCGTGTTTCTCGCTACAAGGACACAAATAATTGTTGTGTCCATAGCGGCTGGAGCTTATAAAAAAGACGTCCATAGCGAGGGATTGTTTGTAATGATTTTGGATTTTACTCGCGAAAATGTACCTCCAGTACACGGATTGTCTGTTTTTAAAATTCCTTCTTTTAGCTTCGACCTATGGCTGCCTTCAAGTTTTTTGTGCCTGACTAGCTTTCCCGCACTTTGTGGCTCCCTGGGACTGAGAAGGGCTACTCTATTTATTTTTATACTTTTTAGCTATTAATTTTCGTGTCGTGATCACTATTTCAAAAACA
>Ga0209712_10004932_pt1 | contig 10509 bp, 16 predicted proteins | sample ArcOceMetagenome_FD_187443 | JGI IMG/M metagenome (GOLD analysis project Ga0209712, IMG submission 187443) | Marine eukaryotic phytoplankton communities from Arctic Ocean - Arctic Ocean - Greenland ARC118M Metagenome (SPAdes) (version 2) | ecosystem: Environmental > Aquatic > Marine > Oceanic... | reverse complement strand
TCCATCGGCATCAGTGCCTTGTGAAGGTGGCAAGGGGGCGCGTCCTCCTCTTCTGTCTTTAGTTTTAAAGTCATTCATCATAGATTTGAAAATATCTTTGATATCGCTTGCTGTGATCGCGGCGTTGGCTTGTTCCACGACGGGTGAGGGTACATTGGGATTGATATTTTCATCATTTGTGTCTTCTTGGAAAAAAGGCATGTTGTTGACAAATTGCTCCAATTCTTTGTGAACAATGTCAGTAATGGTGGAGACATTGTTGGCAGAGTATCCGGCACTGGCGCTTGTGATCTGATTCTTCATGCGATCTTCATGTTCATTGGTCATGTAGGTTGTGAAGAGAGAGTAGTTTTTTGTAGTTTTAGCTCGCCAGATCTTCAGGGCATCGTTGAAGAGTCCTGTTTTGTTCACATTGTCGTAGCAAAGGCGAAGTAGTTGGGAGTCATCGATGGTTTCACTGCCTTCTGTCGCGAATTCTTGTCCTTCGCGAAGCTGGAGGAAAAGGTCTTCGATGGGAGTTGGCGGGTTCCATTGCGCTGTCATCTTGTTGTAGTTTGTGGTGAGATCGTGTGACATGATCGTTCCATATTCACTCCAGAGGTGGTTAAGAAGCTGGATGGGGGTGCACTGACAAAACTTGGTGATGGGATGTTTGAGAGGAGTCAAGTACTTCTCAGGGCAGTTGTTTGTGATCATGGAGATGAGAATGACCTTGAACTCGCAGTAGGTTTTATAGTGGTCTCTTTGGACTGTGAAGAGACGACTGGTTTCGGTGATCTGGGCAGCTGTTGCATTTGCAGCATGTGTGAGACTGGGGCCTGGATCAGGAGGAGGTTGGTATGGAGCTGCGTTGTTTGATAATGTGATGAAGCTCGCTTTCTTGAGAACGAGTCCGAGAAAGCCAAGAAGGGGCTCAGAGGACGAGGTGATAGCCATGGCTTGATCCTGAATGCATTCTCGGAACACTTTTAAGGATAGCCTGGTAGGTTCTTGTGTAGAGGTTGCAATCTTAGGCATGTCCTCTAGTTTGAAAGGGAGCAGGGCTAAAATGTCTGACGCTTTCATGATTTTTAGGTTGAAAAAGGCACTGTGGCTGTCAATTCAAGGGGGGCACTGTGGCTAGTTTGTGTTGCAGCGGAAATGACGCTGGAAAAATATGATCAAATGTTGAAGCTCAATATGATCAAGGTGAGATCTATCGTAGTTCGAGGTTTGATTATATTTATGGGTTCTACGTTAAGACTGAGTGATTAGCATTTGGCGAAGTCGGATTCAAATCATTGCAACGGAATTGTTTACGTGGAAGATATTGGTTGTAACGGTCAGTTAACGGTTGTGACTGGCCGTTAGGAATAATAGGTTTGAACAAATCCAAGCGCACACAGTTATTTGTCAAATATATTTGTACTGAGCAAGCATTTGCACTTCAATTCTTCTACATGTACTAAAGTTTAAATTTTATGTTACCACTGCGTTATTGGTTTTGATTTTTGATGATTTATTTGATGGTCTTTGTTCTTTTGAATATTGCATGTGGTTCGTTTGGTGAATTTGCATGTTGGTGATTGTAGTTTGTAGATTGTTGGTATGGTGCGGAGCAGCCTTATAGAATGAATTTAAAATGACTGGCCAGGACAAGGTGCTTTATCGGAACCTCTTTGCTGGAGAGTTACGTGACAACACGCGCTTTGACAGGTGACCGCATGTTGTCAAGGTCTGTCATGGTAGACCTCACGAGAGAGGTACCTACCAATTTAACTCCCCATTTTTCGTGTGTCTGCCCATCCGCGTGAGGTCGAGACGTCTCGTTTTACGTTGGAGGAGACCGCCCCTCAGTTATTAGGTTTTGTAGAGTAATGAGCTCTCGACAAATGGTGCTCATTGCGAGGTATTCTGATTCCATGGTTGAACTGGCAATTAAAGTTTGTAGTTTGCTGCTCCAGACGATGGGAGAGCCGCCAACGCAGATTACGTAACCGGTTCTGGATTTCACACAATGAGGATCTTGATCATCCTCATGATTCCACAAACCAGCAAAGTCTGCATTGACATAACACTCGATCTTGAGCATGTTCTCTGAGTCTGGCCGTAAGATTAAGCCATTCTTCCTTGTCTTGATCAAATATCTTCCTTATCTTTTGAGGTACTTAGCATGCTTTCGCTTCGGATTGAAGCTATGTCTTGCGCATTGGTGAACAGCAAACATGATGTCTAGCCTGCTGTTGTTGCACAGGTACATTGCCATTCCGACAACACTGGCATAAGTAAAACCCATATCATGTGGATCGCCTTGAGCATCCTTTGGCAATGGCGATTCAGGGGCAGATGTCCTCACGGAGTTGGACATTTCGCCATCCAGTCCTAGAGCGGAAATGATTCTATGAATTAATCCGGTCTGAAGCATGATAATCTCCTGCTTTTCATCAGCTCCAATAGAGCGCTGAATTGAAATACCAAGAAATCCTCCAACGCTATCCTCGACTTCCAAATCCATCCCACAATCTTTGATCCTTTGGATCATCTGGTCAATGTATCTCTTCATGGGGCTGGAGAAAAGACAATCATTGACGTAGACGCAACAGACCACATGCTCTGCGATGAACAAGCATGGATCCATCTTGCTTTGACGGAACCCTGCTCTTCCCAAATTTCCCTTCAAGTGCAGAAAGAAGTTTCTCGGAGATTGTCGCAATCCGTAGAGTGACTGATTCAGCTTCAGGACGTGGCCTTCCTTGAAGTCTTCTTCGATCCCGATACTGTTCAATGTTCGCCACCCCCTGGTAAGTTCAACATAAACATCCTCCTCAATTGGAGCTTGGCAAAAGGCAGAGACATAATCTACCTGCACTGATTCAAGATCAAGCGTGATGCATACTCAGATTTAGCAGGAGCCGTACTGTCGCCCATTGTACTACCGGTGTAAAAGTGTTGAAGAAGTCCACTCCTTCAATCTGTATATCACCTCGCACACAGAAGCGGGCCTTCAGCTTCCTTACTAGTCTGTCAGGGAATCTCTTGATCTTGTAGGCCCAAGTAGACTGGATAACGTTCATACCTTGGGTACGCTTGACCTGAGTCCAGCTGCGAAGCTTTTGTAGGGTTGATATATCTCGTGCACTAGCATCCCAGAACCCTTCAGCATTGGGGCCATTCGTTGCCTGTCCAAAATTCGGATTATCCTCTGCTGAAGCTTGACTGACAAGATCAAATGTTGGAAACTCGTCCAGGATTAGATCTAATGGATCTTGATGGACATCCATTGCGGCAAAATAACGGCTCACATCTCCATTCTTAGCATTGCTCGCCAACGTTGACAGAGAAGTTCCCCAATCAATCTCGTTTAACCTTTGCTGATCAAGGTCATGTGTCTTTTACTGTCATGTGTCTTTTACTGAAGGACTCTGCTCCTTCATGAGAGAAGAAGTTGACTCTAGTATCTGGAGTAAGAAATTGTCCAGTGGCTCTGGCTTGGCGTGAGGTGCTAGTACGAGTACTTTGGGTCCGAATGGCATCCACCTGTTGTCTGGCATCATCAACTGTTAGCATTGGCCAGATGGAAGGAGCATCAGATTGAGATATTGTTCGATTTGAAACGGGGCCAGTGGCATTTGATCTGGTGCGTCTAACCACATGAGTAGGATCTCCCTGAGGAGGTACTATGGTAGCTCCCTCATTTGGTGCTAGGCCATCAGTGGCATCTCCCTCATTTCCGTGAATGTCATTGGCATCGTCATCATGATCATTGTTACCATCGTGATCAAGGTCATGGTCATGATTGTCATCCTCAGGGTCATGATCATGATTGTGATCCTCATCATTGACGATGATCACTTCCTCATTTCCATCAGCGTCATCCGGATTACAAGGCTGAGGCTGTCCTTGTTGGCAGTTGACTTCATTCCGTTGTCTTGACCTACGACGTTCTTCCTTATCGTGTCTCTCCACATTGGTAAGCCATTCATCATCCAAGAAGTCAGGCACAAAATCAATAACAGCCTCATCATAGTGTATTTCAGATCCACCCTGACGTTGGACCAGGCGATATGCATGGTCCACAAACGGTGTTCCGCCACTGAATTGTTCACTCTCCCTCTCTTTACCTGCGGTGTGATATCAACGTCCACGCAAAGGAATGACATACTGATCTATAGACACACAGTCACCAGGGGATAGATCGTGTCAAAGAAGAGCCATCTCTTTCAACGGATCATTGGTGATATGTTGAGTACCCGTGGGCTGTTCTGTCATCTTTGAAAGGGCGCAAGCCTTGCAAAATGGGATCGCACACATGCGAGTCTTAGCAAACTCAGCCAAAGACGATTGGATGATTAAGCTCTCCCTCAGAAAGGGCAGAATCCAGTGGCTTATCGTGATGAACGAGCTGTTGGATTCATTTCATACCAACATGACCAACCTTGTTATGGAGGAGGCGGAGCTCACGCTGGGCAGAATTAAGATTTGAAGTGGTATCGCTAGCGAGAAGGATACGCATCTCGTCCAAAGAGGTGACTGGATCAAATGTTTCGAGCAACAGAGTGTCCCGAAGGATGGCATCGGGGATACCACTGGCAGAGAAATGTCCAAACAATCCTTTAATAAAACGAGGATGCTTTGTAGGAAGCATGTAAGGTAGATTACTTCCTGAATTGAAAGGAACAGACAATTTGACTGAGGCATTTGGAAGGAAGAGTTCTAGATTTGTATGGTCCATGACCAGGCGACCATCAACATGTTCTTTGAAGTGATGTTGAGGGAATACAATTGAATAGTTGCGGTAGGGACGTAGAATGCCATGGTTTTGATAGTGGATTTGATGCCATTCTGATCGATAATATCCCATTGGAGGAGTCCTTCTCCTTCAATATTTGTTTCCGCAGAGATTCCATGCAAACATCGATGAAGCGGCTTGAAAGAAACGAAGTCCAATCGAATGGGAGAAAGGGAGCGTGATTGCTCCAGTATCGACTACAATTGGAAGATCATCGCCACAAAGAGGAGCAAGATGTGCCCCAGGATAAGAGGATCCAACCACTGATTCATAGTGGTACCTCTCCATTGGAGATAAGCAAGAGGGCACGCACAAAGATATAGCCGTGCTCAATTTCCTCGCTTCATCCAGAGAGCGCGCAGAGATTATTGAGCGCATCAGTGGGAATGATTGATTGATGTGATGAATGGCAAGAGGATCAAACGATGAAGTGAAGATCTCAAATGCCTGGATCAGATAGTGCACCTGAATAGACCAAGGCGGAACAGCTGATGCTGTGATGCTGTGCTGCTGTGCTCGAACTCTGGAAACCAGTGACAATGGAGGAACAAAACAACCCTGATAACTGAGAAGGATGTGATAAGGGCACGCGTCATTTCTTTCTGACTCGACGCCTACATTGATTGATAAGCCTGACTCGAAAATAGAGCCAGCTGACATCACTAAAATGCTTCGTTAGATTTCCCATGTCTGAAGATGTCAGGAGCATGGGAACGAAGAGAGAAGTGAATGTTTAGAAAGTAGAAGCTGTAAGGAAGATGAACTTGAACAGAATCTGGTTCCTAACATTTCTGATGATTGGTAACAACACAGTGTGATATGTGTGTTGTAAGAAGAACTGCGAAACTCCAAAATACTCGTTCCAGATTTGAAAGAAAAGGTAAGAAGAGACCAAGGAGTTCTTAAGATTTAGTCTTGGCCAGCGAATGAGAGTGGAGTGATGGTGTTGTACCCTCATCCAGAGCAAGATAATTGAAAAGATAATCCCCAATGACATGATCGGAATCATGGCAAAGGCAAAAATGAATGTGCTACTGCCTAGTAGGGTCGGCCCTAGTCCACGAGGAATGGTGCCCGCGAGAGCCTCGGAGAAAGTAACAGATTGTTGCGGATCGGTATCTCCACTTGGCGCAGGTTGTTCTGAACCACTAGTGATAGGGTCCACCACGGCTCCACCCAAATTGGCTGTGGGTGCTGTTGGAGGCTGATTGGGCAAGCCTCCGCCTCTAGTACGGGGGCCTCCACCTCCACGATGTTCACTTGTGAAGCGTCTCGCCAACCATTCATTGAATTATAGAAACCTCTTAAGTAAGGAAACATTACTGGGTACATCCTGCTCAAGTGCACTAAGTAGCCCATATCTTTTTCCAACTCTTTAAAAGGCAATGTCTGGTCTTTGTCCTCGATGTCGCTTGTGCCAACGCTTAATAATGTCCTTCCCTTTGTCCCACTTTTCTTGTGAAACCGTCACGAAAAGTCCTACCCCAGGTACAGGCAGACAAATCGATCCCGCCCAAGCTCCAGGTTTCTTAGAAGGTGCTCTCCTCTTTCTTGACGCATCTTGGATACCAAAATAATTTGTTCTCGCCACAATCCTTCGCGACGTCTCCCAACAACCTCTTTCCGTTGAAGCGCCACTTCGACAATCGTCAATATACGTTCCAAAAAAGGCAGCCAGCTTTCCAGTCTTAGAGCAAAGACGATAGACCCACGGCTTCTCTGGCTAATAGTCCTTAGAGCCAGGCAGATTTAAAACAATTTCATCCCATCTCAAAGGATTGTTTGCTTCTCTCCTGTTTCCTCTAATCGCATCCTCACACCATCCAAAGGTCTGCGTGCAAACATAAGGGGAAGATTTTAATCCCATGCAGGTTCTTTCCCATCTCTCCCAAATCAGTCTGACGAGACCACGATGGACAATAACTTCATTGCCGTTCTCGTGAAGCTCACGCTTCCCAAGGGAAGTAACATCAACTCCAGCATAGGGCCTAAGTTGTTCGTCAAGCCAAAAAATTAAAAATATTTCCCCAGGGTCCAGATCACCCATCCAGGTGTCGGTGTCTGCGTTCATCATGATTGATTCAATCGTTGCCAAAAAGAAATTTGGCGTCCACAATGCTGCATTTAATTCGCACTTGGTATCGTCAAACACCATGCGAATATCTGATTCTCCTTTCGGTACTCCAAAACAGTTAAGAACACTTAACACAAAACCAGAGTCAATGTAAGTCTTTGTCCGTAACCCATTCACTTTCTTTTTCAATTGTTCTTGTCTAGCAGGATCAGGATTGTTGCTGTTTCAACGTGTTCGCAGGAAGGGCCGAATGATAGATGAATAGTGGCGTGCCATCTCTTACTTTCGCTTGAAAAGGTAATGCCCATCTCCAAAAGAACATAGTGGGCCCTGCATCCCAATTCCACCAAGTGCAATTTGCAGCTCTCTCCAGCGCATCTCTGCCAACCCTTATATCTTTATCCAGTTCAGAGGTTTTGGGTTTACTCTTACTCTTTCGCCGTTTCCCTTCCCTGACTTGCTATTGTCAGGCCCTCTGGCTGCCCATTGTGAAACGAAGTAGACCAACTCTTGTTTCTCATTCTTTCTCCAAGGGCCGAACGAGGATTTCTGAAGAGACATTTGAGTTTGCCTGGCAGAGTTGCCGTGCTTCTCATGGAAATATTTCAAAAAGCTTCGCATGAGATTGAGTCGATAACACCGAAAAAGAAGGACTTGGAAGGCGTCGAAGAGCCGACCATGCGTCTCCTTACAATAGGTCCCTTCAATGCAGACCAGAGCACCACGGCTAACGTCCGTTTCATTAAAGTTCTCTACTGACCGCTTGTCCCATACTTCAAAGTTTACAGCAGCATCGTCTTCCTTGGCAGCCTTCACATCAGGGTCCGTCAACACCACCTTCGCTACTGGATCGACTGTCACATTATCAAGGACTTGGGTGTCCAATGCCTTGGCGGCTACTGAGAAAGTGGGAATACGAGCTTCGTCAGGAGCTAGATTGGCTTCGTCATTCTTCGTTTCCACTTCCACTTCCACAGAGACAGGGTTCAGCAATCCTTTCAGTACAGCCTGTCCAACTGCAGTCAACAGTTTTCCAGGGGCTTCCAAAACAAAAGCCAGCGAGAGGGGAACGCTGTGAACTCTACTTGCCTCCTTCAGAGCATCCTGCACCGTTACCTCAACATCGTACGCGTCCATGAGTTCACATGGAAGCATGTCTCTCAAGACGATGTCATCTTGAGTGAGGACCGACGGAGACAGGACCTTCAATCGCTTTCTCCCAGCCGACACCAGATCAACACCTTCAATGGCGCCCATGCTCTTAGCCCTTTTCAAAGACCTCTCTTCTGTCATTCACTTGCCGGAGTTGACAGGTTGCAGGATCACCCCAAGAGATCTTCAGTGTCCAGAGGTTTCCAATGACAGCCTTCGATTGCTCCTAATGCTCCAAGCCCCATATGTCATCCCTCCCACTTCAAAATGGTGGACCAGTGTGTATTCGACAGAGCCAGACCAGGTCAGTTCTTCATCCTTTCTAGTTACTACCACTACCGACAAAGGCAGCAAGTCACATGTCTTTGCCAGAATTGCTTTGCAAAATGATCCAGAACCTTACACAAAAACAATCGGAGAACCTTGTCCAGCAACCACATTGACAAGATCACTCCAAGTCTCGATGTGACTGCGGCTTAACGAAGAAAATAAGAATTCTTTCTTCACTTTAATCGACGCGAAGTCACAAAACTTTGTGCAGTTAAGACCGTCCAGAGTGAAGCTCCAACTGGGCCAGCCTTCACTCAGAACTGGTCCATCCCACACCAAGAAATTCACCACTCCCAACTCTTCTTGACGGTCAGTTATCTCCGGGTGGGGCAGCATCCTCTCAGTTGGCAGAGCCATTTCGTTTCCAACCTTTCGCTACTGCTACCGTCTTCGACTTGTCTACCTGGCTTTGGAGGTATTCATTCTTCGTCTTCAGCGCTTTTCTCTCCTTCTCGCCGGCAGCGACCTCCAACGTCAAAGCCTTCAAACCTGCCTTGAGCTCTTTGATGTCGTCAGAGCTAGAGTCAGAGCCACCTTCCTTACTCATTACCATAACGAATCGAACCATAGCAGCCTTGAGAGCCGGATGGTTTCTTACACCAACTGCAAGGAAGTCCTCGGCCTTGCACATCACCTTGACAGCTGAGTGCAGGCATCTAGGTGCTCCAGAATGGTCCAGGCTGGATCCAGCAGCCAAGTCTCTCGCCGCCTTGAATTCCGTAGCGAAGATCTCTCGAACGCAGTAGCATACAAAATCCCAAGACTCCTTCTCAGATTTAAAAGCTATCTCTAACTCACAGCAGGTGATGTCCATGTACTTGAACATCTCCTCCACAAACTTCTTGGCCCTCACAAGCATCCGATGGCACAGCCTACACACATTCTGCTCCTTGCCATATCCCAAAGCACTTTCAATGTGGTTGAAGAGCGTGGTGGACGCAGTGTCCAAGGCAGCCAAGATCCTTTTGTACACGGACTCATCTTCCGTGTCTCTGCCAAACACATTGCGAGTCGGGATGGCAGGGAAGCGAGCCTTGGCAACCGCAGAGTACATTATGCCAGGTACCGGAGTTGCACCACGCATTTATACTCTGGAGAGATAGAAACAATAGTAACCGTTAATATAACGGTTACGAAAGGTTCAAATATTGCATGCAGTCCAACGAACGGCTCAGCGATGATCAGCAAAGGAGGTTGTAGTAATACATTAGAATAACATGCTTACTTAACTAGGATATCACCTACTTACACCTGTTGACAGAGTGGAAGTGCTGAACAGCTGAGGGATTGCCCTTTGCATGGCTCCTCCTGCCTAGTAATCTAGAGCACTGATGCCCATACCCTTCAAAGCACTAGCGTCACGAACTCCTGGCTGCATGTTGTCGTATAGACATCAGTAAGTGATCTCAAGCAATACATGAGGAGTAACAAAACAAGCGAAAGGGGGCGAGCCCACTTTTACAGGCTCAAGAACTGCAGTAGCGTCAGTAGGATTATGAATCGGATAGGGACCGCAGTCATAACCACCCACTCCTCCTCCATCTCCAAACACCTTTGCTTTAACCACGGCCAATGCAGTCTTCAAAGACACAATTTCATCTAGCCACACCTGAGACAGGCTATTATTATCGTCAATAGTGTCATGGCGACCGACTGTCATGTCGAAAGGTAGACCAGCCCTGGCTTGTTCCTTCGCCTGATTTCCAAGTAGAGGTTGGGTCCCGGTAACTCTGATTCCCAGGTTCTCATCGCTGCATACAGGGCCAGCTCTGGCATTCACTTCAACGGCTCCCGCCAAGCGTGTCACTTGTTCGGCCATTTCTTCAATGATTAGTACGAACTCTCCCTGATTTACAAATGTTTTCGCGCGACTTGAAAGGTCCATGACGCTTTTCCATAAGGTTAGAGGTAGTTCGTCGTCATTCACGCCAACCCTTCCAACTGCCTCTTCGAGTGCATTCACTCTATTCCTAAGAGTAAGGATTAAAAGTTCTAAGCGCTCGTTAAGACTCTACCGCGTGCACAGGGTTTCAATCCCTAGGCCTTTACTAGACTGGAATAAGCCTTTACCAGACGGGAATAACTTTTACTTAAGGAATTGATTGATTTTTCTTGATTTTTCTTGAAATTTGCAATGGTGGCTCAGAGGCCAGAAAGAGAAAAAGAAACCACACCTCACGTCTCA
>Ga0209712_10004931_pt1 | contig 10509 bp, 7 predicted proteins | sample ArcOceMetagenome_FD_187443 | JGI IMG/M metagenome (GOLD analysis project Ga0209712, IMG submission 187443) | Marine eukaryotic phytoplankton communities from Arctic Ocean - Arctic Ocean - Greenland ARC118M Metagenome (SPAdes) (version 2) | ecosystem: Environmental > Aquatic > Marine > Oceanic... | reverse complement strand
AGGCACACTTGATAGCTAATTTACCCCTGCCGCGGCGCCGCATCCTTTAACACCTCAGTACCCAATTTTTGATTTGTTCGTATTTCTGATCTGTGTTGACCCAATTTACGATCGATCAGCGCGCGTATAAATTGCACTTCCTCCGGGCGGTAGGGCCTGCCATCAGCATGCAAAAGATCATGGTGCCAAGGGTTTGGCCGGTCGGCAAATAGTCTGTCCCAGAAACGTATAATCGATACCCACGATCGCCAGGGGTAGATGGTCTGACTTTTACCCGACACGAAACCCCAGTGCATAGCACCGATGTTCTTTTCAGCGAACAACGGCAAGAGCGCCTCAAATGTACTGTCATATCCTCGGGCCATATATTCGGTACAGAGCATGGGTCGACCCTTTGCATCCAGCGCCATAATTGCTTTAGCTGTATTCGCAGCATTTTCGTAGGAGTGAAACGAAAGGATGTCCGAATGTTGCAGCATAAAGTCAAACAGCGCGGCACCCGGATCATTTGTTTGCTGCCCACGCCAGCGGCCTTCATTCAATCGCCAAACACCGGCCGTTAGCGGCTGATTCGGATGCTCACTCCGCGCCCAGGCGAAAACTTTTTTTAACAGGCTTAAGGAATAGCCCTGTTTATCCTGCAACTCGCTGTAGCCGTAAGAAATCCCATTGAGATTACCCGGCTCGTTATACAGATCCCAAACGGCAACGCGCCTGTCGTCTCTGTAGGCTGATAGAATTCCTTTAACATAGGATTCGAGTTCGTCGTGTCGTTTGAGGTCCCCAAGAATTGCGGCGCCTGGCGACTGCACCCAGCCAGAGTTATGGACGCCTGTTCTCGGCTCCGGCTGCCGACCCAACTGTGGCATTGGGTTCCAAACATCGTCGAACAGTACGAACATCACATCGATACTATGACTGTCGGCAATGGCTAGAAATTCATCAATTCGTTGCAAGAAGCCCGCAGCATCCTGCTGCCACAGTAGATGGTGTAAAAATACCCGCACGCTATTAAAACCAATCTCGGCAGCCCATCCGAGTTCTTGATCAATAATCTCTGCGTCAAACGTGGTCTGCTGCCACATTTCTAACTGATTGATGGCGTAGCGCGGCACGTAATTAAACCCTAGGCCCCAGGGCTTTTGACTCGCCCAAGTTGAGGCTCGGTCCAAACTCCATTGCTGATTTTCATCCGATTGAGAGGCTCGGCTGATCACTGGGTTAAGGAGCAACATTAACAGCATGACCCCCAGGATGGCCCTTAACGCCCGTATCACTCCCCATAAAATGGAAGGGTGCATTGCAGCGAACCCTAGGCTGTCGGAGGCCTGTATGATAGATTCGTCTCCCCAAAAAGGCCATTTTAGTTTCATGTAATGACCTTAGCACATAATCTCGGCAGCCGCCCATCGCGGCGGGCCCAGAGGTTACAAGGGCCCATGGGAATTTAACCTATCTCAGCCGTTGCAAAACTATGCGAAAAAGGCATTAAATCTTGTATAAAAATTAATCACTTAGGCGTATACTCCGGCCTCATTTTTTCGGGCCTGTAAGGCCCCAAGCCACAGGTAAATTAATGTCATCCGTTGACTTCGAATCACTGGGTCTCTCTGCCCCCGTTCTCAAGGCGGTCCAACAAGCCGGTTATGAGCAGCCCTCTCCAGTTCAGGCTCAGAGTATCCCTATTCTGTTAGCGGGCAAGAACCTGCTTGGCACCGCACAGACTGGCACTGGCAAGACTGCAGCCTTTGCACTGCCATTCTTAAGCATGCTAGACGAGAAACAAAAGACACCTCAAATTCTGGTGCTAACACCTACTCGCGAACTTGCGATTCAGGTTGCTGAAGCGTTTCAGAGCTACGCAAAACATATCAAAGGGTTCCATGTCCTGCCTATTTACGGCGGTGCAGACATCGCTGGCCAGCTTCGTGGCTTGAAACGCGGTGCGCAGGTTGTCGTTGGCACCCCTGGTCGCATGCTTGACCATTTGCGTCGCCGCAGCCTCGATCTCAGTCAAGTTCGCGGACTAGTGCTCGATGAAGCCGACGAAATGCTGCGCATGGGCTTTATTGACGACGTTGAAACCATTCTCGCGCAAACGCCAGCTACCTGTCAGCGCGCCCTGTTCTCGGCCACTATGCCGCCTGCAATCCGTCGCGTAACAACCAAGTACCTAGGGGATGCCGAAACCGTCAGTATTGAAGCCAAGACTAAAACTGTTGAGCGCATTGATCAGCAGTATGTCACGGTAAAGAGTCATCAAAAGATGGATGCCCTAACTCGCTTTCTTGAAGTGGAAACCTTTGATGGCATGATAATTTTTGTTCGCACCAAATCTTCCACGGTCGATATTGCTGAACGACTGGAAGCTCGAGGCTTTCGTTCTTCGCCACTAAATGGTGATCTCAGCCAGGTACTGCGTGAACGGACAATTAACCGCTTAAAGAAAGGTCAGGTTGATATTGTGGTGGCCACTGACGTTGCCGCTCGTGGACTGGATGTTGAGCGTATTAGTCATGTCATCAACTTTGATATTCCCTATGACAACGAATCCTACGTTCACCGTATTGGCCGCACCGGTCGAGCTGGGCGCGATGGCAAGGCAATTTTGTTTATTACGCCCAAAGAGATTCGTTTGTTACGGTCGATTGAAAAATCAACACGCCAGTCGATTACTCCACTGACCATGCCCAGCAATGACGAAGTGAGCAGCCTACGCATTCAGCAGTTCACAACTCAGTTAATTAAGACGATGGAAAATCCTAAGCTGGATAAATTTCGTTCGCTGATTGAGAAACTAGTTGCCGACAATGAGCTAGATATTACTGATGTTGCAACGGCCCTCGCCTTTGAAAACCAAAAAGAGCGCCCTCTTTTCCCACGTTTAGAAACTATTGCCACGCCTGATATGTCACGCACTGAGCGCGGAGAACGCGGTCCCCGCGACAGAGACTCGGGTCGCGATACCCGAGGACGTCCTGATCGCAATGACCGAGGTTCACGCAGTGAAGGCAGTCGAGAGCGTCCTGATCGCCCGAAACGAGAATCTGCTGGTCGTCCTGACAGTGGGCCTGAAGTTGGCATGGTGACTTATCGCTTGGAAGTGGGCAACAACGATGGCATTTCACCGAGCAATATTGTTGGTGCGATAGCTAACGAAGCCGATATCAGTAGCCAGTATATTGGCTCTATTAAACTGTTTGATGATTACAGTACGGTCGATTTACCGGAAGGTATGCCCTCAGAACTGCTTACGCACCTTCAAAAAGTACGCGTCTGCGCCAAACCGATGCGTATCAGTGTTTATAACGGTGATGCCGGTGGTGCCTACGCTAAGAAACAGGCCTCTTCATCTGATAGAAAGTCCTCAGCCGACAGAAAGCCCAGCAAAGACTTTGGCAACAAGAAAACCTTGACGCGCAATGTCGACAACAAGCGCACTGCCGATAGCCAGCAGCCGCCAAAGAAGTCCTTTGGCAACAAGAAGGCCGGCGGTAGTTATGCCAAAGATTCGCCGGCGCGCAAGCCAATAGCTGACGGTAAGAGCTTTAGCGAGAGAAAGGAAGCGGCCCAAAAGCCGCCCTACTCAGGCAAACCGCCGAATGATGGCTCCAGTCCTGTAACCAAGAAAAAGACCTACACAAAGAAGCCGAAGAAGAGCTAGATCGTATTCGCGTCCCTTGAAATCATAGGCGTCAATAACCCGCAGTGATCAATCGATCAATCGCGGCCAGTTTTAAAATAATGGTCGCGGCTTCTCGCTGCTCCACTTTAAAAAACTCCTCTGCCATGGGCGCGATGCTGCAGCTATTGGGCAGTGGAGCCGATGTTTCTATAATCTCGTATATGCGTGGCAAAAATAAAAACTGAAGCCATTGGCTGAACGATAGATGGTCCAATGCAAAGGGCGCAACGCTTGCCAAGGCTTCTGGCGGTGGGCTTTGCAATTCCCACAGTTGCATGACTCTCAGCTCTTGTTCCACTGATATAAGTAAATCCGTCAGCCGCCGATATTGATCAACCATAAGGCCCCCCGAGTCAACCCAGCTCTCGCCTAAAAGGTGGCAGTGCATCAAGTAACTGAGCGCCATATCGCTTAGTAATTAGGCGTTTATCCAAAATCGAGACTCTGCCAGTATCCGACTCGGTTCTGAGCAGTCGACCACAGGCTTGTATTAAACGCAACGACGCAATAGGTAGCGAAATATCAAAGAATGAATTACCGCCACGCGCCTCAATCCACTCAGAAAGTGCTTCGTGCAACGGGTCATCGGGTACGGCAAAAGGTAGCTTCGCAATCACCACATGCTTGCAGTAATCGCCTGGCAGATCGACGCCCTCAGCAAAGCTAGCCAACCCGAGTAGCACGCTAGTTTTACCCTGATCTATGCGCTCTTTGTGTAAACGAACCATCTCCCGATTGGAGTACTGACCCTGAATCAAAATAATCTTAGCCAGAGAGTTCGGGAGTTCATCGTACACCTGCTCCATTTGCCGTTTAGATGAGAATAACACCAATGTCCCAGCCCTGTCTTCGACCATGGACTCGAGATTGTCAATAATGTATCGGCTGTGCTCTTCTATACTATTACCCTCAACCGCGCCTAGCGGTACGCACAGCGCCGCAGCCTCTCGGTAATTAAAAGCTCCCTCGACAGAAAGGAAATGCGCTGAGTTGGGTACCCCAGTCTCCCGCTGCAGGGTATTAAAATTACCTAGAGACTTTAACGTTGCCGAGGTGAGTACGGCCGCGTAACAACTGCCCCAGAGGCGATCTTTTAATATTTCAGCCGCTTGAATGGGGCTCGCATTAATGGAAATATCAATATTGCCGCCAGCGTTATCATCCAGTTTCACCCAACAGGCCATCGGCATATCGCCCTGCTTTAGCTCTTTGTGTAACCTATCCCACAGAGATACTAGCCTTTCTGCACCGGACAGCCAATTACCCACCTGCTGGTAGAAGAGCTCGATATCAGGGATGGGCACTGAGTACTGTTTATCGCTCAGAGCTTCGCTCAGTGTCTCCTCAAGCACTTCGAGACGCCCCTGCCAACCGCTGGCATGCACAGTGATTTGTTTGGCTAGATCACGAATGGTTGCGCCGACATCTCCGTGGGAGAAACGATAGCGTCCTTCAGAATGTTCAGACTGATCAAGATGTTCCTGTAACAATGGGTAAGCGCTTGATAGCAATTCGGCTATCTTACCGGCTTCTCGCTCAATACGCGGCAGCTGTTCTGTCAGAGCCGTATCTTTACTGAAAAGAGGCGCCTGACCTTTGATCTGCTTAGGTAATCGCTCCAGCCAACTCAGGGTACTATTGATCTTACACTCGGCCCCAAAGTGACGGATGGCGGTATCACCCAGTCGATGCCCCTCGTCAAAAATATAGATACAGTCTTCTGGCGGCGGCAATATAACGCCGCCCCCCAACGCTAAATCTGCCATCACCAAATCATGATTGGCGACAATACATTCACTTTCTTCAAGGTCACTACGCGCTTTAAAGAATGGACATTGATTAACAAAACGGCAGCGCCTGCCAGTACATTGCCGACGATCAACAGTGAGTGCCCGCCACTCAATATCTTGAATACGCGTTTCCCAAGAATCTCTATCGCCGTCCCAGCTACCCTCATCTAGGGCTGTCGACATCTCCTTAAAAAGGCTTTCAGTTGCCGCATTGGGATTAAATTGCTGTTCGTCTTCAAATAAAAACAATCCAGCTTCTTTGGATTTTACGGAATCAAGGCACTGTTCTAGTCGCAGATTGCAGGCATAGCGTCCGCGACCTTTAACCAATGCGCAGCTGAAGTCCCAGCCACAGGATTCAAGTAGTTCCGGCAGGTCTTTATGGATTAGCTGTTCCTGTAATGCGATGGTCCCTGTCGCCACAACCACAGTCTTCTTTAGCGCTCGTGCAATGGGTAGCGCCGCGATCAGGTAACCCACTGTCTTTCCGGTGCCAGTGCCAGCTTCAATGACCGATAACCGTTTGGTAGGATCGTCATCGGTTAAACTGTTGGCTATTGCCGCAACCATTTGTTTTTGCCCCATTCGAGGACTCAACTCACGGGATTTTAAAAATTGGCGGTAGCCCTGCTGGATCGTTTCCCTGACGTCTGGATCTAACAAAGATAGTCTTCCGTAGTTAAATTAATGAGCAAGCTGACTGCCAATAGGCGCGGCATAGGCCGCCAGTAGTATTGGTCGATGAGCAGCGGGGATTAGGTCAAGACGCGCTTGGAAAGCTATTTCCGCCTGCGACCAGTCTTCTTTTGGCCATTGCGCTTTTAGCGCGTCTAAGCCCTGGCTATTGCCCAGCATCTCCCAGGCCATGATGTTGGTCGGGAAAATTCGGTACCCTCTAAGTATCTGTCTATCAACTTCTTCTGCCAAGGTGGTGGCACAGTCAAATTTGTCGCCAACCGGATCGCCAAAACTCACATGCACACGACCCTTGTAGCCCAACAAGCCTTTTTGAATCGTATCCAGATCTTCGAACTCCGTCTTAACATACGCAATACCCTGTTGCCCGGCATGTAGTTCCATCGCCTTGTCCGCATCACAGGGGTCATATTCATAGGAGATAGATACGGGTATCAGGTTTAACTCACCGGTGGCAGTAGCAAAGTCCTGCCCCTCACCTTTTGACAACGAAAGCATTTTCAACAATGCAGTATCGGTACGATCACAGCCATCCTTAGCCCGACCTTCTGCCTGAGCGATCCATATAGAAACCCGCTCGGCATTGATGCTATATCGAATATAGCGAGATAACACTTTTAATGCCTCCAATTTTTCACGTCGCGAAGAAGCGGATCGCTTAACAATAAAACTGCGGTTGACACGCATAAGGTCAGACGCAAAGGATTTACTCAGCAGGTTGTCGCCAATCGCTAACCGCGCGGTCTGGTGCTCAGCCATCGCCAGGCCCAGGCACACCAACGCTGGATCAAGGCTTATATCACGGTGGTTACTCATAAAAAGATAAGCTTTACTCGGATCCAATTTATCTAAACCAGAGAAGCTATAACCATCTGTCGTTGCGGCTAAAAGCGTCTTTAAGGCCACTGTCATATAACCTTGAACATGGGCGACTGTGAGCATGTCTCTAGTGAGTCTTCGCAGGCTTCGCCTGATAAAGGGTCGAGCCAAATAGGGACAAATCTTAGCCAGTAATGGCGCCCTCCGACTGAGCAAGAGATCGATAAATTCGGGATCGGCGATCAGCCGCGCAATAACCGCCGGAACTTCTCCGTCGTCATAGGGGCGGATATCATCAAATTCATTCATGGTTTATTTACCTTCTTTTTGAGGCCTTAAACCTGTCGAGAGTTGTACCAACGGACGTCATAGGAAAACTCATGGATCTTGTCGGCCACATCTAGCACCAAGGCAAAAAGAGCCATGCGCACCACCACGCCGTTATCGGCCTGACGAAAGATCGCCAGATTAGGATTATCGTCCAGGTCACTGTCCAACTCATTGGCATCTGCGCGAGAATCCCTCGGCAGTGGATGCATGATAACGGTATTAGGCTGGCAAAATTCAGTATAGATAGCTTGGTTAAGACGAAACTTACCACGGTATAAATCCGCATCCTCTTTACTCGTAAATCGCTCTTCCTGGATACGTGTGGAATACACTATGTCGACATCACGAATACTATTAGTCAGTTCATGGGAGATACTAACCTTGGCGCCAGCGCTGCGCATATGTTCAATGATTGATGGAGGTAAGGTCAGCTCTTCGGGTGAAATAAGCACAACCTCTATATTATCGTAAAGCGACAGTAGTCTACCCAAAGAATGAACGGTGCGGCCATGACGCAGATCGCCGATCATGGCTATTTTAAGTCCGTCTATCGACCGACCACCGGTACCCGCCAATTCTCTGCGGATGGTATATAGGTCGAGTAATGCTTGAGTAGGATGTTCGTTCGCTCCATCACCACCATTTAGGACTGGTACACGACTGGCACTGGCAAAATCGGCCACAGAGCCTGCCACCGGATGCCGCATGCAGATAACATCACTGAACCCAGATAGGATACGTGCGGTGTCTTGCAGGGATTCGCCCTTAACTAATGCAGAATTCTCAAAACCTGCCGTCTCGCGAACTTCACCGCCCAGTAGATTAAATGCCGAGCCAAAGCTCACTCTAGTCCTGGTACTAGCCTCAAAGAACATGTTTCCAAGGATGGCACCTTCTAACACCCGAGTGACCTTTTTGCGCAGCGCATAGGGCTCCATCTCATCAGCCACAGCGAATATTCGTTCGACATCTTGCCGTTGAAACTGATTGGTTGAAAGTATATGCGCGCCGGTAAAATTCAAGCTTATGCCTCGGGGCAATTAATTGTCTGAATTTTAGCCTTTTTAGCCACCTTACTCTAGGGAAAATTCCACTCTAACCTCTGCAGCCCAAGCCTGCAAAGCAACTAACACCCTTCGCTTCTCCTCTGAGAGGGCGGTGTCGCTTAATAATGTGGTAATCTCAGCCTCCTGCTGTTGCAGAGTAAGATAACCCGAAGTGGGGTCACTGAGCCGCCATTTACAACTTTCCTGCCAATTTTCTTGCTCGTTGGCAGACAGTGACTCCGCAAAATACCGGGCGCGATAGCTAAACAGTAGCTGGTTATAGCGCTTATCTGAGAAATGAAATTGCTGTTCGCTAAAGTCTTGCAGACCCGCGCTGCGAACCTCGGCTAACAGGCGCTTGTCACCGTCAGGCAAAAAGCCTTGATACAACTGCTGTTCGGCTTCCGCTCTAGACGCAAATGATGGTGCCTCAAATACCTGCTGTAATTTGACTTGCAGACTAACCTGACTAAGCCGCTGCCAATGTTGTTCGCAGCATGCCATGTTAATAGCCAACCGTTCGGCGGCCCCTGCATCGATTAATTTTGGTGTGGTTACAATGGGTGCCTTGTTAAGATGAATGACCTTGAGCGGGATACGCTCAACGCCCGGAGCCAAGTCTGTCACCGAAGTGAATACTCGATGCTGAATTTCTTCCGCGTCCAAACTAATTAATAGCTCCGGATCGGCAGATAAATCAAAACAGATAACGCCATTATTATTGCTCGGGTGTTTCGCTAAGGGCATCATAACTGCACCGTACATATTGGCTTTGTCGAGCATACCAGAAATATGGAAAAACGGTTTACGAGCCTCCAAATTCAGCATCTCAGCAACGGCCTTCTTACCACGATTACTCACCACATATTCAAACAGCCGCGGCTGTTTTTCCTTAACCAATTTCGCCAAGGCGATGGTGGCGGTGACGTCAGACAGCGCATCATGGGCAGCCTCATGGGATAAGCCATTGGCCGCGGTGAGATGCTCTAGCTTAAAACTGGGCCGCCCAGATTCATGATCTGGCCATTCTATACCTTCGGGCCGCAGCGCTCGGGTAAGGCGCATCATATCGATAATATCCCAGCGCGAGTTACCGTTTGCCCACTCTCTCTGGTACGGATCATAAAAGTTTCGATAAAGGGTATATCTTGTTACTTCGTCATCAAAACGAATACTATTGTAGCCAACTCCACAGGTACCGGGAACAGAAAGTTCGTGGTGGATAGCTGCAATAAATTCGGGCTCTGGTAATCCCTGTTCCTGAGCATGCTGAGGCGTAATACCGGTAATCAGGCAGGCCTGAGGTGACGGCAACAAATCCCTCTGCGGCTGACAATAAAGTACTAGGGGGTCGCCAATTATATTGAGGTTTTCATCCGTGCGCAGACCTGCAAACTGCGAGGGACGATCCTTAGACGGGTCAACGCCAAAGGTTTCATAGTCGTGCCAATAAAATGTCATACTCACAGTACTACCCTCATGCTGGCTTTCGGGTCCTTATTATAAGCGAAAAAAAAACGGCGCCAACAGGCACCGTTTTTCACTTTCCAATAACACAAGTTATCTAGCCTGAATAACAACCTACAGCGCTACAGAACAAGACTTAATCTAAAAACACCTCGGAATAAGTCATCTCCCCGACGACACGACGATTACGTTGACGACCTTCACGTGTACCATTACTGTCCATCGGTCGAGTTTCGCCATAACCCTGCGCCGATATACGCTCACTAGCAATACCATGGTCAGCAGAAAGCTTAGCTTTAACCGCTTTGGCACGGCGCTCAGACAGGCCAAGATTGTAGCTGTCAGAACCCGTACTATCCGTGTGGCCTTGCAGAACAAGGTCAATATCTTCGTGTGCTCTCATCGCAGAGGCAATGGTTTCTAGCTCTTCACCATAGACGGCGAGTACGACGTCTTTATTAAATTCAAACTTAACATCCAGCCTGATAATGATAGTGCGGTCCTTAGTCGGTTCAACAACTACTGGATCAGGTGTAATGACCACTGGAGCAGGCGCTGCTTTTTTACCAAACACCCGATTCAGAGATAGCTGCACACCAACCTCTCCCTCTTGATCACTCTCAAACATTCCGCGCACATCAGCTCGGAACTGGTAGTTTTGGTTGGCCATAGTTCC
>Ga0209712_10004928_pt1 | contig 10510 bp, 8 predicted proteins | sample ArcOceMetagenome_FD_187443 | JGI IMG/M metagenome (GOLD analysis project Ga0209712, IMG submission 187443) | Marine eukaryotic phytoplankton communities from Arctic Ocean - Arctic Ocean - Greenland ARC118M Metagenome (SPAdes) (version 2) | ecosystem: Environmental > Aquatic > Marine > Oceanic... | reverse complement strand
GTTCAAATGTGCGCTGGCAATGGTAGAGTGTAAAGTTTTTCCGTCTCAATGTTGAGAAACCAATCTTAAATTATATCGCCACTGTATCTCTATTATATATAGTTTGATATCATGAAGATTATGTTTGCTTGGCTTTTCACAGCCTTTTTTGAAAATGTATCGTGTTCTTTTGTATTCTACACCACTACCACCACTCCCTTACACGTACATATCTACTATTGCCGTTTGATATTGCTGCATGGCGTTTCAGTTTCATTTACTTTTGCGCTCTAATCACCATATCGACATCGCCCGGTGCAAAGATATCCCTTCCATCGTCCAAGCTAATCTTGTACGGCGCAAAGGAGCCCTCTGCCCACCCTTGTTCTCTGTACCAAAGTTGTTTTACACTCCCCTTGGCCCATCCAGTAACTTCATCAGGGCCTATCCTGCACTCTACCTTTTGGCCAACCGAGAATCTGAGTTCCGGAAGCTGATCCGTCGCCATATCATCATCCATCGGCGGCCATTCAGCCTCTTCGCCCTTATGCCATTTCTCCAGCACTTCTCCATACGGGAAGTTCTCCTCCAAGATTTCAAGTGTGACTTCATGTGCTTCCATGGGCAATCCCAACATGCCCCTCCCACCCGCAGGGAAAAGAATAGCAATGGCAGTATCGATTGGTGCACAGTCTGGGTCGCCGCATTGTACCTCTTGCACAGATAGTTGGACGCCTTCACGGATGTTTTCTGGAATTAGTTCCATTGTCCACTTGTCAATTTGTGCATAGGCTTTTTTGCGCAGGGCTTCTGCTGCCTCTTCCGCATTGGTGTTTTTCATATCGTTGGGCAAAAACATTTTGGATCTTTAGTGAGGCTTTGTAGCGAGAAGATAATGCTCAAGAAGGGTAGATTAGCTGTTAGGGTTTGTTGGTCTTATGGATGGGTTGGATGGATGCTCGCATGGAGAAATGTTGTGAGAATGTTGGAGTTGAGTGGAGAAGAGAACAAGAAGAAAACAAAAGAGGACGAAAGAGGAAGAAGGGGGGGGGGTGGTTTAGCAATATTCATTTCTCTCACAATATTCAATATGAAATAACAATGTTCCAAGAAGATACCACAGTAGATGCTACCGGTATCCTTGCTTATAAAGAGGGACTGTCTGTGTTTTTATATTGGCGCCTATATTTATCTTAAAAAACATGTTTTTCCTAAACCACCTCTTCCTTAGTACTAAGGATTGTCTCAATACTAACTTCATTGGTGACATAGTTGCTCTGGTCATCAGAATCATATCCGTTGTACAAAGCAACTCTAGTTTCCTTCTGCTGTTGCCTCAATTCATTCAATCTCTTCATTCTATTACGGAAGTCGGTTCTGAGAGCTCTCTTTGCCTTTGTAGCGTTGAGCTGAAGCTTGAAGGTCAAAGCCTTATCAGCCTTGTCGAATTCTCTCTCGTACTTCTTGAGATTCTTCAAGACCGTCGCCTTCTCTTCCTTGTCGAGGAGATTTTCGCGAGGGCGCCACTGGAGTTGGTAAAATGTCTCAAACGATTGCTGATGTAATTGCTTACCCTGGAAGGTCCACAATACGTATCCGTTATCCATGGCAAACTTGAAGTGTCCTCCCTGGATAGGCTGTGAAACGACAGAAGCAACGGTACGTCCGGAAGGATCCCAGACTACCTGGTTTGCACGATAATGCTCCTTGATAACCAAAGCCTTTGTCTCAACATCATAAAACTCCAACGCACCAGATGCAGAATCACCGAGACTTGCCAAAATGATATTCTGACCAGCAGGACTCCAGAAAATATAATTACACTGCTTTCCAGTCAAAGTCTCCATCAAATTAACTTCATTGACAATCGTGGTCTCTTGCTTTTTCTTTCCTTTCGCAGGGGTAACCATGGTCTTTTTCATATCGTAGAAACTAACACTGACCTTGGTAGAACTAGGATTCTCAGCATGGACCATGGCAAAACGATTTCCACCAGGTTCCCATGCCAAAGCCATGATGAAGTCCTTAATATCCAACATCTCCACCGGTACACCAGGTTCTTCCAACCTAAACAATTCCAGGTTATTGTACAAAGTCTTTTTGGATTTGGTGTGACGAGTGACCCTGACTGCCAAGTATGTTCCTTCATCTTGCCAGACCATGGAACACTTTGTAACATTGAACAAATTCTTTTGACGAAGCTTTTTACGGGAAGGAAGTTCCACAATGTCAACGTGCGCAGGGGAATTGCCAGACTCGGGAGACCAACATGCCACGATATTTGCTTTGGGGCTGAATTGGAATTCTTGAATTCCATTCGCAACCAGGGAGCGACTATCGAGAAGCTTGAATGTAGACGTGTCGTAGATGGAAATGATGTCCTTGCCCATACGAGCAATGTATTTATCATCGAAACTCCACTGGAAAGCGGGAGGGGGGATCTGAGTTTTCTCCTGTGCGGTTAAATCATCTGGAATAAACCCCTTTGGAAAGAGAGGAAATGCACGCTGAAGTTTTCCGGTCTGAATGGAGAATACCTTGACAGCTTCAGGATCATCGCGATTGTTGTTACTAGTCAAGAGATAGTTTTCACATGGGGAAAAGAGCACTACGTCCACTCCTGGCGCAGGGAATCTTGCAATCTTTTCATATTTGTCTCCTCCCCATAGAATGACTCCCTTGGAAGGAACCAAGGTAGCAAGGAAAGAACCATATGGCGACCACTGGACATAGTATTCACACCAAGCAACTCCAGCCTCCTTCTCGCGTGCTCCATCATAATCTACAACCGGTTCATTTCTAGCATCATTCCAATGTACAACAGTTTCTTTTCCTTGACGAATGACGAATTGATCACGCTGTGATGGATCCTGGAGCCAGAGGGATGTATTGGGCTTCTCTTTAAAGGGTGCGGGTTCCGGCTGAGTGAATTCCTCTACTTCGAGGTGTGCCAGGTCCATTGCTTCTAAATACGGGATTGCCTTGAGAGTATGGTTCTTATCAAGTGCATATCCGGTGAGCGATTTAACGGCCTGAGTTGCTGCATCTGCTGATTGATACTCTACAAAAGCGAATCCGAGGGTTGCTCCTGTCTCGGGGTTGGTGGGCATCTGGAGGCCGGGGAAGGTCTCAGTTTCAGCAAGGGGTCCGATCTTGGAGACGAGGCGATTGATTACCTTTGTGAGCTTTTCTACCTTTGCTCCGGGAGCCTATAGAATATGGAATAGATGGAGTTGGCATAAGGAATTAGTAATAAGAAATGCACAATTAGTAATCAATAATTATCATTGACTGCACATAAAAGTTGAACATTGAATAGCATCCACGACGTACCTTTGGTAGATTGGTGATAATCACAGAGGTCTCAAAGGTTTCTCTGAGGGGAGGATAGCTGGGCTTGGGTTTAAGAGGAGCGTCACTAAAGTATCCATCAAGAGATGCAGACTCTTCTTCGAGATTCGGTTCAAAAGATGCCATGGTGTTCGATGATGTGATAATGAGACGGCGCAAATGGTTATCTTCAATCTAATGTCCAGTTACAAGATGTGTTGTTGGACTGTTGTTGGGTGGTCGCCTGTTGTTGTCGCTCTCTATCGTCTTCAAAGAGCCTCGAGCCTCCACCACAGAGCACAAAAAATCCAAAATGGGTTATGGGCCCTATTTTCGAGAAAGTGTTCTTTTCAAGATGTTCTCTATGTCGACAAAACAGCTTCTGATCTGTTGTGAACTTCTCCAAACGAACGCGGTGGTGATACTATTATCATAATAAATATGATATGACATGTACCGCTGCCACCATCATTTCCGACGAATCAAGAAAGGCAACTACAGCAATGATTGGATTCTTATGTGCAATGCGCAACCATCAGTGGCTCAAAATTCTGTTCAACCAATGTATTCATTCAACTCAACTGCTCCTACACTATTTGTTATTACTATACATATTGTAGACGCAATATTCAAATATCATGTATTACGATTATGATAATCGATAAGCATTTCAAAATATATGAGTATGCAACCAAGTTTTTCAATCCATTTTCAACAACAACTTGCAAATATCACATAGCAACTGGTCCTCTTCACCTTTGATAGTTTGTCCCTCAAACATTACAGCGTCCTTCCTTACATACCGTTACACTACGTGTACTCGTACTGTACATCCTCTATCCCTTTCCCAATTTTACAAATCTGGAATGGGAATTATCGGAGAATTCAACAAATCAGGAAACTCTTTGAAAATAAATGCCAGCGCAATGATCCCAACAGAAAGCAAACCAATCCAATTCTGTTTATAAGGCGCCACAACCTCTTGCTGCAACTTTTCTTTCGGGATTTCTCCTTCCATCGCCTTTCGGTTTTTGATTGCCTGTTCCCTCTTGGAAAACTTTTCGAGTTCTGCCTCGTCTATCCAATAGTCTTGACCCGCTTCAACTGATATGCTGCGCACTAGTGGGCGTGTTTCAATGTTGACATTGCTGTTATCTTTAGCAGTTTTAGCAGCCTCCTCTGCTGTTTGTATTGATTTAGATCTACCATCTCTTTTACGACTCGTTCTCTATCTCCCAGGCAACCAGCATAGAAAAGTGAGTAAGAGATGAATATAGTGAAATTTGAACATTGAAGGTTGAACAGTGAACATTGAAGATTGAACGATACACTACCATTTGATAGTGGTCAAGCCAAAAATGGAGGATTTGTAGTACACATAGTAGTATTGAACAAATGTATGTTTCGTACCTTTTTCAGATCTCGACGAGCAACTCGTTTTGGTGGCGTTGAATAAAGAGCACTATTCTTAGACCTCATCATTCCGATGCAAGCAAAGGTACGTGCACGTGCACATCTATTATTACTTCCATATAGCTCGGTTGACATACCGGTAGGAGGAGCAGGGCATGAGATTGAGCCAGAAATTGTTGTCGACAATCCTGATGTGGATGTCAACATGAAGGCAGATATTTGCAACATGAATGCTGACAGAATTACTATCCTGATTGTTGCTGTGTGATGGCTGAAGGAAATCATGTTATGTGCGAGACGAGGCAAAGACAATTATCTTCGGTTTTACGGTCTTGATACGCTACAGCAGTAGTATTAGGAGCGAGCCTACTTTGTGTGTTGTACGGTGGTACTTTGTCCTGCTTGCTGCTGCTTGCGTCTCGATGTTGATGTTTGATGTTTGATGATGAGATTGATGGCTTGGTGGTTGCCTGGCTCATGACTCATGATGCGAAAAAGAGAATTCTAGAATGACCACCATCTATGCGCACCCGGAGGTTTCAGGCATTCACGAACGTCCTAATTATTAATTATTAAAAGTTGGGGTGGTGCCGGGAACGGTGCTTTTTTGTCTAAAAATCGCTGGGATGTTTTGAATGTTGTTGTTGCCATGTTCGAATGTTCAATATACATATTTAGTAGCATTATTTTCCAAAATTCTATGGAATGAATGTAACATGGGAATCCTACCCTTCGTGTCGAGCTAAGTTAGCTAAACAACGTAAGAAGAGGCGTCCGCCTGTGAAATTTTATGAGCTTAAGTTATAATTTCACAAAAAAGCAAAATGATTGAATCGGAAGGAACGGTCGATGGCACCGGTCTCGCCTGGATTGGAAGTAGCAGTAGCCGCGTTGGGAGTAAGTTCCAAGTGGACTATTTGCCTTCTCCAAATGAGTATGCTTTTGCCAATAATTCTAGTAGTAATAGTGTGCGAGGAACAACAAGTAGTAGCACCACCACCACCAGCCCAAGAACTAGATGCGACGACGAAATACCGGGATCTGATCAGATATGGGACCCATCGCAGGCAGAAAAAAAAGGAGTTCTTGACTTTGTGCACAGATACGTTACTCCTTGCTTGAAAGAACATGCTATAGAAGTATTACATAAAAACAATTACGAATCAAATGGTATCATGAAAAAACTCGAATCAGCAATCCCTCTCGATGGATCAGATTGGAAGGTTGAAGAACACGATTCTTTTCTTAGATTAATGCTCGAAACGGATCACGATGTGAATAGAGTTGCAAGAGAAATGAAGAAGAGTGTTGCGAACTGTCTGAACGTTTACTACAAAATTGTGCATGTCAAAAGCCATGAGGTTCCCAGCGGAAGTAGAAGGAAGAGAAAATCGAATGACGGAGATCCAGAACTGGTTGAAGTAGAGCTCAAGATCATTAAATCGGATGTATTCATGTCGGCAAACAAGCGACGCAAGAGGAGCACACGCGAAGGTAAACATGATAAGCAGCAGCGTGTTCGGAAATCCAATAAAACCCTTCCGGGTTCTATGCCAAGTGATGTCCCGTCTGAAAATGTCTCGGCAAGTTTACAACTCAAGAATGCTAGTGAGGGTGACGAGTCCAAAGTAAAAGGCATTAGTAAAAGACAACAAAGGATGAATCGCCGAGCTCGGGAGCAATCGGATATCTCCGAAAAGGATGTGATTGAACCGATCAACAGCATGAGTGATATGGAGGCGAAACCAAGCTCTGTTGACGCAGACGATGCACAAGTTGCTTCCACTGTGATTGCCACTGACACTGTAGTAGCAACAGAAGCACGCCCCACGCTGAATGAAAAGAATCCATCTGCCGTTGAAACCGAAGATTCAAAAGGCAGAGAAGCGCAAGAGCAAGAGAAGAACGATGCTAGGACCAGGCATACCATAAGTGCACAATCTGATGGAGTTGCTTCCACTGTGATTGCCACTGACACTGTAGTAGCAACAGAAGCACGCCCCACGCTGAATGAAAAGAATCCATCTGCCGTTGAAACCGAAGATTCCAAAAGCAGAGAAGCGCAAGAGAAGAACGATGCTAGGACCAAGCAAACTATTAATGCACAATCTGATGGAGTTGCTTCCACAGTAATTGTCACTGCCACTGCAGTAGCAACAGACGCATGCCCCACGCTTGATGTGAAGAATCCAGTTGTCGCTGGATCCGAAGAGTCAACAGACAGAGATTCAATTGTGAAAAGTGCTATTATCCTCGGGACGGACAATGCCGATGCAGGAAAGCTACCGCTCGTCGCTATTGGTCGACATTCTTTGGTCAGTACTGCCGCAAACCCCCAAGCAAAGAATAAAGGCGGCACCCCTATCTCTGATCCCAGTACTGGCCAGGGGCAACATTTAGAAAAGAGCGGGTCAGGTGAAGACGGTCTTCGAAACAAAGCAATTCGGGGCTATCATACTAGAAGCACTAGAACAGGAAATATCATGGGGCCTAGCTACGAGTCGGACTTAACGTTAGCACTCAAGATAGATTTAGAATGGAATGCAAATGATGAACTTGATCAGCCTTGTTATAAATCCAATGAAAGTTTGAATAATCCATCTTCCAGGACTCTGAGAAAATCGAAAAGGGATGCATTGGTAAACGATTCGTTCAACTCTGAAACAAGACGAAGCTCTCGAATTAAGAAAGATAATGCCTTGTCAGCAGAGAGCAAGCCTGGTGCTAAGCAAAATCCTACGAGAGCCGTAACGGACAGGAACAAAAAATCTGGTCGATATTCAAAGGCGTCCACGAAGATTTCATCAATTGGATCCACGTGTAAAGAGTCGAACGAGAGTCAAATTAAATCTGGCCCGAGCACCGTCATATCTGGTCCAAGTCACTCTCGGAAAAGTACAAGCAGGAAGGCAAGAGAGACAGTGACATCTGCTGGCGCATCCAGCAACAGCCCAAGGAAACCTGAAACGCTCGAAGAATGTCACGGCATTGTGGAGAGGCAATCAAAGATACTAGCTAGAAATAGATTGCAACAACAGCAGCAGCCGAATAAACGCCTATACGATGCTCATCCAAACACAGGCGATTGGTTCGAAGAGCGCTTTCCAATGCTAGAAGAATACAAACAAACCCACGGCCACTGCTTAGTTCCAAAGATTTACCCTGCAAATCAATCGCTATCTTATTGGGTGTTCCGTATTAGATCGCTACATAAGGAGAAAATGAAAAGTAAGAAAAGTCGCCTCACCGATGAGCAAATCAAAAGATTAAAAGAAATAGATTTTCAGTTTTACGTCAAAGGTGCCGACAATCAGCTGAAGTTTGAAGCAGAAAGACGAGCGCCCAAGGAACATGCGAGATGGCATTCGTATATGAAGATGCTAAGAGAATATAAAGAGAAACACGGCGACTGCCTTGTGCCAAAAGTGCACGCCCCAAACCAGGCACTTTCAACTTGGGTCTTTGCACAAAGGCAACAGAAAAGGTTCTATGATAAAAAGGAAAAGAGTAGACTAACTGACGAGAGAGTAGCGAATCTAGAGGGCGTCGGATTTGTTTGGCGAGCGAAAATGAACAAGGAGTGGCAAGAAAGAGACCGCCAACGAAAACAGGAAATGCTCTCTGAATCTTGGAAGATTCTTTTCAGAAAGCTTTGTGCATTCAAGCAAAAACATGGGCATGCTAGAGTGCCGAAGAACTATCCGACCGACCAACCCTTAAGTTCCTGGGTATTTCGTCAAAGAGGCTATCACAAAAAGTTCGTTAAAGAGGGCAAAAAGAATCCTCTCGACATAGAAAGAGAGCAAAAACTTGAAAGCGTAAGTAGTTTCAATCACACGTATTCTACTTTGAGACTTCTATTTGCTAATTCTTCAAATATGATTTTGGTTTAAAAAAGATTGGTTTCGAGTTTAGCGTGAGAGCATCACCTGGATCGCGCAAAGGGAACGCCTCTAGATCGATCGCATACGCACAACAAGTTATCGAAAATAACAGGAATGACAGAGCACCTACTGATCCTTCAAATGGTACTCGAAAATCTCGTAAGAGGAGGGCCGTTTCTCTTCAGGAACCATCAAAGTCTGACTTATCACCGCTCTCAGAGGAGGCACAAAATCAAGATACTGATGATCCTACCAATTCAACTAGTATGGAGAGCTGTGAGAACGCAATTGCAAGGAGATAATCTGTCGAACCGGCTGAGATAACTGATAAAAGCTGTGATCCGTTGACACAGCCGGTACCGAAGAGGCATGCACATAGTTGTTATCGCTTCTTCCCTTGCCAAATAATATAGACACTACATAACAAATTACCTGTCTGTTCTTGGGAAAGGTTTTAGGGGTGCATGCAGTTGCTTGTTTGTAGCAGAAATAAAAATGTTTCAGTTTCTTGATCATTTAGATGCAGAACTATTCATCAACTGTAAACTACGATAAAAAGTGAGTTCAAAAGTACTCTCCTGTTTCTCGCAATCTTAAACTCTGCATATTGAAATATTTCTGCATTGATTCGGCTGATGGGAGAAGTTGGTTTTATTGATTTCCATTTGATGATTTGTACAGCATTTTACTAAAGTATGTTCCTGAAACTCGACATCTGTGAGTTTTGATTGTGGCAACTACTTTGGAGAAATAGCTCTGGTCGGCAATTTACATCGATCGGCCACTGTTGTGATATCTCGAACAAGTCAGTGTACTATAGAGCGAGAGAATCAAAACTCTCGACTTTTTGTTAGCTGTGAATGAGTTTCAGGACAAGCTCGCAGGAAAAGGACTGGATCAAGCAAGAGCCGAAGAAATGCTCAATCAATATTGCGAATCTTCAGAAAATCAAATTAGTCTCCCTTTTCTATGAGATCTTCATACAGAAAGAAGGCTATGGAAGAGTGCCATATCACTGCCAACAGTTCAAACGATCAATTGACGAAACACGTCGATTGATGGTAAGAGATAACTATGCAAGGTTTATTACGAGAACCCCAAGGTTTCACGAATTCTTTAAATGCCTGGGCATTCTCATCGACGATAATACATAATGTTGACCTTTCAATTATCTGTAATCGTGATCTACTTTCCATAAGTTTGTGTAATCCCCCCTTTGACTTATCAGCACGTCGAAGGTACCCGTTTCGACCACCTCACCACCTTTTAATACAACAATTCGATCGGCTTCCCTAATAGATGGACATGCAGTCTGGACAGGATGCCAAGTCGAGTTTTAAAGAGCGAGTTAATCCTTTGTTGAATGTTAAGATTACGATGGAACGGTCTTGTGCCTTTGTTGACATTTGCACAAACATTTGCATGAACATTTGCATGAACATTTGCATGAACATTTGCATGAACATTTGCATGAACATTTGCATGAACATTTGCATGAACATTTGCATGAACATTTGCATGGACATTTGCATGAACATATACATTTACATTTACAATTACAAGCACATGTACATGTAAACGGGTACGTCTAGCCTTCAAGACAACTCTTTTTATTTTATTTTTGCTTGTTGGATAGTACTAATTTCAATTTTCAACCGCCTTCAATAGTCTATCGTTCTACATATGGTTTACAACATTCTTTGTTCGACCTGCTCCTGCGTGACAGCATTTCTTGATATGAGGACAGCAGAGAGCCGCTGCGAAATTTAATCACCGAGCCCTTAGGACCCTACGTTTGGGTGCTTCGGTCGCCTTGGGTGACTTGTTGGTCGCCTTGGGTGACTTGGTCGGTGCATTGGTCGCCTTGGGTGACTTGGTCGGTGCATTGGTCGCCTTGGGTGACT
>Ga0209712_10004926_pt1 | contig 10511 bp, 13 predicted proteins | sample ArcOceMetagenome_FD_187443 | JGI IMG/M metagenome (GOLD analysis project Ga0209712, IMG submission 187443) | Marine eukaryotic phytoplankton communities from Arctic Ocean - Arctic Ocean - Greenland ARC118M Metagenome (SPAdes) (version 2) | ecosystem: Environmental > Aquatic > Marine > Oceanic... | reverse complement strand
TGCTAGACTTAATAGAGTGGTTTTTACTACTGTACCGTAAAGGTTGGATGATGGATGGTTTGAAGTGAAAGCTGTGTGTTTTTTGTGTTTACTGTTGCTTGCACCTTACTTGTTGCCGGCGGGTCTGGGCGGGTCTTCAAAAATGAGAGGTGATCACTGGTACATAACTGTTCGCTTCAAAGTCACCCCCTACACCTTACTGTGACTCACCACAAACAAACGACCGACGCCAAAGCTCACGCGCAGAAAGAAGAAGAAGAAAGAAAATCTTTGTCACAACACCACGCGAGGTGTCAGGTGTTTTCGTTAAAACTCAATTGAAGCATCAAAACCAAACAAAGTGATTCATAATAACACTACAAAGAAAGAATGAAGATCTTAAGAAATACCCTCGCCATCGTTGTTGCACTTTCGCAGTCATCTGCCAATGCTTTCACTGTCTCCAGCAACACTAGATTGATGACAGTTGGAGCATCATCTCCAACATCATTTGAGCATGTTTCAACGACACTCTTTAACGCTGCTGGACCTAGCGAAGAAGAAATGGACTTGGTCATGGAAAAGACGAAGCTCACTGATGAAGAGGTTGAGCAGGTTGGAAATTTGGTGACAGATGATGAATGGATGGGATTGGGCATGGAGCTCTCTGAAATTGTCAGATGCGCAGTTTTGGAAGAGGCTAAGAAGAATACTGCTGATTTTATTGGAAAGGAAGATTATCAAGTTGGAGACGTTACCAAGGAAATAGATAGTAGAGTGAAGGTGAGTAGAATTGACATTCGTGCAGCTAAAGTGATATCTGTGTAGGTCATGAGTAGTCCTCTCACATTTGTTCGTGACTCTGTTCCTGTAGGGTGAGATTGCCAGGATGAGAGGAAAAGATGAGTATGAGCTTGGAGATTTGACTATGGCTCTTGATAAAATTGGAAAGGACATGACTTGCCAGCTCACTGGAAAGGATGATTATGAAGGTGAGACGATTCTTGTTTTCCATTCGTGCAATCATTTTTCCTGTTTGTTTGTCATGCCACTCACTCACACCAATGCTTTGTACGTGTATTGCCTTTTACCCAAGCTGGCGATTTGACAACGGAGATTGATTCGAGAGTTAAGTCTTCTGTTGCAGATTTTTGTGGCAAAGATGAATATGAAGTTGGTGATCTAAGCTCTGAGGTTGATAGAAGAGCTCGCGCCAAGGTTTTTGAATTTATTGGCACAGAGGTAAGGAGGTCTGGACATAAACGTATTTGATCATGCAACCATATATGTAACCATCATATGAATAGAACTCATCAAACGATTGTTGTTTCTATATTCATATGGAAAGGACTACGAATTTGGTGATATTTCTCGCGAGGTTGAGTCTCGCCGTGTTGACTGGGTTAGGGGATTTCTTGGGGATGAAGCAGCGAAAGAGTATGAGTTTGGCGATATCACAAAGAAAGCTTTGACTAATTTCACAGGAAAAGAAGACTATCAATTCGGTGATGTGAGCAAGAAACTCTTTGGAGATATGTTTGGAAAGAGAAAGCGTGGTGGGAAGGACTGAGAAGGAACTCGAATCAGTCAGTCCTCCTTTTTGCGAATTAGTTCAGCTCAATGCGAAAGCTTAGGCCTCGCTAAAGGAAGCAGGAACCCCCAATAATAATCTTTCTGCACAAAATGCTAATGCTAATAGAAAATGAATCATTGTCTACTGCTGTTTTTCTTGTTGTTGTTGGCAAATTAAATTTTAAATCTGGTCTACCTACCGAATCCATCATGGATAAGGGGGTCAGACTTCTTAACTCTGACACTCTTCACGCTTCACAACAGCATCATTATGTACTACCGAAGTACCTACCTACTACACACGAATACGCAAAAATACTAATTTCCGCAAATTGAAAGCCATGATCCTATCTGATACCTTTAGTGATATCACGCCGATCCCACAAGATGATGGCCCTGATGCAGTTTGTGCTATCGAATATCCTAGAGAGTTCGACGAAGCCCAAGGGTACCTGCGCGCATTAATGAAAATGGACGAACGAAGCGGTAAGATTCTGAATCAATCATTACAAATTCTACAAAGCATTGCCGTTTGATTGTAAAGAGTGACTTCTAAATGAATTTCCCTACCTTTGATATTCCAGAAAGGGCTCTTGAACTGACAGCCCTATGTCTCCGATTCAATCCGGCGAACTATACGACTTGGTGGTTCCGTCGACAATGTCTCGCGTCGCTGTCTACGCCTCCTACATCTGATTTTGAATCGAAATATACGTATTTCAGTGAGAATTTTATAGCTAATGATTTGATGCTTGCGTCAAAGTTAGGTGGTTCGAATCCAAAGAATTACCAGGTATGGTATCATCGTCGGAATCTGCTCGAGCAGTCTTTTTCAGATATGACGAGCGATAGTGATACTGAGTGTGGCAGTGTATTGGAGCTTGTGAATGAAGAACTAGAGTATATTGCAGGTGTGTTGGACAAAGATTCCAAGAATTACCATGTAAGTTGATTGAAAACGATATTGATTATCAGCCACTTGCCATTTTGAATTCACTTTGGATTGCAATTCGAGTTATTCATGAAAACTAACGGTAGGCAATTCAATGTCTCGTCACATATAATACATATACTGCAGGCTTGGTCACATCGCCAATGGATTCTAAAAAGTATCAACATGGAAAGTAAATGGACTGCAGAGATTGAATACATCAATGACTTGCTTGAAGCTGACGTCAGGAACAATTCTGCTTGGAATCAACGCTGGCTTGTTTCACATCGCGGGTCAAAGTCTAAACCATTCCCCGTTGAAGCTGCAAGCGAAGAAGTAAATTTTGTTATATCCAAGGCGCGGGAGGATCCATACAATGAATCACCATGGAGGTATTTTGTCGCGCTGATAAAGGAGCAATTCCGATTGATTGCTTCTTCGCCAGAGTTTGTTAGCTTGGTTGATACGTGCGAGAACGCTCTAAAGGAGGTCAAGGAAACATTTGAGTTAGAATCGAAGAAAGATGGGATGGAATGTACACATCTCATTGCTGCCCATATAGACATTCTTGAGATGAAAGGAGATGAAGATTCACTTTCAAGCGCTGTGGAGTTTGCAATTTTGTTGGAGTCTCGTTATGACCCTGTTCGTAAAAAGTATTGGAAACTAAGAGCACAGCAGCTTCAAGTTGTTGCGAACTAAAAAAATAGGTTTTTGAGCATGGGGTTCTATTATTCTTTTCTGCGCGTTTTGTCCAGTGCAACAGAAACCTGACGGTAAAGTACCATTACATATTGGCGTCATGAGTGTGTAGGGGTGAGGGAGGAAGTACTATTTCTTGCCATCGAGAGTAGCCGAGAGCTGTATCGCATCCTTCTCTCGGTTATTATGCACATTTGACGTTGTCGAATAAGTTTTCAATTGCATTGCTTTCGGAAATGCTTGTCTAATTGATAACAAACTCGAATGAGAGAAAAAGTTCTTCACTGTTCCAGACACACATTCGAAGTTGAAAAAATGACCCTCTTCTTCTCTCTCCTTCTTTTTCTTCTAAATTGGAATCTTCATCAATTAGGAAAGAACACAAATTCAGATCACGAATCACGAATCATCGCGACGCAGTCATCACCATCAGCCATCACTGCATCAATCGAAGTGCCCAGCTTACAGTCTCCCATCGCAGGAAAAACATCTTAACCATGTTTTCTGATGAGATTGCAGGAAACGCGGCGCGGAAAAGGCAAGATCAAGCTAAAGCCCGCCGGCGAAAATTGAAAGAAGAACAGAAGAAACAACAGGAGAAGAAAGATTATCCTCCTGAGGTAATGCCCGCAAAAACTTCGGCTATCTCAAGTGGTGAGAGCGACCATGCGCCAGTTCAAACAGAGGTTGACAACAATGTAGGGAAGCCAGAGGTATCCGGAAAAAGTCATGCAGTGAAGAAGGCATTAGAACAACGAAGGGTTCGTTACAACGAAAAATTGAGCATCTCTTCGGCAACTGCTATTCAAGCTGCTTATCGAACCTACGCATCTAATAGAAAACTTGTAAAAGAGCAAAAGGAAATTTTGCAAAAGCGAGTTAGTGACTTGGTCACTCTCACTAAAATACTCTCGAAGCAAAATAATAACTACTGCCCGCCTCCATCTCTGGTAAACCTATTGTTGCATCAGATGCTCTTTGTGATGCATTCAACCTCACAGTTTCATATCGTAAAGAACGAAGAAAAAGGAATCCTCGAAAAAAGGTTTTTCTCAAGAATATCAAGCTCTATGGGGAGGACAGAGGCCAACATTGTTGCAAGACTAGTTGAATACGCAATCTTGCCAGGCCTAATCATAGATGACAACCATCTCGATCCAGCTATCGTGTGGCTTGAATCGAAACATGGACAATTGACATTCTTGAAGTTGATCAGACTCTGTTTACACTTGACTACAGCAAAGAAGAAGATGACTTCAAAACATAACGAAAGGATGATGCATCACGTGGTAGCTCCATGTCTCGCCAGTGGAGAAGATTTGAAAGTATTTTATAAAATCATTGAGGTCCTTGTCATTCACGGGAAAGATTGTGCAAATAGTGAGGTCGTGAAATTCTGTCAGCAACATTTATTCCCTACCAAGTCCGTGGTCATCTCAAAACCATTTGCACTGGGAGTAAACCCAATTCAACTCGAAAATCTTGACCTTTTCCAATTCATCCGTTCCTTTCTCCTCTTCCCTTCTGGGAAAAGGGTTGTTGTTGTACCTCCCAACGCTGAACATGAGAGAAGGCAGTGTATTTCTAACGCGGATAGGCTACAAGGTGACGGCTTATTTGCATTAGCATTGAGAATTGTGGAGGCGAAAAATGACTTGAATCTTGCCAGCAGGGTAGTTTCTGAGTTCTTTACGGTACCATTATTCACGTGGAGAATTGAACAGAAATCCATCGATATTATCGTAGGACAAGACAAGATTCGAGAAAGAAAGCATGCTACTCTCTTCGTCAGTTTCATAAATGCATTCATTAAGAGGTATCAAGTAGACGACTTGAATGATATCCAAAAGGTGTTACCAGTAGATGATGTACCTTTGACTATATGCCCAGCACCTTCAGTACTAAGTCTCTGCGCCAATTTGGTCAGCCTGGGAACAAAATGCCCTTTGATTAATGGCACTGATAAATCACAATTCAATTTTGATGGTGAGTCCACATCGATTCAAAAATGTGTTGCCACTTATAATCCATTTTCTCTCACACTCCGAATATATCAGATGCAACGCTCTACTTCAACTTCATGTCTCTTCTTGTCGAGAAGGTTCCTTTGGGCGCGTTCAGTTCGCGTGAATCAGAAATGGGGTGGATTAGAAAAGGTTCTGTGCTCTCTCCAATAGTTCTGTCCGTAGTGGTGAGGGATCAGTGTAAAATGCTTCTATTGGAATCGTTCGTAAGAGAAGTATTCAAAATTGCTGCTGATCCTGAAGTGATTGGGACAGAGACCGTGTTGAGCAAGAAAAATGCGAAAGATATGAAATTAGAAAAGGAACTGAACGCAATCAAAAGTCAGTCTGCAACTGCTGTAGCTGCCGGAGAATCCAAGATAGATAGGTCCACTGGGTTTTGGAAAAAGAGCAAATGGGCAAAGAAGCTGGTGAGTAATTGTTTTTGCGTCAAGAGTAAATCATTCGTACATAGTTTGCTTTCGCTCACTCTTTTATAACAAGGCGTCATTTCTTGGAGGGGACGAATCGAATTCGAGTAAAGGTTCAGGATCAATAGGAAACGGTGCTCTATTGAACACTTCTGCGGTGTCGAGAGATTTAGCTAAGGGACAAATGAAGATCAACAGAGTGTCTGGGGATAAAACTGACACCAAGTCTCCGAGAGCCAAGAACATTGACGCCCATGTCAAGTTTACTTTTGCATTGACAAGAACTTATGCAATTATCATGTCAAGATGGGGAGGAGGAGGGCGTGACATCATTGGATCTTCAGAATCACATTCAACAAACAAAACGCACATGGATAAAGCCGATCCCTTGGTAACTCCCTTTTTGAATGTATTGTGTTTTTCAACTCCTTTCATTAGAACAGCATGGGCGTTGATTCAGTCAAATCCTATCATAATTACAGACCTACATGACCTGGTAGATGCGAAGAAATGGTAAGGTGGTGAATGTATTTATGCGAGTTTATTTCTCTGCCATCTCATCTTCATCTTTTGATTATCAGCTCCACTCCGATTCGAACTAGGACGCTGCACGCCTCATTCACAAATGGAATTCTTAGCAATGAAGAAAATGCTGGGTCTGCCTTTCTCCTTTTGGGACTTGCAGCCTTTGCTCATGCTTTGATCGTGACGGATGATACGGAATTACACGAATTGGATTCTCCTTTACCAACGCATCACACCCGCAGATGCATCTTGCTGTTGAAAAGTTTGATGTATCGTGCTTGCTGCTTAGATCCAATGAATTGTGATCCTGTTGAATCAAATCATGTAGGCCTGTCTATAATTTCCTTCTCAGCAAAGATTATGATAGACCTGTATGACAGGTCCAGCAGGAGACTTCTCTGCCCTCCAAATTTGTGGCTAATCGACGATTTGCTTGAAGACGAAATTCGCCGTTGCAAAGTCCATGAAGATTACTGCGAACTCCTAAATCGTCCTGTACTGAAAGTGTGCCCGTTTCTGGTTTCATTCAAGCGTCGATTGAAGCTTTTTGAACGCATTACAACTACTAGTCGGGAGTCTATCCAAGGAAGGAATGATGGTCACAGTTTCAGACCGGGAATTCACGTTCACATTATGCGAGGAAGAGTTCTGGAAGACGGGCTGATCCATCTAAATAAACTTGGTAGCAATCTTAGGAGGCGTATAATTGTTCAATATGTAAATTCGGCTGGCTCGAGTGAGTCAGGTTTAGATGCCGGTGGTCTGTTCAAGGAATTCTGGACTGATCTGTCAAATCATTCCTTTGATCCGAACTGGGCACTGTTTAAGGAAACAGAAGGTTAGTATATTCGTGCTTTCGAATCCAATTCATTTTCCGTACTTATATTTTCTCACAGGTGTACTTATTTTGAACATTGCGTAACAAAGATGGATGCCTCTATCCCAATCCAAGTTCAAGAGTGGCACACGGTAGTGATAGCATAGTCCTTTTTGAGTTCTTGGGTAGAATATTAGGTATGTGGGAGAAGAATGTCTTATCCCAGTTTATGTTCATCTTCGGTGCTCTTACTCAGCTTCTTGTTTTTGATTGAATATCACTTAGGCAAGGCCATATACGAACACATTACCATCAAGCCACAGTTCGCTCATTTTTTCTTGTCTTTCTTGCGAGGAGACTACAACTTTCTGCACATGCTTTCCGACTTGAGTACAATGGATCGCACACTTTATAATAACCTCATGTTTCTCAAGACGTACGAAGGTGATGCCAAGGATCTCTGTCTAACCTTTGCTGTCGCGAAGGACGACTTCGGAAACAACGAAGAGATTCCTTTGGTTACGGGAGGAAGAGATATGGAAGTTTCAAATTTGAATAAGCATAGATACATTGGATTGGTAGCGAAGCACTATGTTCACGACCGAGTGAAAGAACAGTCTGAAGCATTCAGAAGGGGGCTGTGGGATGTCATTGACAAAAAGTGGCTCCGGTAAGTTTCCATACTCCTTGCTAAGTCGTTTCTTTGACACTGATGGCTTACAATGAATTCAACAAACAACAGTATCTTCAACGAACCTGAATTACAGGTGGTAATAAGTGGACCCACGAATGGATCTATTGACGTTGAAGATTTGAAAGCTAATGCAAAGTTGACAGGTGGCTACACAATCTTCGATAGTCAAATTAGACGGTTTTGGAGGGTTGTTTCATCATTCGACGATCATCAGCGAGCAGACCTCCTCAGGTTTGTGACGAGCTGTGAGAGGCCTCCTCCTCTTGGATTTGCCAGCATGAATCCTCCCTTTACAATTCAACGGGTACCTATTTCCTCGGATGGCGATAAACTTCCAACAGCGTCCACGTGTTTCAATATACTGAAGCTTCCAACGTATTCTTCGGAAAAAATGCTCAAGGATCGTCTTCTGTATTCAATACAAAGTGGTAGCGGATTCGAGTTGACATAATCGTCTTTTTATTCTTGCAGCGCAGCAACATACTGTATCATTACCAATAGCGACAGAGAACATTACGTGCAGTCGTTGGGATGATGTTTGAACGTTGTGACTCCTGTAAGCGCCAGCCGATAGCTTCCCCTGTGATCAGTTTTTTTATCAGTAGCGCTTGTGTACCTAAACGAATTAGAGGAATTTATTTAGCTTTTTTGTGATGGATCCACTTTTAGGATAAGAGGTTGCTTTTCTATTCTGTTGTTGGTCAATACTGTCAATGAGCGGCAGCCGATAAAAATCTCCTTACCATATTCTGATTTAGGTCATAGAGCAATGCTATGAGATGGTAAAGACGTTGTCTTGAGTAAAAGATTAGTCTATACCAAAATGAATTATTATTTTTTGAAGAGCTTCACAATAATTTTTAGTTGGATAACAGTCGAATGGGGTCGATTCTGACTGCGCAATAGATTGCATTAATATTGTCACGGCACAGGAAACACCATTTCTATAAAATCGTGCGACAGTAAGAAAGTTCAGATAGACCCTAGCGGTTTGAATAGACACATCACAGATTTGTAACAAACACATGTCACATGCTAGACTGACTTGTTTCTATTTTACTTATCAATTGATACAAAAACGATGCCTCTTCTAGACCTCAACGCCTTTGCACGATTTCAACATCTACCATGTTCCTCCCGAACCTCCCCCACTGTGACCGCCTCCAAAAGAACTAAAGCTTGTCCCTCCGCTCCCTGAACTCCCAGACGAATGCTGTTGATCATGCACCACAGGATCTCTGTGCAAAAACTCACTGTCTTGCGCCATAGTTCCATCGTAACCGTCACGAGTCCACCTGTCTACATTCGACTGTCGGATATAATGGGGGTACCGATGATGGAGCCTATGAATACGGAAATTCCTTTCAAACTGGTACATCTGCTGCAGCTGCTGTTGTTGCTGCCTCCTGGATGCCCACCCCATATTATTGTATTGAGAAAGCGGCAGAAGCTCTTGACTTCTCTGGTAAGACGACTGCTGATTGGCATCTACGGACACCGAACCACCAATATCCTGCTTACAAATAGGACACTGATGAATATTACGAGACGACGATGAGGTCCATTCCTCCCAGCAACTCTTATCGAATGCATGTCCACAACGGAGTAATTGCAGTGGTTTACCATCACTACCAATGTATGGAATTCCTGCATTAGTATCATCAGGTTTAGAAACTGGTGACGTAGGAGGGCTTCCTTTCTTCTTCTCAAAACTGCCGCTCTGTTCATTGGGGCTTTTGAAATCCTCCAAACAAATTGGGCACGATGAACACTCATACTTCCCCATCAAGACTAAAGCTTTATCATGATCAATCTTGTCCAAATGAGACTTCACTTTGACATACTCAGTTTTCTTCTTCTGCTGCCATTTGCCGGCGCCTATGACGCCGCCAAAAATGACAACCATGAAGATAATACTTAAATATTGTTCCCAAAACGACGGTGGGCCCTTGTCAATGTATCGGATGATAAAATGAATAGCATTCACTAATGCCTTTGCATATTCTTGATCCTTTAGAAACGGTTTCATTTCCTCAATAATGTGGTCAATCCTTCCTTGCGTGAGTATAGGCGAGAGCCCTGAACTCGTGGAAATGTATGCGACTCTATCCTTGACGGAGAGAAGGAGGACTATGCCACTTCCATTGCACTCTGTATTCCCTACACCCCAAGAGTCATGAATGTTCATAGCTAATTTTTTTGCTTCTTGTATTTTGAAGTTGTCACTGAAATGGTTGTTTCCGTTCATATCTATAGAGTTGACAATCGCAATTGCCATCTGAACATCTGTTGAAGCACTGTCATTGTTGCACCGAAGTGGATGATTTGATTCTAGTTCGCGTAGAGCAGTAGTGATGGAAGCTACATCATCTTGGCCGGACCCACCACCTTCATCGTCCGATGAAGTTTCGCTCAAGATGGAATCAGGGTTGCAGATCCTTGTCGTTTCAATATTTGGACAAACTTTTTCCAGGGAATTTGCAGTCCATTTTATAGTGGAGGAAGTCGAAGAAGCCGCGGCTGTGCTAGCGATTGCCGCTAGATTTAAAAATGTTCTTGTCAGATTCATAATGTCTGAAATTATGAACAAGGAGGATGAAGGGAAGAGCACAAAATAATACCTACACGTGTTTGTTGGCGTGGAACTGATGAGTTGTTGTCCTGCTGTGCTTCATGTATGTTCTTGTTTTCTCGGTCTTTGAACCGTCGTGTGTTCTTTGCTGTTCCTTGTTTCCTTCCGTTCCCCCATTTTGTTTCTCCTTAGGGTCATAAAATATTTTGCAATAGAAAAGAACCCCCATAGGTGAAGGGCTTCTCAATGTCAACACCAGATGTTATTGAGAACTGATATCTATGA
>Ga0209712_10004925_pt1 | contig 10513 bp, 11 predicted proteins | sample ArcOceMetagenome_FD_187443 | JGI IMG/M metagenome (GOLD analysis project Ga0209712, IMG submission 187443) | Marine eukaryotic phytoplankton communities from Arctic Ocean - Arctic Ocean - Greenland ARC118M Metagenome (SPAdes) (version 2) | ecosystem: Environmental > Aquatic > Marine > Oceanic... | reverse complement strand
TTTGGGTGCGTATTCACCCATACCAACCGTAGTAATACGGGTAGGATTTACTGAATAGTTAATCAACAGATTCTTAACGGCACCAGCACGACGCTCAGATAGGGACTGATTGTACTGCTCAGAACCTGTATCGTCAGTATGACCTTTAATCATCAATACCGTTTTTTCGTAGTTATTGACCACTTTCGCCACGTCCTGAAGTACAGGATTGAAGTTTGGACTAATACTGGAGCTGTCGGTAGCAAAGGTTATATCTCCTGGCATGATAAGGCGAAGATTGTCGCCCTCGCGTACTACTTGAACGCCAGTGTCAGAGAGCTCGGTTCTAAGCTCCTCTTCTTGCTTATCCATATAATTACCAATTGCGCCACCAGCGATTGCACCTACGGCAGCACCCCAAGCATAACGACTCTTATCATTATCGCCCGTTGCTTTGCCAAGTAGTGCACCAACTACAGCACCGATTGCAGCGCCTTTTTGTGTATTGTTCGGATCCGTCGCACAGCCTGCAACCGTTAAAGATGCAGCAATTAAACTTACAGCGAGAGTCTTTTTCATAACGTCCTCTTCTCTAATTTAAAAGCTCAAAAATGAAGGATTTTCTATTACAACAGCATCATCAAGAGCTCTATTTTAAAAATTTTTTACTAACCTTTAATTAAGCTTAAGCAGCAAAAAGTGTTCCACTCCCCCTATGCGATGCGTAACATTTCAATTTGATACAATCCACATAAGCCTAATAGTCACTAGGAATTTCTTTTATAAAACAACGGTAAAGGGATACATTTGGTTATTCTATCTGGGCGATATGATAGAATGCTTAACCTGAACACACGCTAAACGAACTGGAGAAATAGCAAAGAATATTAGATGAAGGGGTTGGATAAGGTAACTCTATTTATGTAAATCCTACAATTCGTTGCTGAAAAGCAACGCTTTATGTTCACCCTACGGAAACCGAGCGTTCAAAAAATCCATTTACATCAATTTTATAATCAGACGCTATGACTGCTTTAACTATGCTTACGGTTTTGTCTACCGAGAGGTCAATATCTCTTGGTGTAAGGTAGTGACTGTTGCGGACTGAATAAAACACTTTTACGAGGGGAGTAAGCGGAGAGTCCTTCTGCTCTAAAACCATTGCGAGTCTCTCATTTGAGAGCAATACAAGACTGCCCACTGGGTAAACCCCTAGACACATAATAAATTGTTGAACCAACGCTTTATCCAAACGGAAAGGAGCATCGCTCATCAAAATTGAGAATGCTTTTTGGCTCGACATGCCTGGCTTGTATACACGATCAGCAGTAAGTGCATCATACATATCTGCAATAGCTAGCATTCTACCCGCTTTACTGATTGCATCGCCTTGCTTACCCGCAGGATACCCTAAACCGTCTAACCGTTCGTGATGCTCGCTAATTGCTTGAACTAGTGGGGCAGCAATGTCCATAGTTTCAAGGTAGTCAACACCATGTTTAACATGCCCTTTCATTACTTCCATTTCGCTTTCAGTTAGGCGTCCAGGCTTGTGAAGAATTTCATCCGGTATCTTTATTTTACCCAGATCGTGAAGAAAGCCTGCATACGATAGATCTTGCACTTCCTCTTCTGACATCCCTAAATATTTACCAAAATTAGCAAGTAAAATAGCGACATTGAGAGAATGCTCTAAGAGATAGTCATCTTTTTCACGAATTTTTGTTAGGCAAAGCAGAGCATCTGGGTTTCTGTCTACAGACTCTACCAGCTTATTAGAAAAAGCTTTTGGTATACTTGTGTCGAACGGTGTTTCTTTTTGCACGTTTTCAAGTAAAAGCTTTTGAATGTCTTTACCTTGCTGATGTAACTTAGTCGCTCTGTTCAGCTCTTTTTCTAAAGACACCGATTTAATGGGGGCTAAGATTTTTTCGGCAGGCTCGCTTTCTGCACTGTTTGAAGTTATCGAGGAAGAGCTTTCACTCACTTTAAAGCTTTTATCTGTATCAATGGCAAGGGTTTTCACACCCCGTTTTTTAAGTGTATTTACAACGTCTTTAGAAGTGACTTTTCCCTGGCTTTTAACCGTCAACGCGCCTTTCTGCTCAAGTATTTGATGAACAAACATTCCAGGCACTAACTGATCAATCGTGATTTTTTTTATCATTGTAAACGTAGTTCACCTTTATCTAATGACTCTTTCATGAAAAAGAGGCATTAGTACTTCAACTTTGCCAATATAGTATGTAAATCTGGAGACCAAGCGAACTTCTTCATATTTACTCGATGATTGTTCACATTCACTCCCTCAGAAAGTAAACGTTCTCGCTGCTCTTCACCGTGGTCAGAGCCGACAGGGAATGCTATTTTGCCATCAGCTCTCAGAACTCGATGCCAATTGCAGTCTACTTTAATTTCCTGCAAACACTTTCCCATCAATCTAGCTCTGCCCGGAAGACCAGATAGATCAGCTAAAGCGCCATAGCTGATAACGCTGCCTTTGGGTACTAAGGAAAGCGTCTTTTCAACACGTAATGTTACTGCTTTATTAACCATCATGTATATTAGTCTAACAGTTAATTACTTACTGTATTTAGTATACTTTACCATTGCTATCGTAAGGATTAAAAAGTCAGATTATGCGCCTGTATTGTGCTCACTGTGGCTACCCCAAGAATACCTGTATTTGTGACTATATTAATGAGATTAATGTATCTCTTAATATCACCGTCATCCAGCATGACAAAGAGGCTCAGCACGCGAAGAACACCGTCAAACTTCTCTCTCTGTGTATCCCTGATACGCAAATTGTGTTGGCTAACAACCTTCACGACATGACGACATTATCAAAGCAGTGTAATGATAAACACTGTGCACTTATTTATCCTAGCGAGGCAAGTAAAGCTATTGAGGACATTACTGATAGTACAGCCAATGAGATTAAAACATTAATACTTATTGATGGAAGCTGGAAACAAGCCTTTGGTATCATTAAAAAAAACCCTTGGCTAGAAAACCTCCCTGCGTTTCATTTTAGTGACGCCCCTGTTTCAAACTATCTTATTCGCCACACGTCAGTTGATAACGCCCTTTCAACACTTGAAGCTACAGCTTACGCCATTAGTTGCTTAAAAAAGACCGATGTAAGTGCACTATACAAGGCTCAGGCAGCATTACAGCAGAATTGGCGAGGACCATTAGCCCATCGCCGAAAGTTTCCGTAAACAAGCGCATAGCTAATCCTACGCATTCATAGGAACAAAACCTTTCAGATCTTTTACCAGTTGTATCCAATTTCGAATAGCTGGATACGCTGAAAGGTCAAATCCCCCCTCATGGGCAACATGGGTATAAGCAAACAAGGAAATATCCGCAAGACTTATAGTATCCCCCAGTAAGAAAGGCGTTAAGCTAAGTTGATGCTCCATGACGGCAAGCGCTTTATAACCGCCAGCTTGTTTAGTGTCATACTCAGTTTTTTTTTCAGCAGGAAGCCCTAAATACACGTTTATATATCGAGCAACAGCTATATAAGGCTCATGACTATATTGCTCAAAGAATTGCCACTGCAATAGCTTTGAAGATTGATAAGGCGAAGAAGGCACAAGCGGGGTGTTAAAAGCAATATAATGCATTATTGCATTAGATTCAGATAGCACTCTGCCATCATTTAACTCAAGCAAGGGGATTTTGCCATTGGGCGATTTTTCTAGGAAGGAGGGGGCTCTTGTTTCTCCTTTCATGATATCTATGTCTACCCATTCGCAGGTTTTTCCCAACAAAGATAAGAGGAGCTGTATTTTATAGCAGTTTCCAGAACGTGAATCACCGTATATTCGCATGGGAAAATCCTGTCGCCAACTGAGATAGTCTTAACATATCAATACTAATTACTAGCGACAATCACTAATAAGCTTTTGCTTATAAGGATATAAAACTATCGGTAAACTGGTAACTGTATTAACCACTCTATGATAAAAAGCATAACCCACGATATAGGAATCAGCGCAATACAAGCAGCAACTCTAGCCTTATCTCTTGGCGCAAAGACGCGAGCACCCATTTTATTTACGCGCTCTTTTTCACTTTCCAAGTCTTCAATAGAAAGAGCCGTGGCAGGTTCTTGTCCCTTAGCGCAGCTCTTAATTCCTTTCTCTATCTCATTATCAAGCTGAATAATGACTGCTTTTTGCTCCTTCCTTAGCTTATTCTTGAGCTTAATGACTGGCAAAAATAAGTAAAATCCAACCACCCCCGTAAAAAAGGTAAAGCCCATTACATCGATAGAAGGAATATCTTTTTTTAACCAAAATATTGGAAAAATAGCCAGTGCGCCCATGGCAAATATACTGTTGGCAGTCCCTAACTTGAGAACGGTTATTATCGATTTGAGGCGATCAGCATGGCCCTGTGCGTGAGGAAGTACATTATTAGTTAAATACTTAATATTCGACGATATCTGAAACAGAAAAAGAATTGCTAAAAACCAAAAAGGTACGGCGGTAGCAGTGAGAAATAAAACGTGTACTTCTTGGTCTATCGTTATGAGCCCTTCAAAAATGCAGTAAATGATCGTAATCATTATAGATATGATCATTGCATTGAATAAATGAAGCTTAAATTCGCTAGCTAGCTCTCTTCTATGGTTCGAAAACTGGCTAAGTTGGTTAGTTTTTACGAGCAATGATATGAGAGTACTCGCAACGTTCTGATGCATTATACGAAGTGCAAACCAAAAATATCCGGTTATTAGCGACATCCCAATTGCAGAATTAAAGTCTCGCTGTGCACGGATATTTCCAGCTTCAGGCCAATCAAGAGCGCCTGTGAAATAATGCACTGATAATAAAACCAATGTCGTCAAAAAAGGGAAAAGGCCAATAGAGACACCTTTGTGCATATTGGTGTAGGGGCTGAGTTTCATTTTTATTATTCAGTGGTTATAAAGCGAGAAATTTTTAACCGTAATACGTTTTATTTTCATTGGAAGCTACCTAGGTAACGATAAGCTTTGTGTAGTGTTATGGCAATAGAAATAAACGTAAGAGAATGTGAACGTCTACTTTTCGTTCTGCAATAAAAAACCCGCCAGTTGGCGGGTTTTTTCAAAGCTGTGCTTTTTACTTGCGTAACTTCTGAATAAGACGAAGTTGTGCAATCGCTTCTGCAAGCTCGTGAGCTGCTTCTGCATAGTTAAAGTCAGCGCCTGGATTGGCGATGTGCTCTTCTGCACGTCGTTTGGCTTCTTGTGCTGCCTGCTCGTCAAGATCTTCAGCTCGAACCGCGGTATCAGCCAGTACGGTAACATTACCAGGTTGTACTTCTAGTACACCACCAGCAACATAAATAACTTCTTCTTCACCGTGCTGTTTAACCAAACGCACCATACCAGGTTTAATAGCAGAGATAAGTGGCGCGTGACCAGGGTGGATACCCAGCTCACCTTCGCTACCTGTCACCTGAATCGTTTCAACGCGACCCGAGAAAATCGCTTTCTCCGCGCTTACCACGTCCAAATGTACTGTCATTGCCATGTGAACCTCCTGATTAGGTACGTTAGCATTATGCTAGGCTAGCCGACGCTAGCCCTACACTTATGCTTTCTTGGCTTTCTCTAGCGCTTCTTCGATAGAACCAACCATGTAGAAGGCTTGTTCTGGAAGGTGGTCGTACTCACCGTCTAGAATGCCTTTAAAACCACTGATTGTGTCTTTTAGCGATACATATTTACCAGGTGCACCAGTAAATACTTCTGCTACGAAGAACGGCTGAGATAGGAAACGCTGAATCTTACGAGCACGTGATACCACTAGCTTGTCTTCTTCAGATAGTTCGTCCATACCTAGGATCGCGATGATGTCTTTCAGTTCTTTATAACGCTGAAGAACAGTCTGTACGCCACGTGCTACGTCATAGTGCTCTTGACCAATTACTAGTGGGTCTAGCTGACGAGACGTTGAATCTAGAGGGTCTACCGCTGGGTAGATACCAAGAGACGCGATATCACGAGAAAGTACTACCGTTGCATCCAAGTGAGCAAAGGTTGTCGCTGGAGATGGGTCAGTCAAGTCATCTGCAGGTACGTATACCGCTTGGATTGAAGTGATTGAACCCGTCTTCGTTGATGTAATACGTTCCTGAAGTACACCCATCTCTTCTGCAAGAGTAGGCTGGTAACCTACCGCAGATGGCATACGACCTAGAAGTGCTGATACCTCAGTACCTGCTAGGGTGTAACGATAGATGTTATCTACGAAAAATAGTACATCACGACCTTCGTCACGGAACTTCTCAGCCATAGTTAGACCGGTAAGTGCAACACGTAGACGGTTACCCGGTGGCTCGTTCATCTGACCGTATACAAGCGATACTTTATCAAGTACGTTTGAATCGTTCATTTCGTGATAGAAGTCGTTACCCTCACGCGTACGCTCACCAACACCTGCGAATACTGAGAAACCGCTGTGCTCGATGGCGATGTTACGGATAAGTTCCATCATATTTACGGTTTTACCTACACCCGCACCACCGAATAGACCAACTTTACCACCCTTAGCGAATGGACAAACCAAGTCGATTACTTTGATACCAGTTTCTAGTAGTTCTACCGAGCTAGACTGTTCTTCGTAGCTAGGCGCTTCACGGTGAATAGACATACGCTCTTCTTCACCAATTGGGCCAGCTTCGTCGATTGGGTTACCCAATACGTCCATGATACGACCAAGTGTCTTCGTACCAACTGGAACCATGATTGGATTACCGGTATTTTCTACTGCAAGACCACGTTTTAGTCCGTCAGTAGTACCTAGTGCGATGCCGCGAACAACACCGCCACCTAATTGCTGTTGCACTTCCAGGGTTAGACCTGACAAGTCACCTTCGGTAACTCGTAGTGCGTCATAAACTCTTGGTACCGCACTTTGTGGAAACTCAATGTCCACAACGGCGCCAATGATTTGGACGACCTTACCTTGACTCATAATTTGTCCTCGTTATCTCTTTTAAACCTTTGCCTACACCGCCGCGGCACCGCTCACAATCTCACTGATTTCTTGTGTGATTGCAGCCTGACGCGCTTTGTTATATATCAGTTGTAACTCATCAATAAGGTTACCGGCGTTGTCGGTTGCTGCCTTCATGGCAACCATTCGCGCAGCTTGCTCTGACGCCGCGTTTTCTACAACACCCTGATACACCTGAGACTCAATGTAACGAACCATTAGTGCTTCCAAAATTTCTTTTGGATCTGGCTCATAGATGTAGTCCCAACGATGTTGGTATTCTTCGTCTTGTGACTTTGGCAAAGGCAATAACTGATTGATCACAGGTTTCTGTGTCATGGTGTTAACGAAGTCATTGAATACCAAGAATACTCGGTCAATTTGTCCTTCGTCATACGCTTTAAGCATAACGCGTACAACACCTACTACATCGCTCACAGACGGCTTGTCACCTAAACCAGATTCAGCAGCAAGTAATTTGCCACCAAAACGGTTGAAGAAACTGCAAGCTTTAGAACCTAATGCAGCAAAATCCACTTCCACACCCTGTTCACGCCATTTTTTGACGTCTTGAGTGACGAGCTTAAATTCATTGGTGTTCAAGCCACCACATAAGCCTCGGTCAGTGGAAATCACAATGTAACCGACGCGCTTGACTTCACGCTCTTCCAAATAAGGATGGCGATATTCAAGGTTACCGTTTGCAATGTGACCAATCACTTTAAGCATATTTTGTGCATATGGACGGCCAGAAGCCATACGTTCCTGCGCCTTTTTCATCTTAGACGCAGCAACCATTTCCATCGCACTGGTAATCTTCTGAGTATTTTTGATACTCCCAATCTTACCTTTTATTTCTTTACCGCTGGCCATGACTATTTCTCCGATTACTCAACGAATTGCGCTGGTGGTTAAACACCAGCACCATTGATTACCAAGTTTGTGTCGCTTTAAAGTTTGTTAAAGCGTCGTTCAACTTAGCGGCAATCTCGTCGTTGTAGTTACCTGATTCGTTGATAGTCTTCATAAGGTCAGCGTGTTCGCTGTTCATATAAGAATGAAGAGCTGCTTCAAAATCTAGGATTTTGTTAAGCTCGATACCCTTAAGGAAACCTTTTTCTACCGCGAACAGAGAAACACCCATGTTAGCAATTGATAGCGGTGCGTATTGCTTCTGCTTCATCAGCTCAGTTACGCGCTCACCGTGCTCAAGTTGCTCACGAGTTGCATCATCAAGGTCAGAAGCAAACTGCGAGAACGCCGCTAGTTCACGATACTGAGCTAGGGCTAGACGGATACCACCACCCAGCTTCTTGATGATTTTAGTCTGTGCAGCACCACCAACACGAGATACCGAGATACCAGCGTTAACCGCCGGACGGATACCTGCGTTAAACAAGTCAGTTTCTAGGAAGATCTGACCATCGGTAATTGAGATTACGTTAGTAGGTACGAATGCAGATACGTCACCAGCTTGCGTTTCGATAATTGGAAGCGCAGTTAGTGAACCAGTTTTACCTTTCACTTCACCGTTAGTGTAACGCTCAACGTATTGCTCGTTTACACGTGCAGCACGCTCAAGTAGGCGAGAGTGAAGATAGAATACGTCACCTGGGTAAGCTTCACGGCCTGGTGGACGCTTAAGCAGTAGTGAAATTTGACGGTAAGCAACAGCTTGCTTAGACAAATCATCATACACGATTAGCGCGTCTTCACCGCGGTCACGGAAGAATTCACCCATAGTACAACCAGAGTAAGGCGCTAGGTATTGAAGCGCTGCAGACTCAGATGCAGATGCTGCAACCACGATTGTGTGGTCAAGTGCACCGTGCTCTTCTAGTTTACGTACTACGTTAGCAATAGTAGACGCTTTCTGACCAACCGCTACGTACACACATTTGATGCCTGTACCTTTTTGGTTGATGATAGCGTCAACAGCCATAGCTGTTTTACCACACTGACGGTCACCGATGATAAGCTCACGCTGACCACGACCTACTGGGATCATGGCATCAACTGACTTATAACCAGTTTGTACTGGCTGGTCTACCGATTGACGTTCGATTACGCCAGGTGCAATTTTTTCAACTGGCTCAAAACCAGCAGCGTCGATTGCGCCTTTACCATCAATAGGCTCACCAAGTGTGTTAACAACACGACCAAGAAGTGCGTTACCTACTGGTACTTCAAGAATACGGCCGGTAGATTGTACTTTATCGCCTTCTTTCAGGTCCGCATATGGACCCATAACAACTGCACCTACAGAGTCTCGCTCAAGGTTTAGTGCAATTGCGTAACGGCTTCCAGGAAGCTCAATCATTTCACCTTGCATTACATCTGCAAGGCCATGAATGCGGATAATACCGTCAGTTACTGCGACGATAGTACCTTCATTACGTGCTTCACTGCTTACATTGAACTGTTCAATTCTTTTCTTGATCAGTTCAGCAATTTCAGTGGAATTAAGTTGCATGCTCTTATCCCCGTTATGCTTGCAACGCGTCTGCTAGACGGTTCAATTTCGATTTTACGGAACCATCTATTACTGTATCGCCGGCTTTAATAACCATTCCAGCGATCAGGTCAGGATTCACGTTACAATTAAGCTTCACTTTACGTGCCAAACGTTTTTCCAACGATGCAACCAAATCGGTTTTCTGTGCATCGTTCAGCGCAGAGGCTGAAGTTACGTCTACTTCAATTTCTTTGTCGTAATCTGCTTTAAAGGCATCAAACACATTTGAAATTTCAGGCAACGCGGCTAAACGTTTATTTTCAGCCAGTACCTTTACAAGGTTCTGGCCATGATCATCGAGTTGCTCACCACAAACATTGATGAAAACGTCAGCTAGCGTATCTGCAGCTACTGCTCCAGATAACAACTGATGTATATCATCGTTTTGTGCTACTGCACCTGCAAAGGTCAGCATTTCTTGCCACTTCGCAATGGCATTCTTCTCGACGGCGAAATCGAAAGCTGCTTTAGCGTAAGGACGAGCAACGGTTGTCAATTCAGACATGGCTCATCTCCCTCTTAAAGCTCAGCGACAAGTTTTTCAACAATGTCGTTTTGTGCGTTAGCATCAATTTCACGTTGTAAGATTTGCTGTGCGCCAGCTACTGCTAATGCAGACACTTGCTTGCGCAAATCTTCTTTGGCACGATTGCGTTCAGCTTCAATTTCGGTGTAGCCAGAAGCAATAATCTTCTCGCGTTCTGCATGGCCCTTCTGCGTTTCTTCGTCAACCAATTGGTTGGCGCGCTTTTTGGCTTGCTCGATAATTTCGGCTGCTTGCGCTTTCGCATCTTTCATTTGCTCAGTGGCTTTCGCTTGAGCAAGTTCTAAGTCTTTCTCTGCCCGTTCAGAAGCTTCAAGCCCATCGGCTATTTTCTTCTGACGTTCTTCAATCGCTGCCATCAGCGGTGGCCACACATATTTCATGCAGAACACCACGAACACAGCGAAGGCGATTAATTGACCAATAAAAGTGGCGTTAAAATTCACAATCGCCCCTCCTCTAAAAGTTCGCTAA